>ERZ506979.30-NODE-30-length-144519-cov-22.689784_pt1 | contig 144519 bp, 136 predicted proteins | sample MGYA00512887_ERZ506979 | MGnify/ENA metagenome assembly ERZ506979 | reverse complement strand
AGCCGCCGTTGGCGCCCATCTTGTTGGGAAAGCCCCAGATGTTGCCCAGGCCGACTGCCGAGCCGATGGCAGCCATTAGAAATCCGAAATTGGACCCAAAGCCTTTTCTTTCTTCCATTTTTTCTCTCCTTTTTGTTGTTCACCCGCCGAAGCGAGGAGTGATGCACGCCTTACCGGCAGCGTGTGTCTATTGGGCATATTCAAAGTATACAGTTATTCGGTCAATTGCACAATTGACAATTTTGATAAAGTTTTAGCATGAATTTCTGCAAATTTAACATTATGTGAACTTATTCACATTCTTTTTTTATGCATAATTTGCAATATGTCCGGTCATTGTGCCAAAGCCTACCTACTCATCCGCTCTATTTTTCTTTCATTGGCCCCTTTACTTTGTGAATAAATAAACGCTGATCATTTTCGGCCGCGTAAAAACGGGGGAACTCATGGCCTGTTCCCGGTTTTGCCTGATTATTTTTGTATTCTGCTAAATTTTTTTGTATTTATTATCATTTTTTTGCCATTAGCGATTTACAACGCTGTAGAATTATGCTAAAATGCTGGTTATGGAACAAAACACCGGCGGGCCACCTGCGCCCCGGCCCGGCGGAAAGAAGAAAGGGTGACTGCCTTGGCAAATGTATGCGCAGTTAAAATGGAGAATATCACCAAGCGCTTCGGCAAGGTAACGGCCAACAAGGACGTTACGCTGGAGCTCTATAAGGGTGAGATCCTGTCCCTGCTGGGTGAAAACGGCAGCGGCAAGACCACCCTGATGAATATGCTCTCCGGCATCTACTTCCCCGACGAGGGGCAGATCTACATCGATGGCCAGCCTGTGACCATCGCCTCCCCCAAGGACGCCTTTGCCCTGGGCATCGGCATGATCCATCAGCATTTCAAGCTGGTGGATGTCTTTACCGCCACGGAAAACATCATCCTGGGCATGCCCGGCAAGCTGAACCTGGCCGAGGCCCGGAAGAAGGTCCGGGAAATCTGCGACCGGTACGGCTTCGACATTGACCCGGATCAGAAGATCTATGACATGTCCGTGTCCCAGAAGCAGACGGTGGAGATCGTGAAGGTCCTGTACCGCGGGGCCAACATCCTGATCCTGGACGAGCCCACCGCCGTGCTGACCCCCCAGGAGACCGACAAGCTGTTTGCCGTGATGCGCAACATGAAAAACGACGGCAAGTCCCTGATCATCATCACCCACAAGCTTCACGAGGTGCTGGACGTGTCCGACCGGGTGGCCGTGCTGCGCAAGGGTGAGTATATCGGCTGCGTGCAGACCAAGGACGCCGACCAGCAGTCCCTGACGGACATGATGGTGGGCCACTCCGTAACCCTGAACATTGACCGGCCCACCCCCGTCAACGTGAAGCCCCGCCTGGACATCAAGGGCCTGACGGTCTTTGACGAGATGGGCGTCATGCGTCTGGACGACGTTACCTTCACCGTCAACGCCGGCGAGGTGCTGGGCATTGCCGGTATTGCCGGCTCCGGCCAGCGGGAGCTGCTGGAATCCATCGCCGGCCTGTACCCGGTGGCCTCCGGCTCCGTTACCTATTATAATCCCGACAACGACCAGCCCAAGGAGCTGGTGGGCCTGAGCCCCATGGCCATCCGCAAGAGCGGCATCGCCATGTCCTTCGTGCCGGAGGACCGTCTGGGCATGGGCCTGGTGGGCTCCATGGGCATGACCGGCAACATGATGCTGCGCTCCTGGCGAAAGGGCAGCAGCATCTTCCTGGACCGCAAGGACCCCGAGGCCCTGGCCAACCGCATCTGGCAGGAGCTGGAGGTGGTGACCCCCAGCACCAGCTTCCCCGTGCGCCGCATGTCCGGCGGCAACGTGCAGAAGGTCCTGGTGGGCCGCGAGATCGCCCAGCAGCCTGCCGTGCTGATGACGGCCTACGCCGTCCGCGGTCTGGACATCAACACCTCCTATACCATCTATAACCTGCTGACCGAGCAGAAGATGCGGGGCGTGGCCGTGGTGTATGTGGGCGAGGACCTGGACGTGCTGCTGGAGCTGTGCGACCGGATCGTCGTTCTGTGCGGCGGCCAGGTCTCCGGCGTGGTGGACGCCCGCACCACCGACAAGCGCCAGATAGGCGCACTGATGACGCTGGTGAACAAAGGAGGCAAAGCGGATGAATAAGATACATATCGCCAAGCGCGACACCCTGCCGCTGTATATCAACATCGCGATCCGCGGCGGAGCCATCATCCTGGCGCTGCTGGTGTGCGCCCTGGTCACCACCGTTCTCACCGGCGAGAACCCCCTGAGCATTTACGGCACCATTCTCAAGGGCGCCTTCGGCACCGCCCGCAAAAGCTGGACCACCTGGGAAAATGTGGCCATTCTGCTGGGTATCTCCCTGGCGGTGACCCCCGCGTTCAAAATGCGCTTCTGGAACATCGGCGCAGAGGGCCAGGTGCTCATCGGCTGTCTGGCCTCCGCCACCTGCATGATTACCCTGGGCGACAAGATCCCCAACGGGCTGCTGCTGGTGATCATGTTCGTGGCCTCCCTGGGCATGGGCGCCCTGTGGGGCTTCCTGCCCGGCCTCTTCAAGGCCAGGTGGAACACCAACGAGACCCTGTTCACCCTGATGATGAACTATATCGCCACCCAGCTGGTGGCCTACTTCATCATCATCTGGGAGGTCCCCAAGGGCGCCGGTAAGATCGGCATCATCAACCAGGACTCCCAGGCCGGCTGGCTGCCCACCATCGGCAACCAGAAGTATCTGCTGGCCATTCTGGTGGTAGCCGTGATGACGGGTCTGATGTACATTTATCTGAACTACAGCAAGCAGGGCTATGAGATCGCCGTGGTGGGCGAGAGCCGCCGCACCGCCAGCTATGCCGGTATCAAGGTGGACCGGGTCATTATCCGGACCATGGCCCTGTCCGGCGCACTGTGCGGCCTCATCGGTCTGCTGCTGACCTCCAGCACCGACCACACCATGACCACCACCATCGTGGACGGCCGCGGCTTCACCGCCGTTATGGTGTCCTGGATGGCGAAATTCAACCCCATTATCATGATCTTCGTGTCCCTGCTGCTGGTGGTGCTCAACCGCGGCGCAGGCGAGATTTCCACGGCCTTCGGTCTGAACCGCTCCTTCGCCGATATCCTGACGGGCATCATCCTGTTCTTCATCATCGGCTGTGAGTTCTTCATCAACTATAAGGTCCAGTTCCGTACTTCCGGAAAGAAGGAGGCGTGAGAAAATGTTTGATTTTGATATTGTATCCTTCATCCCCCGCGCGGTCATGCAGGGTATCCCCCTGCTGTACGGCAGCACCGGCGAGATCCTCACCGAGAAGTCCGGCAACCTGAACCTGGGTATCCCCGGCATCATGTATGTGGGCGGCATCTGCGGCGTCATCGGCGCGTTCTTCTATGAGCAGGCCGTGCCCGCCGACCAGATGAGCGGCTTTTTGGCCATTATGATCCCCATGCTGTGCTCCCTGCTGGGCTCTCTGCTGATGGGCCTGCTGTACTGCTTCCTGACGGTGACCCTCCGGGCCAACCAGAACGTTACCGGCCTGACCATGACCACCTTCGGCGTGGGCATCGGCAACTTCTTCGGCGGCTCCCTGATCAAGCTCACCGGCAGCGAGGTGCCCTCCATTGCCCTGTCCGCCACCAGCGGCTATTTTGCCAAGTCCCTGCCCTTCGCCAAGAGCCTGGGCTGGTTCGGCCAGATCTTCCTGTCCTATGGCTTCCTGGCGTATCTGGCCATTATCCTGGCTCTGCTGACGTCCTATTTCCTGAAGCACACCCGGCCCGGTCTGCACCTGCGGTCCGTGGGTGAAAGCGCCTCTACCGCCGACGCCGCCGGCATCAACGTCACCCGGTATAAGTACCTGGCCACCTGCATCGGCAGCATGATCGCGGGCCTGGGCGGCCTGTACTACGTGATGGACTACGCCAGCGGCGTGTGGTCCAACAACGCCTTCGGCGACCGCGGCTGGCTGGCCATCGCCCTGGTCATCTTCACCATCTGGCGTCCCAATGTCAGCGTCCTGGCCTCCATTCTGTTCGGCGGCCTGTACATTCTGTATCTGTACATCCCCACCGGCGCCCAGATGGCCGTGAAGGAGCTGTACAAGATGCTGCCCTATGTGGTCACCGTGGTGGTGCTGGTGATCTCCAGCCTGCGGAACAACAAGGAAAAGCAGCCGCCTGCAAGCCTGGGTCTGAGCTACTTCCGCGAGGAACGGTAAGCTGCCGGTTCCCAGCGGAGAATGTCCCATTAAAGGATTTTTGACAAGCTGAAGGCCGGCAGGTCATTGACCTGCCGGCCTTGGCTTGTTTCGTTTCCCGGCTCTCCGGCGCACATGTGCCGGAGAGCCTTTTATAACAGCCTGTGCAGAAGCACTTCCGGTCTGTTTATTCGCCCATGAGCTTCCGCCGCTTCAGCAGGAGCATCACAGCGCCTGCGGCAGCCGCCATCATCGCGCCGCTCAGCAGGAAGATGGGGAACCCGTCGCCGGTCTGGACACTGTTTTCGATCCAGCGGGCCGTCAGGGTCGTGTCACCCTTGACGCTGTACACGCTGGAGGCGTCGTAGCGGTTGCCGTCCTTGTCGTACCAGCCGCCGAAGGTATAGCCCTCCCGGGTGGGTACGGGCAGGGCACCCACGGCCTGGCCGAAGGTCACCTGGACCAGGGCCACGTCGGTGACGCCGCCGTTGGCGTCCAGGGTGATCTCGTAGATATTGGCGGTCCAGCGGGCAGTGAGGGTGGCGTCTCCGGCGATGGCATATATGGTGTTCTCGGTGTACTGCGCCGTTTTCGTCATACCAGCCGTCGAAGGTATCTATGTGCGGTCGGAAATCGACTGCGATGACGGAAGAAAGGTGCCGATCATGACCTTCGGCCCCATCGGCATTGCGCCCGCATACAAGCGGCAGGGCTACGGAAAGAAGCTGCTGGACTATTCTATGGAAAAAGCGAAGGAAATGGGTGCAGGAGCACTTGCCATCACCGGCAATATCCTGTTTTACGGCAAGTCCGGCTTTGTCCCGGCCAAAACAAAGGGTATCCGCTATGCCGACGACCCGGAGGCGGATTATTTCCTGATCCGCGAGCTGACGCCCGGCTTTTTGGACGGTATCTCCGGCACCTACAAAGACCCAGTGGGATATTTTGTCTGTGAGAAAGACCCGGAGGGCTTTGAACGATTTGAAGCGACTTTTCCGAAGAAGGGAAAGCGGAAGCTGACGGGGCAGCTGTTCTGAACAGGAGGAAAAAATGGCATCCGGTAAAGAGTATCTTCATTTCATTCTGGAACAGCTATCCGATCTGGACGATATTTCTTACCGTCCTATGATGGGAGAATTTATCCTCTATTACCGAGGTAAAATCGTCGGTGGAATCTATGATGATCGGTTGCTTGTAAAGAAAACAAGATCCGCTCTGGAACTTATGTCTGCGGCAATCTGTGAGCTCCCGTATGAGGGAGCGAAAGAAATGCTGCTGGTGGATGAAGTTGACAGAAAAGCATTTCTTACAGAGCTGTTTGAGGCAATGTTCGATGAATTGCCATCGCCAAAACGAAAGAACAACGACATTGGAGGAATAACCGATGAACTATATTCGGATCACAGTGGCAGGCATATCAGACTGCGGGATCAATCTCATGTACCTTCCCTTTGAACCGTCCGCACAGATGCCAAAGTTCCGGGAAGGCGCGAAGCATCCGGCGATTGAAGATAACGGTTTTGTTCTGTATTACACCGATCAGTGTCCCTACACCTATTATTGGGTACCAAGGGTGCAGGAGGTGGCGAAGGAACATGGTATCCCGTTCAAGGTCATCCATATCACTGATAAAGAATCTGCGCAGAATGTACCCGCACCGGTCACGACCTATGCCCTGTTCCGGGACGGTCAGTTTCTGACACAGAGCATTCAGTCAGATAAAAAATTCCTGGCGCTGGCGAACTTGTAAAACTGATTTCAGCGAAATACAAGCATGCGACGCTGCTAAAAGATAGCAGGAGGCAATAACCATTGCAATACGAAAAAGAAATTATCTTAAAGGACGGCGCGAAATGCTATCTTCGCGGAGCGGGTGAAGCTGATGCCGCCGAAGTGCTCCGCACTTTTGATCTCACGCATGCAGAAACGGACTATCTTCTGACCTATCCGGAGGAAAATTCGTTCACCGTCCAAGAGGAAGCAAAATTTTTGAAGGCGCGCAGCGAAAGCAAAAATGCCATCGAAATTGCGGCGTTCGTTGACGGCAGGATTGCCGGAACAGCGGGCATTGATCCGATTGATGACAAGGAAAAGATTCGCCATCGTGCGGACTTCGGCATCGCCATTGAAAAAGCCCACTGGGGGCGCGGCATCGGGAAGGCTCTTACGCTTGCGTGCATCGAATGCGCGAAGCAAGCGGGATACCTGCAAATAGAGCTGGAGGTCGTAGCAGAGAACGCATCTGCTGTCCGGCTGTATGAATCGGTCGGATTTCAGGAATATGGTCGCAATCCAAGAGGTTTCCGTGCAAGAAGCGGCTGGCAAACGCTTGTTCTTATGAGGCTTGAACTCGATTCTTAAGCATCCCTCGGTTTCATAACCCCGTCGGTGCCTTTCGCAGAAAGGCGGATTATACCTATGAAACTGCCATTGGAAGACCATTTGTAAATTTTACTCCAGGCGGATTGACAATGTGCATTGTGCGTTGTATAATTTTAATTATACATAATGCGAGTTATAAAACGGAGGTGTGCGTATGCCCGCAAAAGCAAAAGTCACAAAAGAAATGATTGTTGACGCAGCCTTTGCGGTCGCACGCGAAACCGGTGTGGAAAATATTAACGCAAGAACTGTTTCGGAAAGGCTACATTGCTCCACACAGCCCGTCATGTATCATTTTGCAACGATGGAAGAACTGAAAAGGACGGTCTATGCGAAGGCAGACCTTTATCATTCGGAATATCTGATGACCATGAAGAAACCGCCAAAGGGTGCTGCCCTTGGAATCGGAATGAATTATATCCGCTTTGCCATCGAAGAACCCCACCTGTTCCGCTTCCTTTTCCAGTCGGATTATTTTAACGGAAAGACTTTGCTTGAACTGATCGATGCGGAGGAGCTTATCCCCGTTCTTTCAGCGATGCAGAGATCTTTAGGAATTGGCATGGAGCAGACGAAAACGGTTTTTATCACGGTGTTTCTGTTTGCCCACGGATATGCAAGCATGATTGCCAACAATTCGTTGAAATACGATGAGGACACGATCAATTCCCATTTGGAGCGGGCATACAGAGGTGCAATATTGGCAGCGCAGGAAGAAGCGACATGAAAGAATGTGCAGACGCTGCCGGCACATTGGCAGACAACTGCCTTGCCGTCAGGAAAGCTTAAATTGTATGGAGGTAGGATTATGAAAAGCACGAATCAACTGATCGGCTGCTGCGGACTGGACTGCGAAAAATGCGATGCCAGAATCGCAACGCTCACAAACGACAACGCCCTGCGCGAAAAAACTGCTGCCCTGTGGACAAAGCTCAACGGGGTAACGATCCTACCTGAAATGATAAACTGCACCGGCTGCCGCATAGAGGGCGTAAAAACGCCGTTCTGCGACAGGCTCTGCCCCGTACATAACTGCGTCCGGGAAAAGGGACTGGACACCTGCGCCGACTGCGGACAGATGGATGGATGTCCAACGCTGGGGCGCATCGCCGTAAGGGGAAAATACGAAGAAAGGAAGTTTTGAAATTGAATAACAGCTTGTTTGTCATAGAGCGCGCACGGGCAGAGGATGCCGCGGCACTCTTGGATTATCTGAAAATCGTGGGCGGCGAAACCGAAAATCTCAGCTTCGGTGCGGAGGGCGTGCCCCTCGACCTTGAAACGGAGCAGGACTATCTGCGTTCGCAGTGTGAATCAACGAACAATGTGCAGTATCTCGCCAAGGTAGACGGCGAGATCATCGGCACGGCAAGCCTGAACCGCAAGCCCCGGCGCATGAGCCATCGCGGAGAGTTCGGTATCAGTCTGAAAAAAGCGTGGTGGGGCTGCGGCGCGGCGTCTGCGCTGACGGAAGCCGTTCTTGCCTTTGCCAGGGAGAACGGCTTCGAGCAGTTGAATCTTGAAGTGCGCAGCAGCAACGCCCGCGCCATCCATCTGTATGAGAAGTATGGCTTTCGGAAGCTGTGTACGTTTCCCCGCTTTTTCAAGATCAATGGAGAATATATTGATTTTGACCTGATGAATCTCGAACTGAACACAGCAGACGACCACATCGAGGGAAATATGAGATGAAAGCAATTACCGTAGAAGCATTATCAAAAATCTTTTCCGGAGGAACCGTTGCGGTTGATGGAATCAGGTTCTCATTGAATCAGGGAGAGATCTTCGGGTTCTTAGGGCCAAATGGAGCGGGAAAAACCACGACCGTGAAACTGCTTTGCGGTATGCTGACCCCATCGGGCGGCAAATGTCAGGTGCTGGGAATTGACCCCACCCAAAACCCGGAGCAGCTGCATGAAAAGGTCGGCGTAGTAACAGAACATGCCCAAATGTACGATCACATGACGGCTTGGGAGAATCTGCAATTTTACGGCACTCTTTTTGGCATGAGCCGTTCGGAATGTGCAGATAGGTCAAAACTGCTCTTACATCGACTGGAACTGGCAGATGTGAAGGATCGCAAGCTGGCCACTTATTCTACCGGTATGCGCCAGCGGCTTTCTTTGGCCAGAGCATTGCTTCACCGTCCACAGATTTTGTTTCTGGATGAGCCGACTTCCGGCCTTGACCCCGAAAGCGCTCAGAATGTAAATTCTCTGATTCAGGAACAAGCTGCCGAAGGAATCACCGTATTTCTTTGTACGCATCAGCTTCGATATGCGCAGGAGATCTGTACGACATACGGACTTATGGATAAAGGGCATTTGTTCGCTACGGGGAATATTACCGAACTGCGCGCTATGGTGAGCAGAAATCGTAGGGTGCGTGTGAAAGCAAGCTGCTTGCCAAAGGACATGGTATATCAGGAAATCGGAGATCACATCTATGATGTGGATGTGGCCTCAGAGCATGACATCCCGCTCATCGTAAAAAGAATAGTAGAGGCCGGCGGTGATTTGTACCATGTATCGGAACAGCAGATGTCATTGGAAGAAATCTACTTTTCGCTGATCGACCGGGAACATGCGGAAACGGAGCGTGAAAATACATGAATGTTGGACAATTCGCCTTAATAAAGAAGGATATTCGTGGCATTACATCAAATAAGCAGATTTTCGCAGTTCTTCTTATCGTACCGATTGTGCTAACTATTGTCCTGCCGTCGATTTTTGTGATTGTTCTGACACAGGCACCCGATGCAGCTTCGGATTTTCAAAAATTGCTGGATATGCTGCCTGTTCCAGATGGGGAATACAGTCAGCAGCAGAGGATATTGGGACTTATATTGAATAACATTATGCCGCCCTTTTTTCTGATCGTCCCCATCATGGCATCCTCTGTTATGGCGGCAAGCTCCTTCGTGGGCGAAAAAGAAAAGCACACCTTAGAAACATTGCTGTATTCTCCGCTGTCCCTGCGGCAGTTGTTCCAATCCAAAATATTGGCCGGGCTTTCGGTTGGAATGATGATTTCCTATATCTCGTTTGCTGCCATGCTGCTGGTAATGGAACTGGAATTCTTTTTCCTAACCGGCAATCTGCTCCTTCCCGCAGCGAGTTGGCTGGCGATCATGCTTTTGATCGCACCGGCGATCTCTCTGGTTGCAATTGCTGTAACCGTGCGGAGTTCTGCCAAGGCACAGACTATCGAAGAAGCACAGCAGCGGGCAGTATTCCTGATCTTCCCGATTCTCGCTTTGCTCATCGGACAATTCACGGGCATTATCCTAATCAGCGCGGGACTTCTCTGGGGAGTGGGTATTGTTCTGGCAGCACTTGCTATATTGCTTGTAAAAGGGGCTGCTGGAAACTTCACTTACGAAAAACTGCTGAAATAGCGGCTCTGTACAAAATATAATCCTTATGAGCATGAAGTCACTCTGCGGAGAGCCTATTTCCATGTGGCTGCCCGAAAAGTACAAGCGGAATACCTCCAGTTCCAAGGTCAACCCTTCTGCGAGGAGGACTATTGCGAGGCAATCCATACCGTGCAGGTATTCATGGACAGCTACGACCCGGCATATCTCGGCTACCGCTGGGACGATGAGAACCTGCGCATCCAGCTCGAACCCCGTGGCGGGCGCGGCTATATCGAGCTGCGGGCTGTCAGGAGGGTTCAGAAATGGGCGAAGCGATTTTTGTTGAAGGGCTGGCGAAAACGGCCCCAAAAGCGGGACGTCCCGCCCTGTCCCGGGACAGAAAACCGGGCCGTTTATGCATTGGCCGTTTTCCCGGCGGTGCAATAAACCACCTGCTTGGGGATGTGCGCATGCACGGTGACCGTGCCAGCCTGGCGGTACTCCGGCTCCGCCGCAAGACCGACCGCCCCCTGCCGCGGCTGATACACGTCATACCGCTGAAGCCGGAAGGCGTACTCATCAAACCCGACACCTATAAAATAGGAAACCCGGTCGCTTCGTTCATCTTGTGGGAACGAAAACGTCCCCCTCCCCATAAGCGACCGGACCGCATAGCTCCCGTCGGCTCCGGCCCATGCGCTGACCGCATCCTTCATTTTCTCGTCCGGCTCTCCGGAAAAGACGATGGTCCCCGTTGTGGTGACCCCATGGGGCGCGCTCTTGGTCTGCCCTCTGCTAAGGGAGAGCAGAAGTCTGGCATCGCTGACATTCCTGGAGTCGTATTGGACGATCCGGCTGGAATCCACACAATAATACGAAAACAAATAGCCCGATGTCTCGCTCTCCGCCGCAAGGGCGGAGTCCACAAACCGGGTGGCCTGGCGGCCGTCGATCACCGCCCGCTCAAAGCCCCGGCTCACCATAGAGGGCCCTTTTTGAGCGGAGCACCCCGCAGGCAGGATGGCAATTATGCAGAAAACAACTGCCAGCAAGCCGGCGGTAATTCTTTTTCTCACGTTGTCATCTCCTTTTTTACATGGCTGTTTGTTATTTGATATCTTCTTCTGGTTTATTATTCGAATACCCCGTTAACAAAATCATATCATCTCTATTTCCTCATGTCAACATGTATATCAATAGTTCATAATTCTTAATAAGTTTATGCAAAACGTCATATTTCCCGGTGGATTGACGGAGAGGCGGGAGATGTGCTATACTGGGGGCAAATCCAATTTACGGAGGGAAACCATCATGGAAGTTACCCAGCGTTTTCTGAAATATGTGTCCTTCGACACCACCTCCAGCGAGACGTCGGACACCGTGCCCACCACCGCCCACCAGCGGGTGCTGGGCCAGTATCTGGCCGATGAGCTGGCGGCCCTGGGCCTGGAGGGGGCCCACCTGGACGACAAGGGCTATGTGTACGCCGTGCTGCCCGCCACCCCCGGATGCGATGCGCCGGCTCTGGGCCTGATCGCCCACATGGACACCTCCCCTGCCGTCAGCGGGGCCGATATCCATCCGGAGATCGTCACCTATCAGGGCGGGGACCTGCCCCTGAAGAAAGCCGGGAGCCTGAAGGTGAAGGACTTCCCCTTCCTGGAGCGGTACATCGGCCAGGAGCTGATCGTCACCGACGGCACCACCCTGCTGGGGGCCGACGACAAGGCGGGCGTGGCGGAGATCGTCACCGCCTGCGAATACCTGCTGGCCCATCCGGAGATCCGGCACCGGGCCGTGGCCGTGTGCTTCACCCCCGACGAGGAGGTGGGCAAGGGCGCCGATCACTTTGATCCGGAAAAGTTCCCCGCCCGGGTGGCCTACACCGTGGACGGCGGCGAGCTGGGCGAGATCGAGTACGAGAACTTCAATGCCGCCGCCGTGACCCTGACGGTGGAGGGCGTGAACATCCATCCCGGCTCCGCCAAGAACAAGATGAAAAATGCCATCCTGCTGGCCAACCAGTTCATCTCCCTGCTGCCTGCGGCGGAGGCTCCCGCCCACACGGAGGGCTACGAGGGCTTCTACCATGTGACGGACCTGGCCGGAAACGAGAGCCAGGTGGTGCTGCACGCCATCATCCGGGACCACGACCTGGAGAAGTTCAACGCCCGGAAGGCCTTCGTGCAGCAGCTGGTGGACTATCTGAACGCACGGTGGGGCCAGGGCACCTTCCGGCTGGAGATGCGGGACAGCTACTACAACATGAAGGAGAAGATCCGGCCCCATATGGAGCTGATCGAAAACGCCAAGGCCGCCATGGAGGCCGTGGGCGTGGAGCCGGTGATCGTTCCCATCCGGGGCGGCACCGACGGGGCGCGCCTGTCCTGGGAGCGGGATATCCCCTGCCCCAACCTGTGCACCGGCGGTGCCAATTACCACGGCGTGCATGAGTTTGTCCCCGTGCCGTCTATGGAAAAGATGGTGCAGGTGCTGGTGGAGCTGGTAAAGGCGTAAGACAGAACGTAAAATCCCCCAACCGGCGGCTTGAGGTGCCGCCGGTTGGGGGATTATTTTACTTTTCGATGACCACCTTGTCGTCCTTCAGACGGACGTGGGCGGTGTCGCCGGACTGGAGCTTACCGTCCAGCATCTGCTCGGCCACCACGTCCTCCACCTCGGTCTGGAGGGTACGGCGCAGGGGACGGGCGCCGTAGCGGGGATCGAAGCCATCCTTGGCCAGAGCGGCCACGGCATCATCATCCGCCTGGAGGGTGATGCCCTGGGCGGCCATGCGGCTGCCGATGGTATCCAGCATCCGGCGGGCAATGCTGCGGATGTTCTCCTCCGTCAGCTGGTGGAACACGATGATCTCATCGATACGGTTCAGGAACTCCGGACGGAAGGTCTGGCGCAGCTCCGCCATAACGGCGTCCTTGATGCGTGCAAACCGCTCCTCCTCGGTGCGCTTGGCCGCCTCGCCGCTGCCGTCAAAGCCCAGAGGCGTGTCGGCGGCGGTGATGTTCTTGGCCCCCACATTGGAGGTCATGACGATGATGGTGTTCTTGAAGTCCACCCGGCGGCCCTGGGAGTCGGTGACAATGCCGTCCTCCAGAATCTGCAGCAGGATGTTCCACACATCGGGGTGGGCCTTTTCGATCTCGTCGAACAGCACCACGGAATAGGGCTTACGGCGCACCTTCTCCGTGAGCTGGCCGCCCTCCTCGTGGCCCACATATCCGGGAGGCGAGCCCACCAGACGGGACACCGTGTGCTTCTCCATGTACTCGGACATGTCGATGCGGATCATGGCGTTCTCGTCGCCGAACATGGCCTCGGCCAGGGTCTTGCACAGCTCGGTCTTGCCCACGCCGGTGGGGCCCAGGAACAGGAAGGAGCCAATGGGCCGCTTGGGGTCCTTCAGGCCCACACGGCTGCGGCGAATGGCCTTGGCCACGGCGGTAACAGCCTCGTCCTGACCCACCACGCGCTCATGCAGGACCTTTTCCAGCTGCAGCAGCCGCTGGCTCTCGTCCTGGGTGAGCCGGGTGACAGGGATGCCGGTCCAGCCGGCCACTACCTTGGCAATGTCGTCCTCGGTGACGCTGCCGCGATTGGCGGACATCTGCTTGCGCCACTTGTCGCGCTCGATCTCCACCTGCTCCTGATAGTCCTTCTCGATATCCCGCAGCTGAGCGGCCTTCTCGAAGTCCTGAGCGGTGACGGCCTCCTCCTTCTCCCGGTGCAGGGCGGCGATCTTCTCCTCCAGGTCCTTCAGATCGGGGGAGGCGGACTCGGCAGCCATACGCACCTGGCTGGCGGCCTCGTCCATCAGGTCGATGGCCTTGTCCGGCAGGAACCGGTCGTTGATATACCGGCGGGACAGCCGCACAGCGGCCTCCAGGGCTCCGTCGGTAATGGTCAGGTGATGGTGGGCCTCGTACTTATCCCGCAGACCCTTCAGGATCTCCAGCGTAGCCTCGGGAGAGGGCTCTCCCACGGTGACGGGCTGGAAGCGGCGCTCCAGAGCGGCGTCCTTCTCAATGTACTTGCGGTACTCATTGAGGGTGGTGGCGCCGATGACGCGGATCTCGCCCCGGGACAGGGCGGGCTTGAGGATGTTGGCGGCGTCCACCGCACCCTCGGCGGAGCCTGCGCCCACGATGGTGTGCAGCTCGTCGATGAACAGGATGACGTTGCCGGCCTTCTTCACCTCGTTGATGGTGTTCTTGATGCGCTCCTCAAATTCGCCCCGGTATTTGGTGCCGGCCACCATACCGGACAGGTCCAGGGACAGGACCCGCTTGTCCAGCAGCTCCTCGGGCACGTCGGCGGCGGCGATGCGCTGGGCCAGGCCCTCGGCAATGGCGGTCTTGCCCACGCCGGGCTCACCGATCAGAACGGGGTTGTTCTTGGTGCGGCGGGACAGAATCTGGATGACCCGGGCAATCTCCTTCTCCCGGCCGATGACCGGGTCCAGCTTGCCGCTGCGGGCGGCCTCCGTCAGGTCCCGGGTGAACTCCGCCAGGGCGCCGCCCTTCTTGCCGTCCTCCCGGGCGGGAGCGGCGGAGCCGCTGCCGGCGGCGGCTGCGGCGCGGGGCGCTTCGTTGATCTTTTTCACCACGGCGCTGTACAGCTTCTTGGGGTCGATGCCCACGGTGCGCAGCACCCGGATGGCCATATTGTTGCCCTCACGCAGCAGGCCCATCAGCAGATGCTCGGTACCAATGTAGCCCGCGCCGGTGCGGGACGCCTCGGACACAGCCAGCTCCACGGCGCTCTTGGCCCGGGGGGTCAGCCCCTGGGAGGGAGCCGCGCCGGACAGCCCGGTGCCCACGCTGCGATGCAGCACATCGCAGATCATATCGTCGGTGAGGCCGGCCTCCTCCAGGACCCGGTGGGCAATGCCCTCCTCCTCACGCATCAGGCCCAGCAGCAAATGCTCGGAGCCCACATAGCCATGTCCCATTTCCTCGGCAGCCTCCTGGGCCAGCCGCAGGGATTCTTCCGCACGGGGAGTGAATTTATTTTCCATCATAATAGTACACTTCCTTTATTTCAATTCGTCAATTGCGCCCCATTACGCCTGGGGCAGGGACCGCAGCTGGTCCCGCAGCCTGGCGGCTTCCTCAAAGTTCTCCGTTTCCACGGCGTGACGCAGCTGGGTCTCCAGGGCGTTGCGCTGACGGCGGCGGCTGAGCTGCTCCCGTTCGTCGCCCTGGACCAGACTGTCGTCCTGAGGCTCCGCAGCAGTGCGGCGGGCCTCCTGGGTCACATCCACCGGCTCCGGGAACTCCGTCAGCAACCGGCTGCCGAAGCCGCCCAGCAGGGGCTCCAGCATCCGGAAGGGACGGGCGAAGAAATCATCGTCCCACAGGCTGTCCATCAGGGGCTGGCGCATATTCTGCATCAGGCCCAGCTTCTGGGCGCACTGGGGGCACAGATGGCTCTCCATGACCCGGCCGTTGATACTGCTCCTATAGTAAAACGTTGCTTCGTTCTTTCCGCAATTCTGACATTTCATAATGATTGCCTCCTTATCGAAAACTCAAACCAGGTGAATGAGCACCTGCTTGAAAATGTTGGCCCGCAGGGTATCCCGCTGCGCCTTTGGCACGGCGCGGAGGGAATTGTCGGACAGGGCCCACAGAAGGGTCTGTCCCACGGCTTTGTCCACGGCCTGGGACTGAACCAGGTTGGACAGGATGGCCCGGGCGCTGGCCAGGTCCAGCGTATCGCCCACGGAGTTGATGACGTGCATCAGCAACGTGTGGCGGTCCACCTGCACCCGGGTGATGCGGATGTAGCCCCCGCCGCCCCGGCGCGACTCCACAATGTAGCCGTGCTCCGGAGAAAAACGGGTGGACATCACATAATTGATCTGGCTGGGAACGCAGCCAAACCGCTGGGCCAGGTCGCTGCGCTGCAGCTCCAGGACCCCGTTGGCCTCCTCCAGCTCCGCCTGGATGAACCGGGCGATCATATCCGATGTACCCAAGCCGCTCACTTCCTTTCTGTTCAGGTCTTCGTCTCTTTCGTCTATCTTTGACTTTGCCTTTCTTTGACCTTTGTCTATAGTATAGCACGGCTCCGGCAAATGTCAAGAGGGATTTCTGACTTTCTTTGACCTTTTTTGTAAATAAATTGTGAACGAATGCATGAAAAATCGCCGCCTGCTTTTTTTGCAGGCGGCGCGGGGCTTATTCGGGGTTTTCCACAAAATAATCGCGAGTTTGTTGGATATTGCGCTGGATTTCAGCCTTCAGCTCCTGGGGCGAGGCGAATTCCCGCTCCGGGCGCAGGCGGCGGCAGAACTCCACCCGGATGGTCTTGTCATACAGGTCCCCGTCGAAGTCCAGCAGGAAGGTCTCCACCGACACGGCGTCGCCGTCGCTGACGGTGGGCCGGGTGCCCACGTTGGTGACGCCGGGAACGCTGGAGCCGTCCGGCAGAAATACCCGGGTCACATACACGCCCCGCTCCGGCAGCAGCACATGGTCCGGCGGCGTCAGGTTCACGGTAGGGATGCCGATGGTGCGGCCGAAGCGGCAGCCGTGGGCAACCGTACGGGTCAGACAGTGCCGGTGACCCAGAAACTCCGCGGCCCGCTCCATCTGGCCGCTTTCCACCAGAGTGCGGATGTAGGTGGAGCTGACGGTGATGCCGTCCAGGGTCACCTGAGGGATGATGTCGCAGCCGATGCCCAGCTCCCGGCAGCGGGCCTGGAGCTTCTGGGGGTCACCCTGGTTCCGGTGGCCGAAGTGGTAATCATGGCCCGCCACCAGGTGGACGGCCCCGTAGGTCCCCACCAGCAGGCGATCGATAAACTCCTGCCAGGGCATGGTCATCATGGCGTTGTCAAAGGGGGCAATGATGACCTGACGGATGCCGTACAGCCGCTGCATCAAATCCCGGCGGTCGTCGGGGGTGTTGATCAGGCCCACCGGGCGGCCGGTGACCACCTCCTTGGGCGGGCGGTCGAAGGTAAAGGCAGCAGGTACGGCCTCCAGCTCCCGGGCCCGGGCGGCGGTTTTTTCCAGCAGGGCTCCGTGGCCCCGGTGAACGCCGTCGAAAAAGCCCAGGGCGATAACAGTTCGATTCAAGGTATTCACGCTCCGAAAAAGTTTTTAAGGGAGGTCATTACGCCGCCCTCCAGGCGGCTGAGGCAGAGAAATTCGCCGCTCTGACCATATACCCGGTACACGCCCTCCGGCAGCTCCTGGCGGACGGTGAAGGGGTTCCCGTTGCGGCACAGGGCGTCCACCCGGGGATGCCGGATCCGGTAGGCCGGGTGCTGGCGGAACAGTGAGTCCAGCGGGGCCAGCAGCGCCTCGCCCTCCTCCTGGACCCGGTCCAGGGTCACGGCCTCCTCCAGGGTAAAGCCCGCAGCCACGGTGCGCCGCAGGCTGCTCATGCAGCCGCCGCAGCCCAGAGCCTGTCCGATGTCGTGGCACAGGGTGCGGACGTAGGTGCCCTTGGAGCAACGGATGCGCAGAGTGTAGTCCCCGGGGCCGGTCTGGTCCAGCAGCTCCAGCTCATAAACGGTGACGGGCCGGGCGGGGCGCTCGATCTCCCCGCCCCGGCGGGCGATCTGGTAGAGCTTCTGGCCGCCGATCTTCACGGCGGAATACATGGGGGGCACCTGCTGTATCTCGCCGGTGAACCGGGGCAGCAGGTGCAGCAGGTCCTCCCGGCCGGTGAGCACCGGGTGGGTGTCCAGGGTCTCGCCGGAGGTGTCCTGGGTGTCGGTGGTGCGGCCCAGCCGCAGCCCGGCGATATACTCCTTCTCCCCGTCCTCGGCGAAGGACACCGCCCGGGTGGCCTGTCCCACAAACACCGGCAGGACGCCGGTGGCCATGGGATCCAGGGTCCCGGCATGGCCCACCTTCTTGGTTTTCAGAATGCCCCGCAGCTTCGCGCAGACATCCATAGATGTCCAGCCAGCGGGCTTGTCAATGATGATGATTCCGTTTGCCATGGGTCGCTCCTTGTATAAGTCTGCGCGAACCGCGCCAAATGGCGCGTACAAGCGTTTTGCGCAGCAAAATCTTGCCGCAGGCGGAATTTACTTCCGCCGGAGGAAATGAAAATCAGTGCGAGGGGCCCCCGCAAAATGCTCCGTCATTTTGTGGGGACGGGCAGACATCCATAGATGTCCAGCCGGCGGGCTTGTCGATGATGATGATTCCGTTTGCCATGGGTCGCTCCTTTTGTCAATCCTCCCCCGCCACCATGTCGATGGCCTGGAGCACGGCCTGCTTCACCTCGCTGAGGGTGCCGTGCAGCGTGGCGCCGGCAGCAGCCGCATGGCCGCCGCCGCCCAGAAGGGCACAGACCTCCGTGGCATTGACCCGGGGGCCGGTTCGCAGGGAAATTTTCACCCGGCCGTCCTTCAGCTCCCGCAGGGTCACGCCGCAGTCGGTGCCCTCCACCAGGGCAGCCAGACTGGACAGCTCCTCCACGTCGGCCTCCGTGGCCTTGTAATCCAGGCACAGGGACAGGGGGATCTGCATGACGACCACCCGGTCGTGGTCATAATACTCCGCCCACTCCGCCATCCAGGCCTCCATAGCCAGACGGGTGCGGCTCTTGGTGCGGAACAGGGCCTTATTCACCGGGGCCGCGTCGATGCCGCAATCCATCAGGGCGGCGGCGATGCGGTGGGTCCGGGCGGTGGTGTTGGAATAGACGAAGCAGCCGGTATCCGTGGATACGGCCACATACAGGGGCAGGGCAATGTCCGGCGTCACCGGAGTCAGGCGGGTGATGATGTCGTACACGATCTCGCCGCAGGCGGCGGAATCCGCCTCCAGGCACGTCTCCCGGGCAAAAAAGCCCTGGGAGGGATGGTGGTCAATGGCCAGGTCGATACGTTCCCCATAGGGCCGTGCGTTTTCCGGCAGCAGGGACAGCGCCGCAATGTCCACGGACACCACGCGGTCGGGGACGAACCCCTCCGGGGCGGTGTAGGGCGCGGCATAGGGGGCGTAGGTGGCGGTAAGCTCAGGATTGGGCAGCAGATATGCCGTCTTGCCCAGATCCCGCAGAGCCCGGCACAGGGCGGCAGCGGAGCCCACGGTATCGCCGTCGGGGCGGACGTGGGTCAGCAGCAGCAGCCGGTCCCAGCCCAGCAGCAGCCGGGCGGCTTCAGCGGTGGTCATAGCACAGCCCTCCTCAGTCCTCCCGGTCCTCGGGCAGGACGATGTCCGCGTTCCGGGGATCGGCAGGCTTCACATGGTTCAGCATATCCAGAATGTGAGCGCCATAGGCGATGGAATCGTCGATAAAAAACTGAAGCTCCGGCGTGTAGCGCAGGTCCACACGGCTGCCCAGCTCATGGCGCAGATAACCGGCGGCGGATTTCAGGCCCTTGAGAAGCGCCTTCTCATCCGGGCAGTTCAGAGCGCTGATATACACCCGGGCATAGCGCAGATCGCTGGTGGTGTCTACATGGGTGATGGTCAGCATACCCTCGGCCACCCGGGGGTCCTTGACGGTGCGCAGCAGGGCGGAAAGCTCCTTCTGGATGGCGTCGTTGATGCGGGCGATACGGTTGGATGCCATAGGCGGTCTCCTTTCGTTTTCGATAAGATGAAAAGAGGGCAGGCGAAGCGCCCGCCCTCTGGGTTATGTGATTCGGATTTACTGGGGGATTTCCTCCATGGTGAAGGCTTCAACAATATCCCCTTCCTTGATGTCGTTGAACTTCTCGATGGACAGGCCGCACTCGTAGCCTGCGGCCACCTCCTTGACGGAGTCCTTGAACCGCTGCAGAGAGGCCAGAACACCCTCGTGGATGACGATACCGTCCCGGACCAGGCGGACCTGGCAGTCCTTGCGCTGGAGCTTGCCGTCCTGGACATAGCAGCCGGCCACGGTGCCCACGCCGGAGACCTTGTAGGTCTGGCGGACCTCCGCATGGCCCAGCAGAGCCTCCCGGAACTTGGGGGCCAGCATGCCCTTCATGGCGGACTCAATCTCGTTGATGGCGTCATAGATCACGCGGTACATCCGCATATCCACATGGGCGCGGGCGGCGGAATCCCGGGCAGCGTTGTCGGGGCGGACGTTGAAGCCCACGATGATGGCCTGGGACGTGGAGGCCAGCATCACGTCGGACTCGTTGATGGCGCCCACGCCGCCGTGGATGACCCGGACCCGGACCTCGTCGTTGCTGAGCTTCTCCAGAGACGCCTTCACGGCCTCCACAGAGCCCTGAACGTCGGCCTTGACGATGATGTTCAGATTCTTCATCTCACCGGCCTGGATCTGGCTGAACAGATCCTCCAGGGAGACCTTGGTAACGGGGGCGTTGGCCTTGGCCTTTTCCTCGGCCTTGCGCTGCTCCACCAGCTCACGGGCCAACTTTTCGTCGGCCACGGCATTGAAGGTGGCGCCGGCGGAGGGCGTCTCGGACAGGCCGGTGATCTCCACAGGCACGGAGGGACCGGCAGAGGTGATCTTCTGGCCCTTGTCGCCCACCATGGCGCGGACACGGCCCACGGAGGTGCCGGCGATGATGATGTCACCCTGCTTCAGGGTACCGTTCTGCACCAACAGGGTGGCCACGGGGCCCCGGCCCTTGTCCAGACGGGCCTCGATAACGGTTCCCTGGGCGGCGCGGTTGGGGTTGGCCTTCAGCTCGCTGACCTCGGCGGTGAGGGTCAGCATCTCCAGCAGGTTATCCACGCCCATGCCGGTCTTGGCAGAGATGGGGCACACAATGGTGTCGCCGCCCCACTCCTCGCACACCAGGCCGTATTCCGTGAGCTGCTGCTTGATGCGCTCGGGGTTGGCCTCGGGCTTATCCATCTTGTTGATGGCCACGATGATGGGGATCCCGGCGGCCTTGGCGTGGTTGATGGACTCCACGGTCTGGGGCATGATGCCGTCCTCGGCGGCCACCACCAGAATGGCGATATCCGTTACCATGGCGCCCCGGGCGCGCATGGAGGTAAACGCCTCATGGCCGGGGGTGTCCAGGAAGGTGATGGGCTTTCCGTGGATCTGGACCTGGTAAGCGCCGATGTGCTGGGTGATGCCGCCGGCCTCGCCGCTGGCCACATGGGCATGGCGGATATAGTCCAGCAGGCTGGTCTTGCCGTGGTCCACGTGGCCCATGACCACCACAACGGGAGCCCGGGGCACCAGGTCCTTCTCGTCGTCCTTGTGGTCGTCGATGAGCTTCTCCTCGATGGTGACCACTACCTCCTTCTCCACCTTGCAGCCCATCTCCTCGGCGATGATGGCGGCGGTGTCGAAGTCGATAAGCTGGCTCAGAGAGGCCATAATGCCGTTTTTCATCAGGCACTTGACCACCTCGGCGCCGGTTTTCTTCATGCGGCTGGCCAGTTCGCCTACGCTGATCTCGTCGGGGATCTGGACGGTGACGGGGGTCTTTTTGATGACCTCCAGCCGCAGACGGCGCAGCCGGTCGGCCTCCTCCTGCTTGCTCTTGTTGCTCTGGGGACCGCCCCGGCGGCCGGACTTGCTGCGGATCTTTTCCTTGCCCTGGGTCTGGCGCTGGTCCCGGCGGGTGTTGCCGCTGCGGGCGTCGGCCATATCCTGGAGCTTTTCGTCGTACTTGTCCAGGTTCACTGCCGTGGCCTTCCGGGTGTCCACCACCTTGGTCTGGGGCACGCGGCTGACGGGCTTCTTCTCCGGCTGGGGCTGCTGTGCCTGCTGGCCGGGCTTTTTCTCGGCCTCGGCCTTCCTGGCGGCAGGCTGCTGCCTGGCAGGCTCCGCCTTCTTCTCGGCAGGCTTGGCGGCGTCGGCGTAGATCGCCTGGATGCCGGAGACCTGGTTGTGCTGGGTCAGGCTCTCAAAGATCAAAGACAGCTCCCGATCCCCCAAAACCTGCATATGGTTTTTGGGCGTCTCGGCATACTTGGTCAAAATCTCCGTGATCTGCTTGGTGGGGACGCCGAAGTCCTTTGCCACCTCATGCACTCTGTATTTGTTACCTACGCTACCCAAATAGAGCCACCTCCATCTTTGTGATTCGATTCCTTACTTACTGGTTTTCGGGGAGCCCTTGCCCTTGTGGACCGGGCGGGAGCCCGCAAAGCGGGGCCTGTTCCCCTGGGGACGCGGCCCGGGCCGCCGGGGACGGCGGGCGGGCTTTTCCGGCTTCTGCGGAACCTCTGCCGCGGGAGCCTCCTTGACCGGGTGCTTTTTCTTCTTGCCCCGGCGCAGATTCTTTTCATGCTGGGCCTGCTCCGCCCGGCGCTGGGCGGCCCGGCGGGCCTTGATCTCCAGCCGCTCCGCCGCAGGGGCGTAGCGCTCCGGGTCCAGGGCCGCCAGCTTTTTGACGATGGCCTCGGCAAAGCCGATGTCCGTCACCGCCGCCATGGCGCAGCTGGTGCGGCCCAGGGCACGGCCCAGCCGGTCCTTGTCAAAGGGCACTGTCAGGCACAGGCAGGCCCCGGCCTGACCGAAGGACATGGCCCGGCGCACGGAGCCGGGTGCGGCGTCCTGGGCCACCAGGATGACCCGGGCGTCCTTGGCCCGGGCGGCGGCGCCCACCGGCTCCTCACCGATGGCCACCTGTCCGGCCTTTTTGGCAAGGCCGATCATGGATAAAATGTGTTCTGTCATGCTTCCGTTTCCATCTGGCGCTCCAGCGCCTCATACACCTCGTCGGGGATGCCGGTCTCCAGCATCCGCTCCAGCGCCCGGGACTTCCGGGCCTTCTTCAGGCACTGCGGGTCGCGGCACACATAGGCGCCCCGGCCGGACCTTTTGCCGGTGGCGTCCAGCACCAGCTGGCCCTCCGGCGTGCGGACCACCCGCAGCAGGTCCTTTTTGTCCCGCTTTTCCCGGCAGCCCACGCACATGCGCTGGGGAATCTTCCGCGGCTTCTGCATGATGGTCCTCCTTCCCCAATGCCCTTACTCTCCGGTGTAGGAGGCGGGCTTGATGTCGATCTTATACCCGGTGAGCCGGGCGGCCAGGCGGGCGTTCTGCCCCTCCTTGCCGATGGCCAGGCTCAGCTGGTCGTCGGGCACGATGACCCGGCACAGCTTGCCCTCATCGGACAGGCGCACCTCCACCACATCGGCGGGAGCCAGAGCGGCGGCGATGAACTGGGCGGGATCCTCGGAATACTTGATGATGTCGATCTTCTCGCCCCGCAGCTCCTCCACCACGGCGGCCACTCGCTGGCCCTTGGGGCCCACACAGGCGCCGATGGGATCCACATTCTCGTCGGAGGACCAGACGGCCATCTTGGTGCGGCTGCCGGCCTCCCGGGCGATGGAGCGGATCTCCACGGTACCGTCGTAGATCTCGGGGACCTCCAGCTCGAACAGGCGCTTCACCAGGCCCGGATGGGTCCGGGACACCATCACCTGGGGACCCCGGGTGGTGCGGCGGACCTCCACCAGGTAAACCTTCACCAGCTGCCCCTCGGTAAGCTCCTCGCCGGGGACCTGCTCGTTGACGCCCATAAGGCCCTCGGTAGCCTCGCTGCCGGAGCCGATACGCAGGTGAACGGTGCCCCGGGGGTCGATGCGGTGGACGGTGCCGGTGAGGATCTCGTGCTGCTTGGAGCCCCACTCGTCATAGATCATGCCGTGCTCCGCCTCCCGCAGGCCCTGGATAATGACCTGCTTGCCGTTGCCGGCGGCGATGCGGCCGAACTCCACATTTTTCACGGGGATATTCACCACGCCGCCCAGCTGATACTTGGCGGACATGGCCCGGGCGTCCTCCAGCGAGATCTGGGAGCCGGGGTTCTCCACCTCCTCCACGATCTCCTTCTGGACGTACATCCGCAGATCCTTCTTCTCCTCGTTGACGTCCACGATGACGTTTTCCACGCCCTCGTGGTCCTTCTTATAGGCGGCGGTCAGAGCCTGGATGATCTTGCCCATCATGAAGTCCTGGGGAATGCCGCGTTCCTTTTCCAGCATTTCCAGCGCGGCAAAGATTTCTTCGCATTTCATGGTATTTCTCCTATTCTATACTGTTTCGTCAGAATTCCACACGCAGACGGACCAGGGCCAGCTCCGGCTTTTCAAACCGCAGAGGCTCCGCCCCACCCATATCCAGCAGCACGGCCCCATTGTCGTACCCTGCCAGGGTCCCGGCAAACTCCTTGCGCCCGTCCTTGGGCTTGTAGGTCTTCACCAGCACCGGATGGCCCAGGAACCGCTGAAAATCCGACGGGCGCTTCAAGGGGCGCTCGGCCCCGGCGGAGGACACCTCGAAGGTGTAGCTGCCCTCGATGGGGTCCGCCTGGTCCAAAAGGTCGCTGACCTTGCGGCTAACGGCCTCGCAGTCCAGAATGTCCACGCCGCCGTCCTTGTCCAGGTACAGCCGCAGATACCACTGCCCAGCTTCCCGGACGTATTCCACGTCCCACAGGGTGCAGCCCTGCTCCGCCACGGCGGGGGCGGCCAGCTCGGCCACCAGCTCCGTTACCTTTTTCATGCCCGGCCTCCTGTCTTTCCGAAAATTTTAAGGGGGCAAATTTGCCCAAGAAAAAGAGCGGACAAACTGTCCACTCTCTGTCAACACTTCCTTACTATGCAGTAGTTTACCACAAAAACACTCCCAGCGCAAGAGTTTTTTCCCGGAAAATGGCGGGATTTTCCGGCATTTTTGCGTCGAACGGAGGCAAAGCAGGCGGCGCGCACCGGCGCGCCGCCTGCTCAGCTTGTCAAAAAAGGGCACCGCCCTTTTTTGACAAGCTGAGCAAGCATTTTCAGAACCTTCATAAAAGTTCTGAAAATGCGGTAATTGAAAACGAAAGACACCCCTGATGGGTTTCTTTCGTAACTATCTTCCTTTCCGAAGGCGGAGGCAATCCTGCTTTTATGACAGTCTGAGCAGGCGGCGCATTTATCCGTTCAGCAGGGCCAGCTGATAGAAGGCCACGGCGCTGGCAGCGGCCACATTCAGGGAGTCCACCCCGTGGGACATGGGGATCTTCACCGTGTAGTCGCAGGAGGCGATGGTGGAGGATGCCAGGCCGTCGCCTTCGGTGCCCAGGACCATGGCCAGCTTCGGCTCCGCCAGCAGGCGGGGATCGTTCAGGGCCAGGGAGTCCTCCCGCAGGGCCAGGGCCACGGTTCTGAAGCCCAGATCGTGGAGCAGGTCCGGCCAGCTCTCCCCCTCCGGCAGATACGTCCAGGGCACCAGGAACACGTTGCCCATGCTGACCCGGGCGGCCCGGCGATACAGCGGGTCGCTGCCGGCAGCGGTCAGCAGCACCGCGTCCACATTCAGAGCGGCGGCGGAACGGAAGATGGCCCCGATGTTGGTGGGGTTCATGACGTTCTCCAGCACAGCGATGCGCCGGGCTCCGGCACAGACCTCCTCCACAGAGGGCAGCCGGGGCCGCCGCATGGCGCACAGCATCCCCCGGGTCAGGTGAAAGCCCGTCAGCTGGGTCAGCACCGGCAGCTCCGCCGCATACACCGGAATATCCGCCGGACAGCGGGCCAGCACCTCCGCACCCTTGCCGGTGATATGCTTGCGCTCCATCAGGAACGACACCGGCGTGCACCCGGCGTCCAGAGCCCGGCCGATGACCAGAGGACTTTCCGCCACAAACAGGGCGTTATCCGGGTCCGCCCGGTTCACCAGCTGGTTTTCCGTCAGGCGGGCGTAGATATCCAGCTCCGGCGCGGAGAAATCGGTGATGTCAATGATCCGGGCCATGTTATCTGGCTTCCCGGGCCCGGCGGGCAGCCTCTTCGCGCTGGCGGCAGATCTCCGCCCAGCTGGGGATCTTCTTCAGCTCCTCGTCCAGATCCCTCAGAACGGTGGGAATGTCGATGTTCTGGGGACAGGCCCGGGTGCACTGGCCGCAGCCCACGCAGGCGGTGGGGCGCTTGTCCTCGGGCAGAGCCTCCACCCGCATACCCACGTTGGTGCAGGGAGAGAACTTCATCTCGTTATACACCTGCAGCAGCATGGGAATATTCAGTCCCATGGGACAGCCGTCGCAGCAGTAACGGCAGCCGGTGCAGGGCACCGCGCCGTACATGCCCTTGGCGATGTCCAGCAGAACCTTTTCCTCCTGCTCCGTCAGGGGGCGGCGCTCGGCAAAGGTGCGGACGTTGTCCTGCATCTGCTCCGGGGTGGTCATGCCGCTGAGGATCATCTGGACCCCCTCCACCCCCTGGAGGAAGCGGAAGGCCCAGGCGGCGACGGACTCCTCCGGGTGCAGGGCGCGAAGCCGCGCCTCATCCTCCGGCGTCAGGGACGCCAGACGGCCGCCGCGGATGGGCTCCATGACCCAGATGGGAATGTTATAGCGGCGCAGCAGCTCGCACTTGGCCTTGGCGTCCTGCATGGTCCAGTCCAGATAGTTCAGCTGGATCTGGCAGAACTCCATGTCCTTGCCATACTGAGACAGGAAGCGCTCCATCAGCTCCAGGCCGCCGTGGGTGGAGAAGCCCAGATGGCGGATGCGGCCCTTTTTCTTCTGCTCCAGGAAATAGTCGATGATGCCCCAGCGGGGGTCCGTATACGTCTCGATGGACTTTTCGTACACGTTATGCAGCAGGTAGAAGTCAAAGTAGTCCACGCCGCACTTTTCCAGCTGCTCCTCGAAAATGGCAGCGGGATCGTAGTGGCTGCTGAGCTGGTGACCGGGGTATTTGGTGGCCAGATAGAAGCTGCCGCGGTCGTAGTCCTTCAGCACACGGCCCATGACCCGCTCGGACATGCCGCCGTGATAGGGATAGGCGGTGTCGAAATAGTTGACGCCATGCTCCATGGCATAGCGGACCATGTCCGCCGTGGTCTTTTCGTCGATGTCCGCCGGGGTGCCGCCGGGAACCAGCGGCAAACGCATGGTGCCGAAGCCCAGCAGGGACAGCTTTTCGCCGTGAAAGTCGGTATAGATCATGTAAGGTTCCTCCCTATCGGATATATATGCGATATTATAGCATGGGGCGGTCTGGCTGCGCAAGAGGTCACTTCCCGGCGGACTTCATCCGCTGGCCGATGGTGCTGCCGCCGGACTGGTGCATCCGGGCGATAAACGCCTGGATCTGGTCCGACGCCTCCGCCACCTGGCGGCCAAACTCCGCCGAGGACATGCGCATGACCCCCGTCCGCACCGCCGACAGCTGGATCAGCCCGTCGGAGGTCACCACCCGGACGTGGTCGTTTTTCCCCACCTGCTGCAAAAACCGCTCGATGTACATGTCGCCGGTCTCCCGCTCCTTGGTGTACACCACATGGATGCCGCGATAGTCGAGCTTCTCCCCCAGGCTGCCGGGGACCTTGTAGCCGTCGAACACCAGAACCACCTGGGTGTGGGTAAAGGCGGCCCAGCCGCAGAGGGTGTCCATCAGCCGCTCCCGGGCGGCGGACAGGTCCCGGTCCGCCAGGGCGTGGAGCTCGTCCCAGTCGAAGATGACGTTGTACCCATCCACCACATAGTACCGCTGGCCGATCTCCCGCAGGCCGGTGTCCGGCAGCGTTTCCCGCTTTTCCGGAGCCCGGTACAGGGGGCGGCGGACGGGGCCGAACTCCCGGGCCATGATGGCCTCCAGCTCCGCGTCGTCCAGCCGGATGCACCGGCGGCGGGCCGGGGCTTCCTCATCCCGGGGCTTTTCCAGGCAGCCGGGCAGATGCATGTATTCCGCCACCCTGTTCCACTTCACGGGGAACCCGCCGCCGTGGGCGCAGAACACGGAGTCGGGGGTGTTTTCCAGGTCCGCCTCCGGATCGTAGTCTGCGGCGGCGATCACGGCGTCGGGGTTGTGGCAGGGTCCGTACCCCGCCGGCTCCAGGGACAGGCGGCCCCGGCCGCCGGTATAGGAGGCCACCTCCTGGGCGTAATCGTCGAACTCCGTCACCGGGACCCGGCCCCGCAGCAGGGTCATGTCCCCGGCCTCCTCCGGAGCATCGAAGCTGCCGCTGCGCAGGCGCACATCACTGATGGCCCGGCCCAGCTGCTCCGGCGGCACCTCCAGCCGGAAGGCGTAGTACGGCTCCAGCAGGCGGCTCCGGGCCTGCATCAGCCCCTGGCGCACCGCCCGATAGGTGGCCTGGCGGAAGTCGCCGCCTTCGGTATGCTTGATGTGGGCCCGGCCGGACATCAGCGTGATCTTCATATCCGTAACAGGGGAGCCGGTCAGGACTCCCAGGTGGGTCTTTTCCTGCAAATGGGTCATGATCAGCCGCTGCCAGCTCCGGTCCAGGTCGTCCTCGGGACAGCGGGTGGCCAGCACCAGGCCGCTGCCCTGGGGCAGGGGCTCCAGCAGCAGGTGGACCTCCGCATAGTGGCGCAGGGGCTCGTAGTGGCCCACGCCCTCCACCGGGGCGTCGATGGTCTCCTTGTATAGGACCCGGCCCCGGTCCAGGTCGATCTCCACGCCGAAGCGCTCCGACACCAGGCTTTTGAGAATTTCCGCCTGGATGCGGCCCATCAGGGACACATGAATTTCCCCTCCGTGGGAGGTGAAGCGCAGCTGGGGGTCCTCCTCCTCCAGCTGGCGCAGCTGGGGCAGCAGGGTGCGGCTGTCGCAGTCCGGCGGCAGGGCCACCCGATAGCGCATCACCGGCTCCAGCACCGGCCGGATGCCGGATTCCTCCGCCCCCAGGCCCTGGCCGCCGCAGGTGGCTGTCAGTTCCTGGACGGCGCACACGCCTCCGGCGGGGACCTGGTCCACCGCCCGAAACCGGCCGCCGCTGTAAAGGCGCAGCTGGGCGGCCTTCTCCTGGTGCCCGGCATAGGGCACGGCGTCCCGGACCCGCAGGGTCCCGCCGGTGACCTTCAGGTGGGTCAGGCGCTTGCCCTGGGGGTCGTGGCTGATCTTGAACACCCGGGCGGAGAAGGTCTCCGGATACACCGGCGGCTCCACATACCGGGCCAGCCCCTCCAGAAATTCGTCGATGCCCTCCAGCTTCAGCCCGGAGCCGAACCAGCAGGGAAAAACCAGCCGCCGCCCCACCAGCTGCCGCACCAGGGCGTCGGGGACCTCCCCGCCGTCCAGATACGCCTCCAGGGCATCCTCCCGGCAGGTGGCCAGCTGCTCCATGCGCCGCTCCCGGTCCGCGGGGGTGAAGTCCACGCACCCCTCCCCCAGCTCGTGGCGCAGATGCTCCATCATCTTCCCCCGGCCGCAGCGGCCGAAGTCCATTTTCGTCACGAAGAGAAACGTGGGGATCCGGTACAGCTCCAGCAGCCGCCACAGGGTGCGGGTGTGGGCCTGGACGCCGTCGGCGCCGCTGATCACCAGAATGGCATAGTCCAGCACCGACAGGGTGCGCTCCATCTCGGCGGAGAAGTCCACATGGCCCGGGGTGTCCAGCAGCGTCACCTCCAGATCCCCGATGGGCAGCTCCGCCTGGCTGGAAAAGATGGTGATGCCCCGCTCCCGCTCCAGCAGATGGCTGTCCATGGCGGCGCTGCCGTGGTCCACCCGGCCCAGCTTCCGCAGCTGACCGGTGCGGTAGAGCATGGCCTCGGCCAGGGTGGTCTTTCCCGCGTCCACATGGGCGGTGATGCCGATGACCACCCGGCGGGTCTCCTTGTTGTTCATCTCCATACGCGAAAACCTGCTTTGCTTCGTTTTCCTCTATTATGGCAGATGCGGCGGCGTTGTTCAAGGCCGGATTTTTCCTTGCCCAGCCGGCAGATTCGTGCTATGATGGGAGAAACTTTGCGCCGTGGGAGGATACCGTCATGAATCAGAGGGAGCTAAACGAGCTGCGGCGGCGGTTCAAGCCGGACCGCACCGCCATCAGCAAGGTATACGGCTGCTATGTCAGCAGCAGCCGCCAGATCATCTCCTATGTAGACGCCCCCCTGGGGCTGCTGTCCCAGGAGGAGCAGGAGATGTACCTGAATCTGCTGAAAAAGAGTCTGTCCGGCGCCCTGGGCCGGAACCTGATCGACATTGAGTTCTCCACCCGGCAGGTGGCGGACAGCGATGAGCACCGGCTGCTCCAGACCCTGCGGCAGACGGAGCTCCAGGACCCCAATGCCCGGGAAAGCCTGTACCGCCGGATCATCGACGCCATCGACATGGGCGAGAGCAGCTATCTCATCCTCCTGGCCGCCGACACCTACGACGTGCCTCACCGCAGCCGGGACGATCAGGAGGTGCCTGACGGGTCGGACACGGTGTTCCGGTATTTCGTGTGCGCCATCTGCCCGGTGAAGGATCCCACCCTGGCTTTGCAGTACAGCGACCAGGACAAGGAGTTCCGGGGCAGCTCCACCGGACACATTGCCCTGCCCCCGGCCCTGGGGTTCCTGTTCCCGGCCTTTGACGACCGGTCCGCCAATATCTACAACGCCCTGTTTTACAGCAAGGACACTGCTCAGCTGCACCAGGAGGTCATCGACGCGGTATTCTGTATCCAGAATGCCCCCATGTCGCCTCAGGAGCAGCAGAATGTGTTCACCTCCGCTCTGACGGAGACGCTGGAGAAGGATTGCAGCTACGACGTGGTGCAGGCGGTCCACGAGCAGCTGCGGGGCCGCATCCAGGAGCATAAGGACAGCCGGGACCCGGAGCCGCTGACCCTGTCTGTCCGGGAGGTAGGCGACGTGCTTACCGGCAGCGGCGTGCCGGAGGAAAAGGCGGAGGCCTTCCAGGAGGCCTGCCGCAGGCAGTACGGCCAGGACGCCGCCCTGAACCCCCGGAACATCATCGAGGCCGGCAAATTCCAGATCACCACCCCGGAGGTGAAGATCACCGTGCCGCCGGAGTACAGCTATATGGTGGAGACCCGGATCATCGACGGGCGGCGCTTCATCCTCATCCCCGCCGACGACGGCGTGGAGGTCAACGGCATCCCCGTCACCATCCCCAATCCCCAGGTGTGACACGCGCCCCATACGCATAAAAATGCGTATGGGGCGATTTTTTGTATTTTTATCCAGATAATGCTTGACATGGCTGAAATGATGTGGTAGTATCTTTATCCGTAATCGCATTTGATTTTCGATTTTTATTCATGGAAAGGGCGTTTATATGGCTATGTATACCGTTCTCCGACGACGACCGTGGGGTGCACTTTGAATCGATCCACCACATAAAGCAAAAGAAACGGAGAATGAATATGAAATATTTTACCAAATTCCTGTGCCTGTTTTTGGGCGCGGCGATGATGCTGACTATGGCTGCCTGCGGCAGCAAAAGCGGTACCGATGCAAACGCCGGTGCGGACGGCGAAAAAAAGCAGCTGGTGGTGGCCACCAGCCCGGACTTCCCGCCCTTTGAGTTCCTGGATGGCAGCCAGATCGTGGGTATCGAGCCCGCACTGATGCAGGCCATTGCCGACAAGCTGGGCATGGAGCTGGTGTGGGAGCAGGTGGACTTCGATTCCATCATCCCCGGCATCCAGGCCGAACGTTATGACGTAGGTGCGGCAGGCATTACCATCACCCCGGACCGCCAGAAGAACTGCGACTTCAGCAACCCGTACTTCCTGGCCAACCAGGTCATCGTGGTGAACCCCGGCAGCGATATTCAGGGCAAGGCGGATCTGGCGGGCAAGACCATCGCCGTTCAGACCGGTACCACCGCCGAGGAATACTGCATGGACAACGGCTATTCCGTTCTGTCCTTCGCCTCCAACAACGACGCCCAGGCTGCCCTGACCAGCGGCAAGGCCGATGCCTGGGTGGTGGACAACGAGGCAGCCGCCAGGATGGCCGCGGACCAGAGCCTCACTGTGCTGGATGAGGCCATGACCAGTGAGCCCTATGCCTTTGCCTTCGCCAAGGGCAGCAGCCTGGTGGACCAGGTGAACACCGCCCTTCAGGAGCTGCTTCAGGACGGCACCGTGGAGAAGCTTTTCCAGGAGTACGACACCGTGTACGTGTCTCCCCTGAGCTGATGAGTATTTTTCAGCAAATCGGTCAGTTTTTTGCCCGCTGGCTGGCCCAGCTGGAGGCCACCTTCATCGAAAAGCAGCGTTATCTCCTGCTGGTGGACGGGTTGAAAAACACGCTGGTCATCACGCTGTGCGCTCTGGTCATCGGCGTGACCATCGGCGCCCTGGTGGCCATGATCAAATACTGCGGCCAGGGCAGCCGCCTGCTGCGGCCTCTGTGCTGGCTGTGCGACGTGTATACCACGGTGATCCGGGGCATTCCGGTGGTGGTGCAGCTGCTGATCTTCTACTTTCTGATCCTGAAGTCCTCCGACGGGCTGGTGGTGGGCATTGTCACCTTCGGCATCAACTCCGGCGCATATGTGGCGGAGCTGATGCGCAGCGGCATTGCCGCCGTGGATCCGGGACAGATGGAGGCCGGACGCAGCCTGGGCCTGTCCCGGCTGCAAGCCGCCTGGCACATTGTGCTGCCCCAGGCCATGAAGAACATTCTTCCGGCCATCGGCAACGAGATGATCGCCCTGCTGAAGGAGACCGCCGTGGCGGGCTATGTGGCGGTCCAGGACCTGACCCGGGCCGGGAACCTGATCCGCAACAACACCTACGACGCCTTCAATCCCCTGCTGCTGGTGGCGGTGGTGTATCTGCTGCTGGTCATCGGCATGACGCAGCTGCTGGGGCTGCTGGAAAGGAGGCTGCGCAGAAGTGATCAGCGTTAAGGATCTGCATAAGAGCTTCGGCGGCGTCACCGTGCTGGACGGCATCTCCACCCAGGTGGAGCGGGGCGACGTGGTGTGCATCATCGGCCCCTCCGGCAGCGGCAAGTCCACGTTTCTGCGCTGCCTGAACCGGCTGGAGACTCCGGACAGCGGCCAGATCCTCCTGGACGGCGTGGACCTGACGGACCCCCGGACGGACCTGGACCGGCAGCGGATGAAAATGGGCATGGTGTTCCAGCAGTTCAACCTGTTTCCCCACATGACGGTGCTGAAAAACCTGACCATGGCTCCGATGCTGCTGAAAAAGGAGTCCCAGCAGACGGCAGAGCAGCGGGCCATGACGCTGCTGGACCGGGTGGGTCTTGCCGACCGGGCGGGAGAATATCCGGCCCGGCTCTCCGGCGGACAGAAGCAGCGTATCGCCATCGTCCGTGCCCTGTGTATGGAGCCGGAGGTGCTGCTGTTTGACGAGCCAACCTCCGCCCTGGACCCGGAAATGGTGGGCGAGGTGCTGGATGTGATGAAGGAGCTGGCCCAGAGCGGCATGACCATGGTGGTGGTCACCCATGAGATGGGCTTTGCCCGGGAGGTGGCCAGCCGGGTGCTGTTTATGGATCAGGGCGTCATCATGGAGGAAAACCGCCCCGGCGCCCTGTTTGAAAACCCCCAGTCTCCCCGCCTGCGGAGCTTCCTGTCCAAGGTGCTGTAAAAATGTCCCGCATTCCGGCACATCTGTGCCGGAGTACGGGACATTTTTTATGCATTGTATTCTCTCACTGCCCCAGGATCGTCTCGGCGAAGCCCCTGCCGAACAGGCGGGCAGCCTGCAGAGCCTCCTCCAGGGAGTTCCCGGCGGCCCCTACCTCCACCAGCAGACTGCCGGGAGCGGCGAACTGGTTATAGCGGTAGTTCAGCAGGGTGATGGGCCGCATCAGGGTGGGCGACTGGGTCTCCAGCTTCTCCTGCACGGCGATGGCCAGGCGCAAGTTATCCTGCCAGCCGTCGTGGGCCACGCCCATGATCAGGCTCACCTGGGCAACAGAGGGGTCCTCCGCCGTCACCAGCTTATACTGGGTGCCGTTGGCATCCTGCACCGCGTCCCGGTGCAGGTCCAGCACATAGACGATGGAGGGATACTTGGCCAGATAACTCCGGATCGACGCCAGGCTGTTTTCATAGGCGTCGTTGTAGGACTGGCCGTCGTGGAGGGTCCGGTCGTGGACCACGGAGATGCCGTAGGCCGACAGAGCCGCCGCCAGCTCATCTCCCACCCGCACCATGTTGCAGGAGCAGTCCGCCGTGCGGAAGGTGCCGGAGGGCACATACTCCCGGCCCGGCGGCATGGTGTATGCCTCGCTGGCGTGGCTGTGGACAATGAGCACCTGAGGCCCCTGCCGGGGACAGGCCACGAACTGGCGGTCCCCCAGCACCGCCGGGTCCAGGGTGCGGCTGGACTTGTTCTTGATGTACACCCCGTTGATGATGCTGTAGCCGTCGGTGGAGCGGGGGTCCACCGTCTGGGCCGGGACGCCGTTGTCTGCCCCGGGCTGGGGATCCTGTTTCTCCGGCGGAGCGGGTGCGGGGGCCTCCGGCGCCGCCGGCTGGTCCGGGGCCTCCGGCTGGGGAGCCGCATCCCGGACAGCCAGGGTCCGGCCCGCCAGCAGCACCGGCGACTGGCCCAGGGCCAGCACCGTGGGGGCGGACAGACCGTCCAGCCCCAGAATGTCCCCCAGCTCCCAGCGCAGCAGTCCACGGGATACATTGGGGCGGCGGGACACGGACTGCCACAGTGCATCGGCGGAGTCGGCCCCGCCGCCTGCCAGCACCGCGCCCAGTGCCGCCGCGGCCAGCAGCAGCGCCAGCCCCCGCCGCAAGATCACCTGTTTCAAAGCGTTCACCTCTTTGAGACAAGCCTATGCGGCAGGGGCTGGGGTTATGTCTCCATCACCGGGGGAATATCCACAATTTGCAGCCCCCGGCGCATGGCGTATTCCATCGTGCGCCGAGTGCCGCCGGGCTGCCCGTCGTGAACGGCCAGCAGCAGGGACGCGTGGTCCACCATGTAGCGGTTGCGCCGCTGCATGCAGCCGGGACTGTAGGATGACTGCACCAGTGTCTCATAGTCGCAGGCCGCCACCAGGCGGCGATAGCGCTCCTGCTGGGGCCGGGGCCAGCCGTCAGCCTGGGTGGGGCACGGAATAGCCGCCTCCACGCTGACGTCCCCGTGCCGCTGCCGCAGGGCCAGGGCCAGCTCACAGAAATACAGGTCGCAGCCCTGGGCCATGCCGCAGATAAAGTGGCGATAGCCCGCCTCATAGGCGGCGTCCAGCGCGTCCCGCAGCCGGGCCTTCAGCGCCCGGCAGCGGGGATCGTCCTCGTCCTCCCCCCAGGGGAGCTTGGCCGGACGGTGGCCGGAAAAGCAGCAGCTGATGGGCCGTGCGCGCATGACGCAGCCCTCCCTTCCCATATACTGCTTTCATTATAGAACATATTTTCTATTTTGTAAAGAGTGATTTTCCCTTGTCAGGGGCCCCGGGATACGGTATACTGAACGGAAAGGGAGGTGCGCCTATGAAGCTGTATTTCAAGCAGCGGTTTTTCTCGTGGTTCGACAGCTACGACATCTACCATGAGGACGGCAGCGTGGCCTATACCGTGGAGGGAAAGCTCTCCTGGGGTCATTGCCTGCATATTCTGAGCCCCCAGGGGGAGCACATCGCCACGGTGCAGCAGCGGGTGCTGACGTTCCTGCCCAAGTTTGAGCTGTACGTCGGCGACCGCTGCGTAGGAGAGATCCGCAAGGAGTTTACTCTTTTCCGGCCGTCGTTTTCCCTGGACTTCTGCGGCTGGACCGTGGACGGCAGTTTTATGGAGTGGGACTACACCATTCAGGACGGCCCCCGCCAGGTGGCCTCCATCAGCAAGGAGCTGTTCCACTGGACGGATACCTACACCATCGACGTGGCGGACCCCGGCGACGCGCTGTACGCCCTGATGGTGGTGCTGGCCATCGACGCGGAGAAATGCTCGCGGAACTGAAGCAAACTGCCCCGGGAGGGCGCTTCGCAAGGAAGCGCCCTCCTGGATTTTTTTTGCCCGCAGTCCCCTTCCCGCAAATGTATTCCGGTGATTTTTCTTGAAAAATCCAGGGTTTTGTGGTATCATAAGCTGATTCTATATGCACATCACACCCGGGCAGCGGGCCTTACAGCCCGCAGCCCCCACAAAAAGAAAGAGGAACCCCCATGGAATCCAAGGTTTTTGAGATCATTGCAGCCGAGCAGGCCCGGCAGAACGCCAACATCGAGCTGATCGCCAGCGAAAACTTTGTCAGCGAGAACGTCATGCGGGCCGTGGGCTCCTGCCTGACCAACAAGTATTCAGAGGGCTATCCCGCCGGGCATCGCTCCGGCAACCGGGGCCGGTACTACGGTGGCTGCGGCTGCGTGGACGAGCTGGAGGAATACTGCTGCGGCATGTGGCAGCAGGTATTTGGGACGGATTATCACGTCAATGTCCAGCCCCACAGCGGCTCCTCCGCCAACTTCGCCGCCTACATGAGCGTGCTGAAGCCGGGGGATACCATCCTGGCCATGAGCCTGAACAACGGCGGCCACCTGACCCACGGTTCCCCGGTGAATTTCAGCGGCAAGCTGTACAACATGGTGTTCTACGGTGTGGACGACAGGGGCTTCATCGACTATGACGACATGCGAAGAAAAGCATCCGCGTACAGGCCGCAATTGATTCTGGCCGGCGCATCCGCTTATAGCCGCATCATTGACTTCGGGGCCTTTGCAGCTGCTGCACAGGAAGTCGGCGCATACTTCATGGTGGATATGGCCCACATTGCCGGGCTGGTGGCGGCCGGGGGCCATCCCTCCCCCTTCGGCCTGGCGGACATCATTACCACCACCACCCACAAGACCCTGCGGGGCACACGGGGCGGCCTGATCTTCTGCCGGCCGGAGCTTGCCAAGCAGGTGGACAGCGCCGTTTTTCCCGGAGTCCAGGGCGGCGCATTGCAGCACGTGGTGGCCGGGAAGGCCGTCACCGCCGAGGAGGCCTGCACCGAGGATTTTAAGCGCTACATCCACGCGGTGGTCCGCAACTGCAAGGCCATGTGCGATGCGTTCCTCCAGATGGGCTATAAGGTGGTCACCGGGGGAACGGACAACCACCTGTTCCTGCTGGACCTGACGGACACGGGCCTGACCGGCAAGGCCGTTCAGGAGGAGCTGGACCGCCATCACATCACCCTGAACAAGAATTGCGTCCCCAACGATACCCGGTCCCCCCAGCAGACCTCCGGCGTCCGCATCGGAACGGCGGCCATGACCACCAAGGGCTACACGGAGCAGGATTTCATCGATACAGCCCGCCGGATCGACCGCATCATCCGGGATATGCAGAAGGAGTGAAACAAACGTGTACTTAAAACAGCTGGAAATTCAAGGCTTCAAGAGCTTTCCCGATAAAACGGTCCTGAATTTCGGCGCGGACATTACCGCCATCGTGGGGCCCAACGGGTCCGGCAAGTCCAACATCTCCGACGCCATCCTGTGGGTCATGGGCGAGCAGAACAGCCGCCAGCTCCGGGGCGCCAAAATGGAGGACGTGATCTTCGGCGGCACGGAAAAGCGCAATCAGATGGGCTTTGCCCAGGTGACGCTGGTCATCGACAACACCGGCCACATCTTCCCCCGGGACGAGAGCGAGGTGGCCGTTACCCGCCGGTATTACCGCAGCGGGGAGTCGGAATACTATATCAACCGCCAGTCCGTGCGGCTCAAGGACGTCAACGAGCTGTTCATGGACACCGGCATGGGCCGGGAGGGCTATTCCATCATTGGTCAGGGGAAGATCGACGAGATCCTGTCCGTGAAAAGCGGCGAGCGCCGGGAGGTGTTCGAGGAGGCGGCGGGCATCAGCAAATACCGCCACCGCAAGGAAGAATCGGAGCGGAAGCTCCAGCGCACGGAGGAGAATCTGGTGCGCATCAATGATAAGATCGCCGAGCTGGAGCTGCAGGTGGAGCCTCTGCGCCAGCAGGCGGAAACAGCGAAGAAATATCTGGTGCTGCGGGACGAGCTGCGGGTGCTGGAGATCTCCGTGTGGCTGGAGAATCTTCAGGCCCTGCGGGCCGGGGCGCTGAAGCTGGAGGCCGACCTGCGCACGGCCCAGGAGGACCGCCAGCGGGCCCAGGATGCCCTGGACGCGGTATATGCCGCCGGGGAGGAAAGTCTGGCAAAGATCCAGGCCAACGACGTCCGGGCCGAGGAGCTGCGGGGACAGGCGTCCGGTATCGACGCCCAGGCCCAGCAGGAGAGCTCCGCCATCGCCGTGCTGGAAAACAGCCTGTCCCACGACCGGCAGACCCTGGAGCGGCTGGACCGGGAGCTGGCAGACACCCAGCAGCGGGCCGGAAATCTCCAGGAGCAGGCCGACGCCCTGACGGACCGCATGGCCCGGATCGACCGGGAGACAGAGGACCTGGGCAGTGAGCTGTCAGCGCTGATGGAAAGTCTCCGGCAGCTGGCCCAGAGCGCCGGAAGCGCCCAGCAGGAGGCGGAGGCTCTGCGGGCCCAGGAGACCCTGGCCGTGGCCGCCGCCGCTCAGGGGCGCACGGAGCTGGCCGCCCTGGACGCCACCGATGCCCAGGCCCAGGCCCGGCAGACGGCCATCGCCGCCGACAGCGCCGCCGCCAACGAGAAATTGGACCAGTGCCGCCGGGAGGCGGCAGAGAATAACGCCGCCCTGGATGCCGCCCGGGAGGACCAACAGGCTGCGGCCAACATCATCCAGGGCCACAGCCTGAAGATGGAGGGCAGACGCCGCCGGGCCCAGGAGGCCGCCCAGCAGGCGGATCAGCTGCGCCGCCAGGCCAACGCCATGGAGGACCGCATCCGTCTGCTGACGGAGATGGAGAAGGAATATGAGGGCTTTTCCCGGGCGGTGAAGGCCGTCATGCAGGCGGCGGACCGGAGCACTCTGTCCGGTATCCGGGGGCCTGTGGCCAGTCTGATGAGCACCCAGCCCCAATACACCGTGGCCCTGGAGATTGCCCTGGGGGCGGCCCTGCAGAACATTGTGGTGGACCGGGACACCGACGCCAAGGAGGCCATCTCCTTCCTAAAGCGCCGGGACGCAGGCCGGGCCACCTTCCTGCCCATGAGCGCCATCCGGGGCGACATGCTCCGGGAGCCCAGGCTCTCCCAGGAGTACGGCTTTGTGGGCATCGCGTCCCAGCTGGTGACGTATGATCCCCAGTACGACGGCATTTTCCAGAATCTGCTGGGCCGCACCGTGGTGGTGGAGGATCTGGACTGCGGCGTGAATATGGCGCGGCGGTATCAGAACCGGTTCCGCATCGTCACCCTGGACGGCCAGGTCATCAACCGGGGCGGCTCCATGACCGGCGGCAGCGTCAGCCGCAGCGCGGGCGTCCTGTCCCGGGCCAGTGAACTGGCGGGGCTGCGGGAGCAGCTGGGGAGCCTGAAATCGTCTCTGGCCGAGGCCGCCCGCCGGGCGGAGGACCTGGGCCGGGACCTGCAAAAGGCCCAGTATGAGCTGGACGTGGCCCAGGATCAGCACCGGGCCGCACAGCAGCAGGTGCTGGCACTGGAGACCCGGGAGCAGCACTACGATAGTCTGCGGGAGTCTCTGGAGGAGACGCTGCGGGCATTGGATACGGAAAATCAGCAGCTGACCCGCCAGACGGCGGACTGCGCCGCCCGGCGTCAGACTGCGGAGCAGGAGATCCGGCGCCAGGAGGACCGGGCCGCACAGCTGCGGCAGCAGGCCCAGGAGCGTCTGGCCGGACAGAGCGAATTGCAGACGAAAACCGGCGGCATCTCCGACGAGATCGCCCGCCGCAAGGAGCAGCAGGCCGCCCTGGCTGCCGAGCGTCAGGGCGCCCAGAGCCGCCTGGAGGACCTGCGGCAGCTGATGGAGGACCTGGCCGGCGACTGCCGCGGCCGGGAGGACCTGCGCCGCCAGCTGATGGAGGCCCAGGCCCAGTCTCAGGCCCAGATCACGGACCACCGGGCCCGGGCAGAGGACCTGCACCGTCAGGCGGAGGAGCTGCGCGCCCGGCTGCAGGGACTCCAGCAGGAAAAGCTGACCCTGGAGCAGCAGCGCACCGCCCTGAACCGGGAGACCCAGAGCCGCAACGACGCCGTTCTTGCCGCCCAGGGGGAGCTTTCCCGTCTGGAGCAGAAGCGCAGCGCCGCCGCCATGGAGGAGAAAACCATCCTGGACAAGCTGTGGGAGCGGTATGAGCTGAGCCATTCCGAGGCCCAGGCCCAGCGGGTGGAGCTGGAGAGCGTTCCCAAGGCCACCCGCCGCATCGGCGAGCTGAATCGGGCCATCAAGGCCCTGGGCACCCCCAACATCGGGGCCATTGAGGAATATGACCGGGTCAACGGGCGCTACACCTATCTGTCCGACCAGCGGGCAGACGTGGAGCAGGCCAAGGGGGAGCTTACCGGCGTTATCGACCAGCTGACCCGGCAGATGACGGAGATCTTTGCGCGGCAGTTCAAGCTCCTGAACGATAGCTTCCAGGAGACGTTTCTGGAGCTGTTCGGCGGCGGCAAGGCCCGGCTGGAGCTGGAGGACGAAAGGGACATCCTCAACTGCGGCATCGAGATCAAGGTGCAGCCCCCGGGCAAGCAGCTGAAAACCATTACGCTGCTGTCCGGCGGCGAAAAGGCCTTCGTGGCCATCGCCCTGTACTTTGCCATTCTCAAGGTCCACCCCACGCCCTTCTGCGTGATGGACGAGATCGAGGCCGCCCTGGACGAGGCCAACGTGGTGCGCTACGCCCGCTATATGCGGCGCATCGCCGGAAAAACCCAGTTCATCGTCATCACCCACCGGCGGGGCACCATGGAGGAGGCCGACGTGCTGTACGGCGTGACCATGCAGGAGCGGGGCGTCAGCCGCATCCTCACCATCAACCTCAACGACATGGCAAAAGAGCTGAATATAAAGTAAGGAGATACGACTATGGGACTGTTCAAAAAATTCCGGGACGCATGGTTTGCGCCCATGTCCTTCGACTCTCTGGACGACGATTTTTACGACCGGCTGGAGGAATCCCTGATCCTGGCGGATGTGGGCATGGACGTGGCCCTGGATGCCACGGAGAAGCTGCGCCGTCGGGCCTATGACGACCGTCTGCTGACGGCGGACCAGGTAAAGGGCGCTCTGCGGGATATCCTGGCGGAAAAGCTGGAGGTGGGCGACAGCCGCCTGGACCTGTCCACCCAGCCCAGCGTCATTCTGGTCATCGGCGTCAATGGCGTGGGCAAGACCACGTCCATCGGCAAAATGGCCCATCAGCTGAAAAAGCAGGGTAAAAAGGTGCTGCTGTGCGCAGGCGATACCTTCCGGGCTGCCGCCGCCGACCAGCTGGAGATCTGGGCGGACCGGGCCGGGGTGGACATCGTCCGCCAGAACGAGGGCGCGGACCCCGGCGCCGTGCTGTTCGACGCCCTGGCTGCCGCCAAGGCCCGCCGCAGCGACGTGGTGCTGGTGGATACCGCCGGACGCCTGCACAACAAGGCGAACCTCATGAAGGAGCTGGCCAAGCTCCGGAAGATCATCGACCGGGAGCTGCCCGGCGCCGCCAAGGAGACCCTGCTGGTGCTGGATGCCACCACCGGACAAAACGGACTCATCCAGGCCCGGCAGTTCAAGGAGACGGCGGGGCTGACGGGCATCGTGCTGACGAAGCTGGACGGCACCGCCAAGGGCGGCATCGTCATCGCCATTGCCCAGGAGCTGCAGGTGCCGGTGAAGTTCGTGGGCCTGGGCGAGGGGATCGGCGACCTGGCCCCCTTTGACGCCAAGGAATTTGTGAGCGACCTGTTCTGATGGGAGGGACGACCATGATCCGCGCTGACGGAAGATCCTGCGGCGAGAGCCGCCCGGTGGAGATCACCACCGGCTTTATCAAATTTGCCGAGGGCAGCGCCCTGATCCGCTGCGGCGACACGGTGGTGCTGTGCAACGCCTCGGTGGAGGACCGGGTGCCGCCCCATGTGCGCCCGGGCTGCGGCTGGGTGACGGCGGAGTATTCCATGCTGCCCCGGGCCAACCGGGAGCGGTCCCGCCGGGACGTGGACAAGCTGAAGCTGTCCGGCCGCAGCGCGGAGATCCAGCGGCTTATCGGCCGCAGCCTCCGGGCGGCGGTGGATATGCGCCGCCTGGGCGAGCGCACCATCACCGTGGACTGCGACGTTTTGCAGGGAGACGGCGGCACACGCACCGCCTCCGTTACCGGGGGCTTCGTGGCCCTGGCCCTGGCCTGCCGGGGCCTTCTGGAGCAGGGGCTGGTGAAGGCCATGCCCATCCGTCACTATGTGGCCGGTATCTCTGCCGGTATCGTGGACAACGTGGCCATGCTGGACCTGCAATACTCCGAGGACAGCCGGGCCATGGTGGATCTGAACTGCGTCATGAACGAGCAGGGCGGCATCATCGAGCTGCAGGGCACCGGCGAGGGCCGCGCCTTCACGCCCCGGGAGCAGCAGGAGCTGGTGGCTCTGTGCGCCCAGGGCAACGCACGGCTCATCGAGCTGGAGAAAAATATACTGGGGGAAATTCTATGAAATTCGTTTTGGCATCCCACAACCGCAAGAAGCTGGCGGAAATGCAGGAGATCTTAGGTGAGCTGGGGGTGGAGGTGGTCCTCCAGTCCGACGTGGGCCTGGACCTGGAGCCGGAGGAAAACGGAACCACCTTCGCCGAGAACGCCACCATTAAGGCCATGGCTGTGATGCAGGCCAGCGGCCTGCCCGCCATCGCCGACGACTCCGGCCTGTGCGTGGACGCGCTGAACGGCGCACCGGGCATCTATTCCGCCCGCTACGGCGGCGTGGACAGCGACCAGGCCCGGTATCGCCTGCTGCTGGAGAATCTCCGGGGCGCCGGGGCCCGCACCGCCCATTTCCACACGGCCATCGTCTGCTGCTTCCCCAATGGGGACCGGCTGGACGCCGCCGGGGACTGCTTCGGCACCATTGCCTACGCTCCCCAGGGGGACAACGGCTTCGGCTATGACCCGGTGTTTTTCGTGCCGGAGCTGCGCAAGACCTTTGCCCAGCTGACGCCGGAGGAGAAAAACGCCATCAGCCACCGCGGCAACGCCCTGCGGGCCTTCGCGGCGGAGCTGAAAACCTATCTGGAAAAGAACTGAGGAGCATCTATGGAACTGACAAGCAAGCAGAGAGCCCAGCTGCGGGGCATGGCCGCCAACCTGGACACCATCGTCCACGTGGGCAAGGACGGCATCGGCGAAAACCTGGTCAAGCAGGTCAACGACGCCCTGGAGGCCCGGGAGCTGATCAAGGGCCGGGTGCTGGAAAACTCCATGTACACCGCCCGGGAAGCGGCGGAGGAGCTGAAGGTAGCCGCCCGCTGCGAGGTGGTGCAGGTCATCGGCAGCAAATTCGTTCTCTTCCGCTATCAGCACAACAAGGACAAGCGGAAGATCGAGCTGGAAAAAGACAGGAAGCGCAGCGTATGAGGATCGGCATCTACGGCGGCACCTTCAATCCCATCCACCGGGGCCACCTGACGGCGGCCCGGGCGGCTATGGACGTCCTGGGGCTGGACCGTCTGCTGCTGATCCCCGCCAGCGTTCCGCCCCACAAGGCCCTGCCCCAGGGCAGCGCCGAGCCCGCCGACCGGCTGGAGATGACGGCCCTGGCCTGCGCCCAGCTGGGCCCCGGGGCCCAGGCTCTGGACATCGAGCTGCACCGCACCGGCCCCAGCTATACGGTGGATACCCTGCGGCAGCTGCGGCAGATGTATCCGGAGGATGAGCTGTGGCTTCTTATGGGGACGGATATGTTTTTGTCTCTGGAGCGCTGGTATCATGCGGCGGACATTCTGTCCCTGGCCCACATCGGGGCCTTTGACCGGGTCCACCCTCAGCCCGGCGGCGATCTGGCCGCCCAGAAGCGGCGCCTGGAGGAGACCTATGGGGCGGATATTGCCATCATTCCCAATGAGCACGTTCTGGACCTGTCCTCCACCCAGGTGCGTCAGGCCCTGGCCCAGGGCGGCGGGCAGGAGCTGGTGACGGACCCGGTGTATGGCTACATCCAGCGCCGGGGGCTGTACGGCGTCCATACGGACCTGCGGTGCCTGACCCCGGACCGGCTGCGGCCCATCGCCCTGAGCTATCTGAAGCCCAAGCGCATGCCCCATGTGCTGGGCACGGAGCAGGAGGCCGTCCGCCTGGCCCGGCAGTATGGGGCCGACGAGACCCAGGCCCGGGTGGCCGCCCTGCTCCACGACTGCACCAAGAAGCTGGATATGGAGGGGCAGCTGGCCCTGTGCGCCCAATATCACATCCGGCTGGACGACCTGGAGCGGCACGCCCTGAAGCTGCTGCATGCCAAAACCGGGGCGGCCATCGCCCGGGACGTGTTCGGCGTGGACGATGCCGTGTATTGGGCCATTTACTGGCACACCACCGGCCATGCGGACATGACCCTGCTGGAAAAGATCATCTATCTGGCGGACTATATCGAGCCCAGCCGGGATTTTCCCGGCGTGGAGGACCTGCGCCAGGCGGTACACGCCGACCTGGACGGGGGCCTTCTGACGGCACTGAACGACAGCATCCAGGACATGCGGCAATGGGGCAACCCCGTCCACCACAACACACTGGACGCCCGAGACTATCTATTGAGAGGTAAACATCTATGAAAACTGCGAAGGAACTGGCCCTTATGGCGGCCCGGGCCCTGTCCGACAAAAAGGGCCGGGAGATCCAGGTGCTGGAGATCGGCGACCTGACCACCCTGGCGGACTATTTCGTCATCGCCACCGGCTCCTCCAATACCCAGATCAACGCCCTGGTGGACAATGTGGAAAAGGTCCTCCGGGAGGAGGCGGAGGAGGAGCCCCTGCACCGGGAGGGCTATCGCGGCGGCACCTGGGTGCTGCTGGACTACGACTGCATCGCCATCCATGTCTTTAACGCCGAGGCCCGGGAGTTTTACGGCCTGGAGCGTCTGTGGCGCGACGGCAAGCCTCTGGACCTCACCGGCATCGTGGACTGATGGCCGCGAAGCTGGTAGTCCAGGACCTGCAAAAGCGGTTCGGTGACCAGGAGGTGCTGCGGGGCGCGTCCTTCACCTTTGAACAGGGAAAGATCTACGGTCTGATCGGCCGCAACGGCGCGGGAAAGACCACGTTTTTCAATTGTCTCAACGAGGATCTGCCCCGGGACGGCGGCTCCTTCCACCTGGTGGACAACGACGGGAACCCCCGTCCCGTCACCGCAGACGACATGGGCTATGTGCTGTCCACCCCAGTGGTGCCGGAGTTTCTCACCGCCCGGGAATTTCTGCAATTCTTCCTGGAGATCAACCGGGACAGGATTCCCGATCCCAAGGCCCCGGATGTGTATCTGGACTACATGTGCATTGATGAGGCCGACCGGGGAAAGCTGCTGAAGGACTTCTCCCACGGCATGAAAAACAAAATGCAGATGCTGGTGAACATTATGGCAGATCCCACTGTGCTGCTGCTGGATGAGCCGCTGACGTCCTTCGACGTGGTGGTGGCCGACGAGATGAAGGCTCTGCTGCGGCGCATCAAGGGTCAGCACATCATCCTGCTGTCCACCCACATCATGGACCTGGCCCTGGACCTGTGCGACGACATCGTCATCCTGCACCATGGGGTCCTGCAGGAGGTACGGCGGGAGGACCTGGCCGACGAGGCATATAAGGACCGCATCATCGCCGCCCTGAAGGAGGAGCCGGATGTGGTTTGACACCCTGGTTTTGCAGCTGCGGCTGCACATGGCCTATCGGGTCAACGGCATTCTGTACCGGCTGCGCTTTCTGAGCCTGTCCTATGAAAGCGGCTTCGCCAAGACCCTGGGCCTGGTGCTGGCCATCCTGCGGGAGCTGCTGGGGCTGCTGCTGGGAAAGCTCCTGTATATGGCGGCGTTCTTTGCCGCCCCCTTGCTGCTGTTCCCGTCCGAACCGCCTGCGGGGCTGTACGGCCACCTGCTGCTGTTTCTGACGCTTATCGGCGGCATTTTCAACAGCAAGCTCCTGGACGCGGAGCAGGACGTCTATTACGCCGTGTTTCTTCTGCGGATGGATGCCCGGCGCTATGCTCTGTCGGCATACGGGTATACGCTGCTGAAGGATTTTATGGGCTTTCTGACAGCGGCGCTGGTGGTGGGGCGGTTGGCCCTCCAAGCACCTCTGGCCCTGTGCCTGCTGACGCCGGTGCTGGTGTGCTCCGTGAAGCTCACCGCCGCCGGGCTGGAGCTGGCGCACTTTACCCGCCGGCGCAGGCTGGCCAGGGAGGCAAAATGGTTCCCGGTGCTCCAGGGCCTCGGCCTGCTCCTGCTGGCGGCGGCGTATTTGCCGCCCATGCTGTTGGGCTGGGCCATCCCCAGCGGGGCGGCGTATGCCGCCTGTGGGCTTTTCGCCTTCTGCGGCGCGTGGGGCGCCTGTGTTCTGGTGCGCTTCCCCTCCTTCCGTCAGCTATACCGCCGCATCTTCACACCGGATAACCTGGCCCTGCTGACAGGCGATACCGATCCTGCCGCCAAGGAAACCCAGGCTCAGTATCGGAGCAAGCTCACCCTGGACAGCGGCCCCGAAAGCCGCAAAACCGGCTGTGCCCGGTTCAACGAGCTGTTCATGCGCCGGAACAGGCGGCTGCTGATGCGTCCCGCCCGGCGGACCGCCGTCATTGCCGCTGTGGTGCTGGCGGCAGGCTGCGCCGCGTGTCTGATCTCCCCTGCCGCGGCGGCCGCTGTCAATGGACTGGTGGTCCAGGCCCTGCCCGGCATGCTGCTGCTTATGTACTTCATCAATCGCGGCAATACCGTGACCCGGGCCCTGTTCTTCAACTGCGACCGCAGCATGCTGTGCTACCGGTTTTACCGGCAGCCCCGGGTGATCCTGGGGATCTTCACGGCCCGGCTGAAATCGCTGACAGCCATCAATCTGCTGCCCACCACCGTTATCGCTCTGGGGCTTCCTCTGCTGCTGCTGTGCAGCGGCGGCACGGACACGCCATTGGACTATGCGGTGCTGGCCCTGTCCATTCTGGCCATGTCCGTGTTCTTCTCGGTACACTATCTGGTGCTGTACTACCTGCTCCAGCCCTATACCGCAGGCTTGGAGAACACCAGCTATGCCTATCGGATCATCACCGGTCTGACCTACGTTGTGTGCTACCTGATCTCCGCCAATGTCTGCGGCTCCACCGCCTTCGGCGTGGGTGTGGTCCTCTTTGCCGCCGTGTATGTGGCTGCGGCTCTGCTGCTGGCCTATCACCTGGCCCCCAGGACCTTCAAGCTGCGGACCTGATTTTGTGCATGTAAAATCCGCCCCCTGACCACAGGTCAAGGGGCGGATTTTATTTCCCTGTCTCAGCCGATCTCCACTGCCGTGTCGGTGAAGGTCAGCACAGCCTCGTAGCAGGCGGTGACGGCGCGGACAAAGTGGGCCACGTCGCGGCTGCCCATGGTCTCGAAGCAGGAGTGCATAGCCAGCTGCGCCATGCCGATGTCCACGGTGTTCACCGGCAGCTTGGTGTTGGCGATGTTGCCCAGTGTCGCGCCGCCGGCCTGGTCGGGCCGGTTGGCATAATGCTGGGTGGGTACCTGGGCCCGGCGGCAAAGCTCCTGGAACGCGGCGGCAGACACTGCGTCGGTGGCATACCGGGGCGAGTGCTTCACCACCACGCCGCCGTTGAGCACCGGGGCCTCGTTGGCGTCCGCCAGCTCCGGATGGTTGGGGTGACGGGCATGACCGTTGTCACAGGACAGCAGGAAGCTGTTGGCCACCAGCCGCCGATAGTCGCCCTCCGTAAGTCCCAGAGCGTCCACGATGGCCTGAAGGGTTTCCGGCAGGAAGGCAGAAGCCGCGCCCTGCTTGGTCTCGGAGCCGATCTCCTCGTTGTCAAATACGCACAGCACCGGGATGGCGGTGGTCTCCCGGGCAGCCAGGAAGCCCTGGGTGCAGGCAAATACACAGGCCAGGTCGTCCAGCCGGGGTGCGGACAGAAATTCTCCCGCAGGCCCCCACACGGTGCCCGGCTGGTTGTTGTACAGGAACAGATCCCGGGCCACGATGTCCTCCGGCTGGCATCCGGCGGCAGCGGCGATCTCCCGGTCAAAGCAGCCCTTCTGCTCTCCGCCGGCATACAGCGCCACCAGGTCCTGAGCGGGATTGTACTTGGTGCCATTATTGCCGTCCCGGTTCAGATGGATGGCCACACGAGGGATCAGTGCCATGTCCTTTTTCAGATCCACCAAACGTGTCTCCAGACCGTTGTCCCGGCGCACCAGCACCCGTCCGGCAGCGCTGAGGGGGCGATCCAGCCAGCAGTCGTTGATCATGCCGCCGTAGCGCTCGGCGGAAAGGCGCACAAACTCACCGGCCAGCTCTGCATGGTCCCGCAGCCGGAAGCAGGGAGAATCCGAGTGACTGGCCGTCAGCACAAACCCGGTTGGGGCACCCTGGGGCACCCGGAATGCCAGCAGTGACGAGCCGTTCTTGGTGATAAAATACTTGCCGCCGGGGGTCAGGCTCCACTCCCCTGCCGTCAGCTGGGTATACCCCTCCCCCACCAGCCGCTGGCGGAGATTTTCCACCGCGTGGAAGCAGTCGGGGCTTTTCTGGATGTATTGCAGCATGGATGAAATCATGATGGTCCTCCCATTTTCTATTGTAGCAGCGCAAAAAAGGGCGTCCTCCCTTTGGAGGACGCCCTTTCAGGCATTTTGGTTCCTGTCCTCAGCGGAACAGAAGCGTCAGGATCAGAATAAAGACGCCGAATCCCACCAGGTAGGCCGCGCCGATCAGCAGCGACGCCTTCATGGTGCCTAAGAAGAACGCATGACGGTCCTGCTTGCTCAGAGAGTCGTCCACCCAGGGAGCTGCCTTCCTGGGCTCCTGCTCCTCCGGCTTCTCCTCCCGTTTATAGACGCTGCCAGGCAGATTGCCGAACAGCGACGGACGCTTCACCTGCGACATATCCGCGATGGTGCGGCCGTCGTCGTCCTCCCAGTGTTTTTCCTTCTCGGCCATTATTTCTGGTCGTACAGGTGGCAGACCACAAAGTGGCCGGGCTCGATCTCGCGCTGCTCCGGCACCTCGGTCTTGCACTGCTCCATGCACTGGGCGCAGCGGGTGTGGAACTTGCAGCCTGCGGGAGGATTGGCCGGGGAAGGAATGGAGCCCTCCAGCACGATGCGGTTCATCTTGGCCGTGGGGTCCGGCACGGGAATGGCGGAGAACAAAGCCTTGGTGTAGGGGTGCAGAGGATTCTTGAAGATGTCCTCGGTAGCGCCGTATTCCACCAGGTTGCCCAGATACATAACGCCCACGGTGTCGGAGATATGCTCCACCACGGACAGATCGTGGGAGATGAACAGATAGGTGAACTTATACTGCTCCTGCAGCTCCTTCAGCAGATTGATGATCTGCGCCTGGATGGACACGTCCAGGGCGGACACGGGCTCATCGCAGACGATGAACTCAGGCTTCAGAGCCAGGGCCCGGGCGATACAGATACGCTGACGCTGGCCACCGGAGAACTCATGGGGATAGCGATCCTTGTGGAAGGACTGCAGGCCGCAGTCGTCCATGACCTTATCGATATAGTCGTCAAATTCTTCCTTGGGCACCAGACCGTGCTCGCGGACAGCCTCGCCGATGATCTCGCCCACGGGCATACGGGGCTGCAGAGAGGAGAAGGGGTCCTGGAAGATGATCTGCATCTTGGTGCGCATATCGCGCATTTCCTTGGCATTGAGGTCATAGACCTCCTGACCGTTGAACAGCACCTGGCCGCCAGTCTTTTCGCCGGACAGACGGAGGATGGTACGGCCGGTGGTGGTCTTGCCGCAGCCGGACTCGCCCACCAGGCCCATGGTGGTACCGCGCTTGAGGTTAAAGGTGACGCCGTCCACGGCCTTCACATAACCAACGGTCTTGTTGAGCATGCCGCCCTTGATGGGAAAGTACTTCTTCAGGTCCTTGACCTGGAGGATGTACTGAGGATCGTACTGGATCTTCTCCTCAGCGGTCTTTTTGACATCAGCCATTCTGAGCGTCCTCCTTTCCGTAGTAACGATAGCAGCTGACCATGTGCGTGGGGGACAGCTGGATCATGTGGGGATACTCACCCTGGCAGCCGTCCACGCACATTTCGCAGCGATCCTTGAAATAGCAGTAGTTGGGCATGTTGATGGGGTTGGGGACCTTACCGGGGATGGAATACAGCTTATCCACCTTCTTACCGACCATGGGCTTGGAAGCCATCAGGCCGATGGTGTAGGGGTGCGCGGGATTGGCGAAAATCTCCTGGGCGGTGCCCTTCTCCACCACGCGGCCGGCGTACATGACCACCACGTAGTCGGCCATCTCGGCGATAACACCCAGGTCGTGGGTGATCAGCATGATGGAGGAATTGATCTTATCCTTCAGGTTGCGAAGCAGGTCCAGGATCTGGGCCTGGATGGTCACGTCCAGAGCCGTGGTGGGCTCATCGGCGATGATCAGGCGGGGATTGCAGGACAGAGCCATAGCGATCATGACACGCTGGCGCATACCGCCGGACAGCTCGTGAGGGAACATCTTGTAGACGCCCTCGCTGTTGGCGATACCGGCCATCTCCAGCAGATGGATGGAGCGGGCCTTGATGTCCTCGGCGGTCTTGCCTTCACCGTCGTGCAGGGCAATGACCTCATCCAGCTGGGCGCCGATGCGGAACACCGGGTTCAGGCTGGTCATGGGCTCCTGGAAAATCATGGACATGTAGTTGCCGCGGAGCTTCTGCATCTGCTCAATAGGAGTCTTGGTGATGTCATAAGCCTTGCCGTTGCCCAGATTCAGGCGAATCTCGCCCTCCACGATCTGGCCCTGGGGCCGCTGAAGCAGCTGCATGATGGACAGGCTGGTAACGGACTTGCCGCAGCCGGACTCACCCACCACGCCCACGGTCTTGCCGATGGGCACATCAAAGGAGACGCCGTCTACTGCGCGGACGGTACCCACGTCAGAGAAGAAGTAGGTGTGCAGATTCTCGATCTCCAGGGAGTTGTTCTCGTCGTGCATCTTGGTGAGGAATTCCTCCTCGGGCACGTTCTTGCGCTTGTGCAGCTTTTCAAACTGATCCGTGATTTTGCGGTTCTCCCGGGAAATCCGGCGGGATTCCTTCGCGGACAGATAGCCGTTTTCGTTTTTCTTAGCCATGTGATCTCCTCCTTCCTCAGCGCTTCATCTTCGGGTCAAAGGCATCCCGCAGTCCGTCGCCAACCAGGTTGAACGCCAGAACCGTCAGCAGCAGCAGCACGCCGGCGGGAATCCAGATGAACCAATAGGTGGTCAGAACGTGGGTGTTGTTGACGTCGCTGATGATGTTGCCCCAGGAAGCGAAGGGGAACTTAACGCCCAGGCCCAGGAAGGACAGGGTCGCCTCCATGATGATGACGCTGCCCAGGCCCATGGTGCAGGTGACGATCAGCTGGGGAACGACATTGGGGATCAGGTGCTTGAAGATCCGGCGGGACACGCTGAGGCCGCAGGCCTCAGCGGCAGCCATGTACTCCTGCTCACGCAGAGACAGGATCTGGCCGCGGACCAGACGGGCAATACCGGCCCAGCCCAGGAAGCCCAGAATCAGCATCAGGTAAACCATTCGGATCGTCGGGTCCACACGGGAGGCATCCATGGCCGCACCCAGAATAATGATAACGGGCATGGAGGGGATGCAGTAAAAGATATCGACGATACGCATGATCAGGTTATCCACCCAGCCGCCGAAGTAGCCGGAGATACCGCCGAAGATCACGCCGATGACGGTCTCAATGATGATAACGATGAAGCCGATCAGCAGGGACACGCGGCCGCCGTACATCAAGCGGGTCAGCATATCCATACCGTACATATCGGTGCCCAGCCAATGCTTCATATTGGGGAAGGAGTACTGGTCGTACTGACGGCTGGACTTCTCCTGCAGGATCTGCCAGCTGTTGGTAGCGGCCTTGAACTCCAGATCATACTCCGCAGTGGCGGTGTCGGACGTATCGTCCTGCTTGGGAGCATTGGGGTCCTCCGTATTGATGCCGGAGGTCTGACCGTCGGCGTTTTCGCCGTCCTCAGTCTGCTCGGGCTCATTCATGATCAGGGACTCGTCGGTGTAAGTAAAGGTAGCCTTGCCGTCCTGAGCCGTGGCAATGGTGGCCAGCAGCTTGTCCTTGAAATCGCGGCTCAGGAACACGTCGGGGGAGATGGCCTGAACCAGATAGCGGCTGATATAGGCATAGTCCGCCCCGTCCAGGGTGACGCCGCCGTCCTCAGCCAGGGCATAGGTCACGCCGTCGGCGGTGAATTCCTTAGCACCGGTGGCGTAGGCGGTCAGGGCCTGATAGTTGAACTCGAAGGACAGCTTCTGGTCCGCGGCATCCGCGTTGACCATGTCCTTGGCGGCATAACCCACCATAACGCCGTCGCAGGAAATGGTGAACATTTCATCGCTGACCTTGTTCATGGTATAGTTATGATTGGAGAAATTGAAGGAATCCTTGCCCTGCTGGATGGCCAGCATGGCCTTGGCCTGTGCGGTGAGCCCAAACAGCTCATCGCTGTTGCTGCCGTAGCGGAACTCGGTGTTTTCCTTGGCCTCACCGAAGCTCTTGCGGATGGTTTTGTCGGTATAGAAGAACTGATCCTGCCCATAGGGGGAAACCAGGCCGCCGATAAAGGAAAAGACGAACATGAAAATCAGGATGACCAGGCCGGTAACAGCCATACGGTTGCGGATAAAGCGCTTGGCCACCAGCATACCGGGAGAAAGAACCTTAACGCGGCGGTCGTCGTTCAGAGAATAATGCTCCTCCGCAGGCGTCTGGTCGGCATTCTTCATCTCCTCGCGAATCTCCTCGCGGAGCTTCTGCTCAGCCTGCTGCTCAGCCTGCTGCTCATTGATGTTATCTTTGCGATCTGCCATTTTCTTTCCTCCTCCCTTCTTAAGCGATGCGTACCCGCGGGTCGACCACGGCGTACAGAATATCAGAAATCAGGTTGCCCAACAGGGTCAGCACGGCCATGAACACCAGATAGAACATGGAGAACGGAATGTCGCCGCCCACCATGGACTGGTAGGAAATATAGCCGATGCCGGGGATGGAATACAGCGTCTCGGTGATCAGTGCGCCGGAAAACAGGCCGGGCAGAGAACCGCCGATGATGGTAACCAGGGGGATCAGGGTGTTGCGGAACGCATGGTGATAGATGACCTTGCGCTCGGACAGACCCTTGGCCCGGGCCGTGCGGATAAAGTCAGCGTTCAGCACCTCCAGCATGTTGGTGCGGGTGTAACGCATGAGGGAGCCGACGCTGATGACCACCAGCGTGACGATGGGCAGAACCAGATGATGTCCCATGTCCATGAGCTTCCCGAAGGCGGACAGCTGCTGGTGACTGCGGCCCGTCAGACCGTACAGGTCAAACCAGCCCAGCTTCACAGAGAACACCAGCTTCAGCAGGGAAGCAAAGAAGAAGGTGGGCAGAGAGATACCGGCCAGCGCCAGCACAGAGATGACATAGTCCGTCTTGCTGTACTGCTTGGTGGCAGCAATCACGCCCAGGGGGATCGCGATGATGATCTCCAGGACGAAGGCGATGAGGCCCATGAAGAAGGAGATCCACACACTGTCGTTGAATACTTCCGTAACAGGCTTGGTCCACAGCCAGCTGTCGCCGAACTGGAAGGTCAGCATCTGGCCCAGCCATTTGAAGAAGCCGGGAACAATGCCCACGTCCAGATTGTACATGCGGGTGAGCTGAGCCATCCACTCCTCAAAGGACTTGGAACCGGGCTGCATGGACTTCTGACGCGCCATCGCCTCCACGTAGGACGTGGGGAGACACCGCATCAGCGCGTAGATAACGAATGCGACGAAGAATAGGATGACGATTGAGATTAGAATTCTTTTGATGATGTATTTGCGCACTGATAACCCTCCGATCTGATGATACAGTGATGCAGATTGGCGGAACACGTCTGTTCCGCCCCTCCCTATAAACTACCCACTGCACATCAAGCAGCACCCCCGGCCCCGCCAGGGGCGCTCCTTGACATGCAGTCGGGGTACCCCCCGGCGGCCGAGGCCGCCGGGGAGCACCTTGTGACTTAACCTATGTGCACAGGTCTTGGGTCCAAGCTTGTCAGTTCAGCTCGACGTTCTGGATCTCGTTCAGCCAGCCATAGAAGGTGGTGATATCGGGAGTGACCGTCTCCATGTTCACCCGCTCGGTGGAGAAGATGACGGCGTTCTGGCGCTGATAGACAGGAACCTCAACGGCCCAGTCAACAATGATGTCCAGGCAAGCCTTGTACATGGTCTTACGATAGCTCTGGTCCAGAGAAGCGCGGGCATCCAGGATCAGCTTGTTCAGCTCGGCATCATTGATGTCGTACATGTAGTTGGAGCCGCCGGCAGCCTTGCCGTCCATGCCGGAGAAGTAAATCTGGTACATGTCGGGGTCAACGGTAGCGCCCCAGGCAGCAGCAAACATGTCAGCCTGATCGGCCTCGATGGTATCCCACAGCTGCGTGCTGTCGGACAGGTCGGTGACGATCAGGTGCACGCCGATCTTCTCCAGAGCCTTGGAGGCCTCGGTCAGGATCATGAAGGAGGGGTGATCGCCCTTGCCGTCGGCGGGGATCAGGGCCTCACGCTCGATGGCGTAAGCATCGGTGTCCTTACCGCCAGCGGGGTTGCTAACGACCTTGCCGTTCTCCACCTTGCAGCCGGCCTTCTCAAAGAAGCCCAGGGCGGCCTGCAGAGCAGCCTCGTACTTCTGATCGGCGGTCATGTCGGAGGTGTAGATGTCCTTGCCGTCAGCGTCCACAGAGAAAGCGACCTTGTAGCCGGGGTCGGAAGCCTGAGGAGCAGCCCAGGAGGTGTTGGAGATGGGGTAGTTGATGACGGAAGCACGCTCGCCATAGTAGGAGTCGATGGCAACGTCACGATACACAGCCAGGACGGTGGCGAAAGCCTTACGATAGGCCTTGGAAGCGTCGGAGCCGGGCTCGTTGTTGACGTTCATGGTGTTGGCACTCATGCCGATGTAGCCGTAACCCAGGTTATCCACGGTATCGGTGGTAATCTTGGGGCCGTTGACGTCATCGTTGGCGTTGGCCTTCTTGATGGCGTCCACGGTGTTGGCGCTGAAGGAAGGATCGGAGATATCCACGGTGCCGGTGATGACGCCGTTCAGCTTATCGTCTTCCTGAGTCTGCAGGAAGTTGACATACTTGGTCTTGGGAGCACCCAGATAGTAGGAGTCATTGGCCTCGAAGTTCACGGTGCCGTTCTCGAACTTGATGAACTTGTAGGGGCCGGCGCCCATGGGGGTGGTGGTCTTTTCGCGGACATGGCTCAGATCGCCCTTGTCAAAGCCGAACTTGTTGTTGTCGTAGTCATACTTGGCCTTGTCGCCGTAGTAGTGCATGGGGGCGATGGTCACACCCAGCTGATAGATGGCGGTAGCATCCACCTGGGTCAGGGTGACGGTCATGCTGTAATCGCCGGTCTTCTTGATGCCGGAGATGTTGGCAGCGGACTCGCCGGTCTGGACAGCGTTGGTATAGGCGGCGTAGTCGTTCATCAGCTCGGAGAACGCAGTGCCGGCAGATTCCTTGCCAACAGCGGTGGTGATGTTGTCATAAGCGGCAACGATGGCGGCGAAGGCGTCAGCCTTGGTGGCGTCCTCGGGCAGCTCGAAGCCCCAGTTCTTCAGGCAGGCGGCCACGGAATCGCCCTCGGCATTGGCGCCCTCAGCGATGCAGGAGTCCATGATCTCCTGAACGAACTTGTCGGCAGCCTGGTCCACGTCAGTCCAGTAAGCGGTCTGAGTAGCCTCATCCCATTTGCTGAAGTCGGTGTTGTCGCGGCCAGCGGCATAGATCAGGTTAAACAGGGTGTCCATACCGGAACGGTAGGCGTCCATGCCCTGGATGGGAACAGCAAACAGGGTGCTGTTGCCGTCGTAGGAAGGATCGCACAGGACGTACATGGAGAAGATGACGTCGTCGATGGTGATGGGCTCGCCGTCGGAGAACTTCAGGTCCTCACGCATCTTGAAGTTGTAGTCCACGGTGCCGTCGGTGTTCTCCTTGATCTCGCAGTCAGCGGGACCATAGTAGGTGTAGTCGGTGCCGTTGTAGGACTTGGTCTCGCCCTTGATGCCGTTCATGATGATGGAGCCCTGACGGTCGCTGTTCAGCAGGCCGATAGCGGTCATCGTCCAGACGTCCTGGTCATAAGCGGTCTCGGAGAAGAAGGGAGAGAATTTGCTGTTGAACGGGGAATAACCCACGACCAACGGGGTGTCGCTGTTCTGCTTGCCTTTGTTGCCGCAGCCAACGAACAGGCCCAGGCACATGACAGCGCAAAGTACCAGAGCCAAAATACGGGTAGCTTTCTTCATTGGAATCCTCCTTAAATATTTTTGAACGCGGGCTTTCGCCCGGAGTTCACAAAGGAAATTGGGTCACGCCTGGGGTTCATCCAGGTCGCGGGCGGGGAGCTTTTCCCATTTCAGGGTCAGCATATACCGCCACAGGAGCCACGCTCCCCCGGCCACCAGCGCCTTCAGCGCCAGATAGGTGATCACGGAGGCCACGCGGCCGCCGGAGTCGTTCATCACCAGGTACAGCACCATGGTCACGAAGCCCAGCCCCGCGAAGATCATGCACAGCATAGCCCGGTGGGGCAGCGGCTGCACGCTCTTCTTGTAAACATACTCCCGGATGGGGTCCTCCGCCTTGCGCAGCCGGGCCACCGCCCATATCACGCTGACCGCCGCGGCGGCCTCGCAGATATAGGGCAGGATCACGTACCAGCAGTTCAGCATGGCGGGCGCGTCGCTGCATCCCCCGGCCACAACGGCCAGCAGAATGGCGATGCTCAGTCCCCACAGCTCCCGCTGGACCCGGTCGCGGCTGCGGCCCTGGTCCACATAGGTGTAGTGGGCGCCGGTATATACATAATCACCGGCAAGATTGACGTGGAAATCATTGAGATGGGCGCGGCGTCCGCCGCGCTTTTTGTTTTTTTCTGCCATGATCATTCCTTGCGGTGCGGCGGTGTGTGTCCTTGGCTCACTGTCTACACCGCACCAGTCTGTTCGCCCAAGGCGGACGCTTTTTGTGCAATTTTCTCATCGCCGCTCGGGATTAAAATGTTTTCTTAATTCTATCATGAAACTATGGATTTTTCAACACCAAGATTGAACTTTCTGTGAATATTCCAAAAAAAATGACAGATATTCACATTCTTTGTATTTTTATTCTCTTGCAGTTGAATTTCTGCGGTTTTTATCCGCTAACATTTGTCGGAAATTTACGCCTGAAAGATACAAATATGTGTAGGTTTTCGGCGAACGGTTAGGTCAATTCGATCATGTTGTGGCAGAGCTGATAGTACTTTCCCTTCTGCTCCAGCAGCTCCCGGTGGTCGCCCCGCTCGATGATGCGGCCCTGCTCCAGCACCATGATGGCATTGGCGTTGCGGACGGTGGACAGTCGGTGGGCGATGACGAACACCGTGCGCCCGGCCATCAGGGCGTCCAGCCCCTGGCCGATGAGCTTTTCCGTGCGGGTGTCCACAGAGGAGGTGGCCTCGTCCAGGATCAGCACCGGAGCCCGGGACACCGCCGCCCGGGCAATGGCCACCAGCTGGCGCTGGCCCTGGCTGAGGTTGGCGCCGTCGGAATACAGGACCGTGTCATACCCCTGGGGCAGGTGAGAGATGAAATAGTGTGCGTTGGCGATCTTGGCGGCGCGAATGCACTCGTCGTCGGTGGCCTCCAGACGCCCGTAGCGGATGTTCTCCATGACGGTGCCGGTGAACAGGTGGGTGTCCTGCAGCACCATACCCAGGGAGCGGCGCAGGTCGTCCTTGCGGATGCGGCGCACGTCGATGCCATCGTAGGTGATAGAGCCGGACTCGATATCATAGAAGCGGTTGATGAGGTTGGTGATGGTGGTTTTTCCGGCGCCGGTGGAGCCCACAAAGGCGATCTTCTGGCCGGGCTTGGCATACAGGGACAGGTCGCGCAGCACCGGCTTATCCGGCACATAGGAGAAGTCCACATGGGCAAACCGCACGTCCCCCCGCAGGGGCACCAGGGCGCCGTCCGGCAGACGCCAGCTGTAGTCATCGCCGTTCTGCTCCAGGGTCACCTGACCCTGATCTTCCTCCGGCGGCAGGTCCAGAATGGCGAAAATCCGCTCCGCTCCGGCCAGGGCCATCATCAGGGCGTTGAACTGCTCAGAGATCTGGCTCACCCGGTCGGCGAAGGTGCGGACATACTGCAAAAAGCCGATGAGGATGCCGCCGGCCCCCTCCCCCGTCAGCCACAGCACGCCCACCGCGCAGGTGATGGCGTAGAAAATGTGGGACAGGTTGTTGAGGATAGGCCCCACCATAGAGGTGACGGTGGTGGCGGTAGTGGACGCCTTACACAGATCCTGGTTGATGACGTCGAACTGCTCCATGACCTCCTTTTCGTGGGTGAACACCTTCACATCCCGCTGGCCGGTGATCATCTCCTCCATATAGCCGCTGACGGCGGCGGTCAGACGCTGCTGGCTGGCATAGGTGCGCTTGCTGATCCTGGTGGTGACCCGCACCACCAGCACCACAATGGCCCCCAGCACCACCATGATGGCAAACAGCCGCATGGACAGAGCCAGCATCATGCCGATGGTCCCCAGCAGAGAGGTGATGGAGATGGCCAGCTGGGTGATGCTGTGCTGCAAAAGCTCGTTGGTGGCCTCGATGTCGCTGGTATAGTAGCTCATCAGCGCGCCGGTCTTGTTCTCGTCAAAGAACCGCACCGGCTGGCGCTGCATGGTGTCGAACAGCTCCGTGCGCAGCTGCTTCATGATGATGGCGCTGCACTCCAGCATCAGCCGGTTCAGCAGATAGTTGGTCAGGGCCGACAGCAGATACAGGCCCGCCAGGCCCAGGATCAGGCTGATGTACTTGGCATATGTCTCGTTGGGAGCCGCACCGCTGGCCTCCAGCAGGTTTGTCAGGGGCTTCATGCAGTAGGCAGCCCCGATGGTGGCCGCCACATAGGCCAGGATCGACAGCATCGCCGCCGTCAGCAGCAGGCGGCAGTGCTTGAAATAGCACACCAGCCGCCACAGGATGGCAACGGGGTTCTCTACCTTCTTATTGTATTTCTGCAGGTCAACACGCGGCATCGTCCACGGCCCCCTCTCTCATCTGGCTTTCATACACGTCGCGGTAAATGGGGCTGCGGGACAGCAGCTCCTGATGGGTACCCATATCCGCCAGCCGCCCCTGGTCCAGCACCACGATCCGGTCGCAGGACATGATGGAGTTGATGCGCTGGGCAATGATGATCTTGGTGGCCCCGGGAAGCGCCGTCCGCAGACAGCGGCGGATATGCTCGTCGGTGGCCATATCCACGGCGGAGGTGGAGTCGTCCAGGATCAGGATCCTGGGCTTTTTCAGAATGGCCCGGGCGATCAGCAGCCGCTGCCGCTGGCCGCCGGACAGGTTGGCAGCGTTCTGCTCCAGCACCGTCTCATACCCGTCGGGGAACCGGTCGATGTACTCGTCGGCCCGGGCAATGGCGCAGGCCGCCTGCATCTGGGCCAGGGTGGCGTTGGGGTCCGCCCAGCGCAGGTTGTCGGCAATGGTACCGGAGAACAGGGACCCGTTCTGCAATACCATGGACACGCCGCTGCGCAGATTCTCCAGGGTATACTCCCGCACATCCCGTCCGTCCACCTTCACCGTGCCGGACAGGGGGTCGTAAAACCGGGGAATCAGGCTTACCAGGGTGGATTTTCCCTCGCCGGTGCCGCCGATAACACCGATGGTCTCTCCGGAGTCAATGTGCAGGGTCACATGGCGCAGGGCCAGCTTGTCAGGGTTTCGGGTATAGCTGAAGCACACGTCCTCAAAGTCCACGCTGCCGCTTTCCACTGTGGCGTCGGAGGGCCCGTCGGTGATGTCGATCTCCTCGTCCAGCACCTCGTTGATCCGGACCAGGGACGCCTGGGCCCGGGACAGGGACATCACCAGCCAGCTGATCATGGACAGGGAGTTCACCGCCATACCGGCGTAGTTCACCAGGCTCACCAGCTGGCCGGTCAGCAGGCCGGTGGTCCGGAAAATGATCTCCCGGCCGCCGAAGAACAGGATCAGCACGCTGCACGTCCACATAATGCCCATGGTAATGGGGCCGGACAGGGTAAACAGTCTCCCCGCGCCCAGCTGGGCCTGGCGCAGGTCATCGGTGGTCTTGTCAAACCGTTTGGACTCATACCCGCCCCGAACGTAGGCCTTCACCACCCGGCTGGCCACCAGATTTTCCCGGACGGCCTGGTTCATGCCGTCCATCATCTTCAGCATCCGTTTGAACCGGGGCTGGCCCACCTTCAGCAGGATGGTCATCACCACCGCCAGCAGTGGGATACACGCCAGCAGCAGCGGAGCCAGCCGCGGCGACACGATAAAGCTCATCACCGTGGCCAGGATCACCATTATCGGCGCCCGGTACAGGGTCACCAGGGACTGCCGCATGGTGTCCCGCAGGGTGTTGATATCCGTGGTGGCCCGGGTGATCAGCTGAGGGGTGGAGATGTGGTCGATGTTGGCAAAGGAAAAGCTCTCGATCTTCCCCAGCAGGGTGCCGCGCATGTTCCGGGCAAAGCCCTGGGTGGCGATGGCAGAGCACCGCGCCGCCAGCACGCCCATGGCCATGGACAGGCAGGCTACCCCCACCATGATGGCCCCCACCGTCAGCACAAAGCGGCTGCGGTTGGCGATAAGCTCCGGGGAAAACCACCCCTGAAGCATGAAGGTATCCTCCCGGTACAGGCCGCCGTCCACAATGGCGGACATTAGCATCGGCATCAGCAGCTCCAGCACCACTTCGGATATGCCGAAAACCAGCGCCGCCGCCGTCCATCCCTTATAGTGCCCCAATACAGGGCCCAGATGCCGGAAAAGTCCCGGCTTTTTCTGTGTCTTGATAAGACGTCACCTCTGTTTCTCTTATGCAGGGAATTGAAAGTTATACGCGGCTATTATACCAGATGCCACCGGGTTTCACAAGCCGAAAAATTTCATGACTTTTCTTCCGCCAGAATCCCCAAAATAGCGCAAAAATGCTGCAAGCCGTAGCTTGCAGCATTTTTATTCCGTTGGATAAAGCTTACTTCAGCTCGACCTTGCCGCCGACTTCCTCGACCTGCTTCTTCAGAGCCTCGGCGTCCTCCTTGGACAGGGCTTCCTTCATGGTGGTGGGGGCGCCCTCGACGGCAGCCTTGGCCTCGGCCAGGCCCAGGCCCATGACCTCGCGGACGACCTTGATGACCTTGATCTTCTGAGCGGCATCGAAGCCGGTCAGGACCACGTCGAACTCGGTCTTTTCCTCGGCAGCGGGAGCAGCAGCGCCGGCAGCGGGAGCAGCCATGGCGGCGGCGGACACACCGAACTCTTCCTCCAGAGCGTGGACCAGCTCGGACAGCTCCAGAACGGTCAGGCCCTTGATTTCCTCGATCATAGCAGTAATCTTCTCGGACATTTTGATAAGCCTCCTAATTGTAAGATATTTGTTTGATTTGAGTGGGACGCCGTGCGCCCCGGGGGTTCGCCGGGTTTACTCGGCGGCGGCTTCCTCGGCGGGAGCGCCGTCCTTCTCGGCGATCTGCTTCAGCACGCAGGCCAGAGCAGAGATGGGAGCCAGCATGGTACCCAGAACCTGGGCCTGCAGCACGGGCAGAGCGGGAATGGAAGCCAGAGCATTCACGGTCTCCAGGGAGACGACCTTGCCTTCCATGAAGCCGCCCTTGATCTCGAACTTGCCATTGAGCTTCTTTGCATAGTCAGCGATGACGCGGGCAGGGGCGACGGGATCGTCCATGCACAGGGCCAGGGACGTGGTGCCGTTGAGCTGATCATCCAGCTCGTTGAGGCCCACGTTGTTGAATGCAAAGCGCAGCAGGGTGTTCTTCACAACAGCGTAATCCACGTTGTTCTCGCGGCAGTCCGCGCGCAGAGCAGTGTCCTCCGCCACGGTGATGCCCTTGTAGTCAACGATGAGGCCGGCGGCTGCATTCTGCAGCTTCTCGGTCAGCGCCGCCACGATGGCCTGCTTTTCAGACAGAACTTTTGCGTTGGGCATTCTTTGATTTCACCTCCGGAAAATTTGTCGGTGCGTTCAAAAAGAAAACCGTCCCTGTATCCAAGGACACAAGGACGGTGTAAGCAATCAAAAACGATTTGCCATCCTCGGCAGGACTTACGGCTTGCGCCACCTGCTGTCTTTGGAACGCATCTGGTATTATATCAGGGGTTCCGCAGTTTGTCAACCACGGAATCGCATGATATCAGGAAAAATGCTTGCTGTGTTACAGCTGCTTGTTGGCGTTCATCTTGACGCCGGGGCCCATGGTGGACGCGGCCACGCAGGACTTGATATACTGGCCCTTGGCAGCGGCGGGCTTGGCCTTGATGATGGCGCCCAGCAGAGCGGTATAGTTCTCATACAGCTTGTCCGCGCCGAAGGAAACCTTGCCGATGGGGCAGTGGATGATGTTGGTCTTGTCCAGACGATACTCCACCTTACCGGCCTTCACTTCCTTCACGGCCTTGGCCACGTCGGGAGTAACGGTGCCGGCCTTGGGGGAGGGCATCAGGCCCTTGGGGCCCAGCAGCTTACCCAGACGGCCCACAACGCCCATCATGTCGGGGGAAGCGACGACCACGTCGAAGCCGAACCAGTTTTCCTTCTGGATCTTCTCCACCATATCCATATCGCCAACGAAGTCGGCGCCGGCCTCGCGGGCAGCGTCGGCCTTGTCGCCCTTGGCAAACACCAGGACGCGGGCGGTCTTGCCGGTGCCGTTGGGCAGGACGATGGCGCCGCGGACCTGCTGGTCAGCGTGGCGGGAGTCGACACCCAGCTTCACGTGCAGCTCGACGGTTTCGTCGAACTTGGCGGATGCGGTTTTGCAAACCAGGTCCAGACCCTCCTTGGGATCATACAGGGTCCCGCGGTCGATCTGCTTGGCGCTGTCTTTATACTTCTTACCTCTAAACATCTCTTACACCCTCCTTATTCGCCCACGACGACGCCCATGGAGCGGGCGGTGCCGGCGATCATGCTCATGGCGGCTTCCAGGGAAGCAGCGTTCAGATCGCGCATCTTCAGCTCGGCGATCTTCTGGACGGAGGCCTTGGAGATGGTGGCCACCTTGGTCTTGTTGGGCACACCGGAGCCGGACTCGATGTTGCACTCCTTCTTGATCAGCACAGCCGCGGGAGGCGTCTTGGTGATGAAGCTGAAGGAACGGTCGGAATACACGGTGATGACCACGGGGATAATCAGGCCCATGTCATTCTTGGTGCGCTCGTTGAACTCCTTGGTGAAAGCGGCGATGTTCACGCCGTGCTGGCCCAGAGCGGGGCCAACGGGGGGTGCGGGGGTTGCTTTGCCTGCAGGAATCTGCAGCTTTACATAACCAACAACTTTCTGTGCCATGAATAGGCACCTCCTTCATAAAAATGTGGTAGCGGCCGGCCAATGCCGGAAACCGCTTTTGGCGAGACGGGGCCCGTCTCTCCCACTTGCGCCGGAGGGGATGCTCCGGCCTGCCGCGCAGATACTGCTGCGCCTCAGTGCAGGACCTCCACCTGATCGAGCTCCAGCTCGATGGGAGTTTCTCTGCCGAACATGGAGACCACCACCCGAACCTTGTTCTTCTCGGGGTCGATCTCCTCCACGGTACCGGTGAAGCTGGCCAGGGGGCCGTCCGAGATCTTCACGGTGTCGCCCACGTTGTACAGCACCACGATCTCGTGCTTTTCCACGCCCAGGGCGGCGACCTCGTCCTCGGTCAGGGGGATAGCCTTGTTGGCCTCGCCCACGAAGCCGGTAACGCCGCGGATGTTGCGGATCAGATGCCAAGTGTCATCTGTCAGGATCATCTTGATCAGGACGTAGCCGGGAAATACCTTGCGCTCCACTTCCTTCATGACGCCGGACTCGGTGACCTCGGTGACAGTCTCCATAGGGATCTCCATCTTGAGGACCATGTCGGACATGCCGCGGTTGACCACGGATTTCTCAATGGCCGCCTTCACGGCGTTTTCATAGCCGGAATAGGTGTGGATCACATACCATTTCGCGTTATCAGCCATGCTGCACTTCCTCAGCCGGTGAACGCGCCGATGAGGGTCTTAATGAGCAGCATCGCCACGCCGTCAAAGATCCAGATGCAGGCGCCCACTGCCACAGAGCACAGCAGCACCGTTCCGGTATTCTTGGCGGTGGTCTTGGCGTCGGGCCACACGACCTTCTTCAGTTCGCTTCTCATTTCGCGGAACCACTTGCCGTGGTCCTTCTTGACCTTTTTTTCCTCTGCCATCGTGCTATCTCCTTCCAATTACTTGGTCTCGGTATGGACCGTATGCTTTCTGCAGAAGGGGCAATACTTGTTCATTTCAAGACGGTCAGGGCTGTTCTTCTTGTTTTTCATCGTGTTGTAGTTTCTCTGCTTGCACTCGTTGCATCTCAAAGTGATCTTCACGCGCATCTAACGGCACCTCCTTATTAGATTGGCGGCCGAAGGCCGCTCTCTGCCTCCCTGCCGGATAGGGCGTCTTTTCCAGCGCCGAAGCGAAAAGCGCGCAAAAAGAAAGCCCCATGCTCACAGGTAAGGTTAAGTTTACCACATGTGCAAGGGGCCGTCAAGGACTTTCCGGCAGAAAATTTGTATTTTTTGCGGGAAATACCGCCCGGGCCCATCTGGCCCGGGCGGCAGCGTTTATTGCAGAGGGAACAGCTGGCCGATGTACTCCACCGGCAAAGCCGTGCCGCCGGAGGCCACATAGTCCTCCGTCATCAGTGGGCTGCTTCCGGCGGTCTTTCCGTCGGGGCCGTAGAGGGTCAGCTGGGCAGAGTCGGCACTGTTCTGGTCCAGCATGGCCATCAGCTTCCCATCCTGATAAGCGGCCATCACATAGTGGTACCGGTCCCATACACCCTCCTGATACAGGGCCTTGCCCACCAGAAGGACGTCGCCATAGCTGCCGATGACGCTGGCCCCCAGATAGCTGTCCTCCGTGTGGGACACGCCGTCCGGAAGCGGGGCGCTCATAGGCGACAGGTCCAGCTGCCGCACTTCGCCGGAGGCAGGGTCCATCAGCAGGATGCTCTCCCCTGCCGCCAGACACACCTGGCCGCCGGTATACAGCGTCGTGCCGGTGAAGATCGTGCTGACGTAGCATTCGGCGCTGTCGCTGATCTGAGCCTGCACCCAGGCCGCCTGCTCCGGATGTCCCAGGGGATAGCGGCCCACGCTGACGGTAAGCGGAGCGTCATCGCCTGCATAGCTCATATACACCACCACCGCCGTGTCGCCGTCCGCCGCAGCGCACTGGAGACTGCCCCGGTCCTCCGTGGTTTCCGGCAGCGGCTCCCGGCGCTCCTGCCCCTCCCGGATATAGGTGAAGCTCTGGCCGTCAAAGGTGGCTCGCTCCTGCCGCCAGCCGTCGGGCACAAAGCCGTAGCTGGTGCCGGTGTAGAACAGCTGCCCCTGGGTCAGGGTATTGCGCTGGATGTTCCAGGTGGCGGAATAATATTGAAACACCTGGCTGCCGGGCTCGCCGCAGGTGTAGATCAGCAGCAGCGGAACGCAGCCCGGTTCCGCCTCCGGCAGGCCCTGCGCCTTCACCGGGTTCGGTTCGTTCTGCCCCTTCACCGGGGTCTTTGGCTTGGTCCCGCAGCCTGCCAGGGAAAACAGGGCCGCCAGACACAGCAGCAGCGCGCAAATCTGCTTTTTCATAAGAAAGCCTCCTTATAGGTCGTGTTTCCTTGAGCTGTCTGCATGATAGCATACATCCCCGAACCATGCAATAGATTTTTGTATATTGTGTCCAAACTGTAATCGTTTTGAAACCGTTTTGTATCACTTGTTACAAAATGTAACCTTTGGCGCAGAAGCGCCGCCGCATCTGCGCCCTTTGCTCCCCTGTCAGCAGCCATCCCCTGTGGTGTTCCCGTCCTGTTTTTCTCCATAGATTGTACGTTTTGCAGATTGAAATGTACACGCATGGTACATGTTGCAAAAAAAGATTGACAGGTCGCTAATTTTTATCTATAATTCAGAAATAGGACCCAGACACAATTGGATAAGACAGAAAGGAGTCTCCCATGAACGACGCATTGATGATCATCACCTGTATGGTCTTTCCGTTTCTGCTGGCCTGGCTTATCAAGTCCGTGGTCCGGCTGGATGATGAAAAAACAGCGTCCCCTGTCCTGCCGTGTATTCTGATGGGCATTGACCTGTTGATTCTCCTGTCCGCATTCCGCTGGTACTTCTGACCTGCACCTGTCAAAAAAGCAGACACATAGTGAAAACTCCGCATCCAATGGATACGGAGTTTTCATTTGCTTTGTCAGGCTCAGCCCATGCGCCGGGCGGCGATGTAGTGGGCGGAATAGTAGGGGTTGCCGTTCAGCGCCGTCAGCAGCACGCCGCCGCTGCCATAGGTGGAGGCGTGGACGAACTGATCGTTGCCCACATAAATGCCGCAGTGGGAGGCGGGGCTGGTGGAATAATTGTCGTCGTGGAAAAAGATCAGGTCCCCGGGCTGGAGCTGACTGCGGTCCACGGCGGCGCCGCAGCGCATCTGATCTGTGGCCCCGTGGGGCAGACGGATGCCGAACCGGCCATAGATGTACATGGTAAAGCCCGAGCAGTCGAAGCCGCCGGGACCGGCCCCGCCGTATACATAGGGGGCCTTGCCCACAAAGGACCGGGCCAGAGCCGCAATATCGGCCCCGTTACCGGAGGCGGGCACGCTGGGCGCAGGCGCGGGAGACGGCGCGGAAGCGGCGGGCCGCGCGGCGGCCAGTGTCAGATAATCTCCGGACATGTAGCCGGTTTTCCCGCTGTACTGCACCCGGAACCAGCCGTTTTCAAAGCCGGACACATCCACATATTCGCCCCGGGAGGCGGAGGCCAGCACCCCGCCGGACGTACCGGCAGCGGGCCGCAGGTTCAGCCCATCGGACGTGACCCGGGCCACGCACCGCAGGTCCCCGGCAGAGGCGCGCAGGGTCACATAGGCGGCGGCCATATAGCCGGTCTTACCGTCGTAGTTCACCCGGTACCAGTCGCCGTCCCGGCCCAGAACAGACACGGCTGTGCCCTGGGACAGCTCCGTCAGAATAGAGCTGCCGGTATTGGAGCCGGACCGCAGGCGGACGCTGTCCGCCGCAATGCCCACAGCCAGAACAGACGTGGAGGAGGCAGGTACAGCCGGTGCTGCGGGAGCGGTTTCCTGGTCGGCGGCAGCCTCCTTCTGCGCAGAAGATCCGGCAGACTCGGCGGTCTCCTGCTGATCGGAAGCCTCGGCGGAGACAGTCCGGGCCGGAGGCGTGTAGTCGGGCTCGTCCACCGGCCCACCCGCCGCCGGGATCAGGTCCCGGGCAGGCAGGGTGTCGATGTTATAGGTCATGGCGTCCATCCCCGGACGGCCCCGGACGGGCAGGACGGAGATGACGCACAGAGACAGGGTCAGCGCCGCCGTCAGCATGATAACGGCGACCTTGCGGCTGAGCTTCATGGGCAGGACTCCTTATCGGGTGTGGATTTTCGGCTTATTTACCGGCCAGAGCGCGCTCCAGCCAGATGCAGCCCACGTCCATGGCGGCGTAGAGGCTGTCTTTCTCGGACTTCTTCACCACCCGGTCCCGGGACTTCAGATCCGGGTCCGTCAGCTGCAGCTGGACGGACACGCGGGTGGCCACGTCCATATCCTGTTCCTTTTTGGTATCCAGAATTTGCAGCAGAACGATATACTTATCGGCCATGCTGCCATAGTAGATCAGATTGTCGATGCGGCGCAGGGGATGATTTTTATAGACAAGGCCGTTGCCCTTTTTCACTTCAGACATAGTTCTTCTCCTTTTTTTCAGATAAATGTAACCAAATTGTAACACATGGCATCCGAAATGTCAAATCAGCCCCTGCGGTTGTCCGGCGGATACAGCTTGCACATAATACACCCGCCCCGGCCTCTCAGGCTCTTTATGCCCCCGGCTGTGCCGCCGCCCGGTAGGCACTGGGGGTCATAAGGCGGTATTTCAGGAAGCTCCTGTTCAGGGTCTTGGCATTGTGATACCCCACCTCCAGGGCGATATCCAGCACCGTCATGCGGGTGGTGGTCAGCAGCTGGCAGGCGCGGTTCACCCGGACCATGGCCAGGAAATCCTCAAAATTCTGCTCCACCTGGCACAGCAGGGTGCGGTTGAGCTGCTGCACGGAAATGCCGAAGGACCGGGCCACTCCGGCGGCGCTGAGGTCCTCCCGGTAGTGGCGGTAAATGTGGTTCACCAGGCTGCACCCCAGGCGGCTCTCCTCCAGCTGGCAGATGTTCTGCACCTTCTGATAGGTGGCCCGATATTGGCCGATGCGGGTGCCCAGCCGGGCGGCGAACACCTTGGAGATGTGGGACTCGTCCACATAGCCCAGGATCTCTGCCAGCTCCTTCAGGGTCAGGTCCGTGTACAGCAGATAGTCGGCAGTCTTGCCGATGCGCATTTCGTTGAGCAGGTCGAAAAAGGACAGGCCCGTCATGGCGGTGATCCGGGCGCTGACGGTGGACCGGCTGCACCCGAACACGTCCGCCAGCTGCTGGAGCGTCAGCTTCTGGCCGCAGTGCAGGTACATGTACCGCAGCAGCTCCCGGTGGTCGGGCCCCTGAGCGTCGGCGGGACGGTCTGCCGACAGGGCCTGTCGGGCAAACAGCACCGTCAGCTGCACCAGCAGACTCACGGCATTGAGACTGGAAAACAGCTGTCCCTCCTCCTGAAGGGACGCAAGACCCAGCTCCCGGGCCAGGCCGTCAGCAATGCGTCCGGCCTCCGCCCGCTGCCCGGGGGACAGCTCCAGCACCGGCACCGTCTCCATCAGCCGGGCCATGGGCATGGGCTGGCCATCCTCGCCCCGGAACAGATGGGCAGCCCGGGCCACGGTATCAAAGTGATAGGCCATGAGGCTGTAGGTGACGGGCTCGTCCACCCGGGTGATCTCGCTGATCTGCCAGGGCAGGATAGCCGCCAGCGTCCCGGGGGCCAGAGGATACTCCCGGCCCTGGAGCCGCAGGATGCCGCTGCCGCTGCGCACCAGGAGAAAACGGGCGTCCCGGTGGATCACCGGGGCCGTGGGCCGGGCAGCGGTAAGCTGGTCATAGGAAAACAGGCTGCTCTGGTCCAGCTCGGAGCGGCCAGGCGTTTGCAGGGCAATGGTCTGTTTCATGGAAATTCCCCCTTTATGGGGGCTATTGTACCACGGCGGGTCTGTCTTGCCAAGAGATAATCGGACATTTCGTGAAAAAAAACTTGTACAAAATAGTGATACTTTCCCCGGACGGCACATCAAAAAAACGCATGAACTTACAGGGGGGACCGGCGGGGAATGAGTATTATTACAATAAAGCGTCAAAGCGCAGAAGGAAAACACCGGTTAAAATACAAAAATCGGCCCGCCGGATGGTGAGAAAAGAGCGCAGAAATCTGGTAAAATAGAGTGCAATCGGAGAGGAGGAAATTCCATGCCCATTTGCGTGAAAAGCGAGATCGGACCCCTGAAGCGGGTGCTTTTGCAGCGGCCCGGCCGGGAGCTGGAGCATCTGAGTCCCAATACCATGGGGCAGCTGCTGTTTGACGATATCCCTTATCTGTATGGCGCACAGCGCGAGCACGACTGCTTTGCCCAGATCCTGCGGGACAACGGAGCCGAGGTGGTATACCTGGAGGACCTGACGGCTCAGGTGCTGGCCAGCGACGAGGTCCTGCGGCGTCAGTTTGTGGCCGAGACCATCCGGCGGGCCGGCAGCACCGCCATGGGCTACCGGGCAGATCTGGAGCGGTATCTGCTGGACATTCAGGACCCGCTGTGCCTGGTGCTCAAGACCATGGAGGGCGTGTCGTATCAGGATGTGTTCCCCAATGAGCAGGGACGGCTGTCCAGCCTGGTACATACCGGCGTGCGATTCCTGATGCCGCCGATCCCCAACCTGTATTTCACCCGGGACCCCTTTGCCTGCATTGGCCGGGGCGTCAGCCTGAACCATATGTTTACGGCCACCCGCAACCGGGAGACGCTGTATGGCGATTACGTGCTGCGGCATCACCCGGACTACGCCGGCCAGGTGCCCCTGTATTACACGCCGGACCAGTATTTCTGCATCGAGGGCGGCGATATCCTGAACCTGAGCCGCCGGGTGCTGGGCGTGGGCATTTCCCAGCGCACCCAGCCGGAGGCCATCGAGCAGCTGGCGGCCACTATTTTTGCCGACGAAGCCTCCGAGATCGACACGGTGCTGGCCTTCGAGATCCCCAGCACCCGGGCGTTCATGCATTTGGACACGGTATTCACCCAGGTGGACGTGGATAAATTCACGGTGCACCCGGGGATCCTGGGCACCCTGCGCATTTTCGAGCTGACGGGCCGGGGACAGGGCAGCGTCACTACCCGGGAGGTCAGCGGTTCCGTGGACCGGGTACTGGCCGGATATCTGGGCCTGGACCGGGTGCAGCTGATCCGCTGCGGCGGCAGCAGTCAGATCGCAGCCGAGCGGGAGCAATGGAACGACGGCTCCAATACCCTGTGCATCGCCCCCGGCGTGGTGGTGGTGTACGACCGGAACTATGTCACCAACCAGATCCTGGAGGACAGCGGCATCCGGGTGCTGAAAATGCCCAGTGCCGAGCTGTCCCGGGGCCGGGGCGGCCCCCGCTGCATGAGCATGCCCCTGTGGCGTGACGGGATTTGAATCCATCCAAATTTCATTTTATCAATAGAAAGGGAGAACATCATTATGGCTGTGAATATCAGAGGCAGAAGCTTTTTGAAGCTGCTGGACTACACCCCCGCGGAGATCCGCTATCTGCTGGACCTGTCCCGCAATTTCAAGGACATGAAGCGCGCCGGTGTGCCCCACCGCTGGCTGGAGGGGAAGAACATCGTGCTGCTGTTTGAAAAGACCTCCACCCGCACCCGCTGCTCCTTCGAGGTGGCCGGTATGGACTTGGGCATGGGTGTGACGTATCTGGAGCCCGGCAGCAGCCAGATGGGCAAAAAGGAATCCATTGCCGATACCGCCCGGGTGCTGGGCCGGATGTATGACGGCATCGAGTACCGCGGCTTCAGCCAGGATCTGGTGCAGGAGCTGTCCGACTACGCCGGCGTGCCCGTGTGGAACGGCCTGACCGACCAGTTCCACCCCACCCAGATGCTGGCGGACCTGCTGACCATCGAGGAGAAGCTGGGCCGGCTGAAGGGCGTGCGCTTCACCTATTTCGGCGATGCCCGCAACAACATGGGCAACTCCCTGATGGTGGCCTGCGCCAAGATGGGCATGCACTTCACCGCCTGCGCGCCCAAGGAGCTGTTCCCCGAGGAGTGGCTGGTGGAAAAGGCCCGCTCCATCGCCCAGGAAACCGGCGGCAGCGTGACCCTCACCGAGGATGTCACCCAGGGCGCCACCAACGCCGACGTGATCTACACGGATATCTGGGTCTCCATGGGTGAGCCCGACAGTGTGTGGGCCGAGCGCATCCGCCTGCTGACCCCCTATCAGGTCAACGCCAATGTCATGTCCATGACCGCCCCCGGCGCCATCTTCATGCACTGCCTGCCCTCCTTCCACGATACCCGCACCACCATCGGCGCCGACATTGCCAAGAAGTTCGGCATCACCGAGATGGAGGTCACCGACCAGGTGTTCGAGAGCAAACAGTCCGTGGTGTTCGACGAGGCCGAGAACCGGATGCACACCATCAAGGCCGTTATCTACGCCACCCTGCACTGAGAAAGGAGCACCCCATGGCTTTTGAATTCCCCGCCTATCACCACCCCGACTTTACCCAGCCCGCCCTGCTGAACGCTCCCGATGCCCGCTGGGAGGCGGCAGAGAAGGACGGCGTGGCTCCGGAGGAATACCACAGCACGTCCATGTACCCCGAATATTTCAAGATCAACGGCAAGTGGACCCTGGCCGAGGAGAGCCGCATGGACAGCTGCGTGGTGCTGGAGGACGACGGTACCCTCTCCGTGGTGGAGAGCCGCAACCTGAAGAAGGGACAGCGGGTCATGCTGGGCCGCACCGAGCACGGCGAGGACGGCATTTATATGCACTGCAACGGCTTCTCCCAGGAAAGCGAGACGCTGGAGGATCAGTTCGTGTTCCGGCAGGGCCGCAGCCGCGAGACCTCCTATGCCAAGGATTATGACCGGCTGGTGGAGCTGCTGCGCCACGAGAAGGAGCACGGCAACATCGTGTGGGTCATGGGCCCCGCCTTCGCCTTTGACGACGGCGCACGCAAGGCCATGCAGGCCCTCATCGACAATGGCTACTGCCACGGCCTGCTGGCGGGCAACGCCCTGGGCACCCACGATCTGGAGGGCGCTCTGCTGCACACGGCACTGGGCCAGGATATCTACACCCAGCAGTCTCAGCCCAACGGACACTACAACCACCTGGATGTGCTGAATAAGGTCCGCCGCTGCGGGTCCATTCCCAAGTTCATCGAGGAGTATCACATTGACAACGGCATCATCTACGGCTGTGTGAAGAACCGTGTTCCCTTTGTGCTCACCGGCTCCATCCGGGACGACGGTCCCCTGCCGGAGGTGTATGCCAACGCCTACGAGGGCGCGTCCGCTATGCGGGAGCTGGTGCGCAAGTCCACCACGGTGATCTGCCTGGCCACCATGCTGCACACCATCGCCACCGGCAACATGACCCCCTCCTTCCGGGTAATGCCCGACGGGTCCATCCGCCCGGTGTACCTGTACGCGGTGGACGCCGCAGAGTTCGTGGTGAATAAGCTGCTGGACCGCGGCAGTCTGTCCGCCACCACCATGGTCACCAATGTCCAGGACTTCATCGGCAAGGTGGCCGGGGGCCTTGGCCTCATCTGACAAGCCCTATAATAGCAGCAGGTCCGGCGCATTGTGCGCCGGACCTGTTCCATCTGTCAAAAAGCGGGCTTTCCTCCGCCTTCGGAAAGGAAGATAGTTACGAAAGAAACCCATCAGGGGTGTCTTTCGTTTTCAATCACCGCATTTTCAGAACTTTTGTAAACGTTCTGAAAATGCTTGCTCAGCTTGTCAAAAAAGATTTTTGACAAGCTGAGCAGGTCCGGCGCATTGTGCGCCGGACCTGTTTTCATGCCCCGCTGCGCTGTGCCGGCATCCCAGCCTGCTGCCGGATGCCGGGGAGCTGATCTATAGCCTGCGTCAACGACAGACCTGCGGAGAGTCTGACGTTTGTGCTTTGGAAAGATTTCGCGGTATATGAGTCGCAGCACTTGACGGATTATTGCACCTGTCGTATAATCATGGCTGCCTGCCGGCCGCAGACCGCGGCCTATTTTCAGAAAGACTGGTGCAAAAATGACTCCTTTCCACAAGCTGCGCGGTCAGATGTCCGAATCCATGCTGACTGCTTCCTTTATCATTCTGTCCGGCGGCCTCCAGGATGCCTATACTTACCTTTGCAGGGACAAGGTATTTGCCAATGGCCAGACCGGCAACATCGTGCTGTTCAGCGCATATCTGTTTGACGGTGCGTGGGACCAGTGCCTGCGGTACCTGGTCCCGGTGCTGTCCTTTATGACGGGCATTTTTGCCGCCGAGTGCATCCACCGCCGGTTCAAGGCCATGGAAAAGGTCCACTGGCGGCAGCTGATCCTCTTAGCGGAGATCGCGGTGCTGTTTGCGGTGGGCTTTCTGCCCCAGACGCTGAACACCGTGGCCAATGCCCTGGTGTCCTTCTCCTGCGCCATGCAGCTGCAAACCTTCCGCAAGGTCCGCGGCCACGCCTATGCCAGCACCATGTGCATCGGCAACATGCGCAACGGCACGGAGGCACTGTGCGCCTATTTCCACACCCGTGAGCCGGAGGCACTTCGCAATGCCCTGACGTACTTTGGCGTCATCGGTCTGTTTTCCCTGGGCGCAGGGCTGGGTGCCCTGCTGTCCGGCGCGTTTTCCGTCCGGGGAATCTGGGTATCCTGCGGCCTGCTGGCGGTGAGCTTTTTGGTCATGTTCGTTCACACCGAGCTGGAAAAAGGTTGAGCGCATCCCCCCATAAACGATTACAGCCCCTCCGGCATGGCCGGAGGGGCTGTGTGCTTTGCTTATTTCTTATACGGAACGTGCCAGATGGTGTCGGCATAGTCGGCGATGGAGCGGTCGGCGGAGAAGATGCCGCTGCGGGCGATGTTGTGCAGGCTCATGCGGTTCCACTTCTCCCGGTCGGCATAGGTATCCACCACCCGGTGCGAGGCAGCGCAGTAGGAGGCGAAGTCCGCCAGCAGCAGATACTGATCTGCCGGGCAGTCTGCGCCGTACAGCAGGCGCTGGTACAGGTCCTCGTAGCTGACGCCGTCCCGGAAGCCGGTTTTCAGCTGGTCCAGCACCCGGTGCAGCACCGGGTCCCGGGTATACAGCAGATAGGGGTCGTAGCTCTGGCGCAGGCGGGCGGCCTCGTCAGCGGTGAGGCCGAACAGGAACATGTTGTCGTCGCCCAGCACCTGGTGCATCTCCACATTGGCGCCGTCCAGAGTGCCCAGGGTCAGCGCGCCGTTCATCATAAACTTCATGTTGCCGGTGCCGCTGGCCTCCTTGCCGGCGGTGGAGATCTGCTGGCTCACCTCGCTGGCGGGCATCAGCATTTCCGCCATGGACACCCGGTAATTTTCCAGAAACACCACCTGGAGCTTATCCCGGCAGATGGGGTCACTGTTGATCTGGTCGGCCAGGGAGTTAATCAGCCGGATGATGCGCTTGGCCACGGCGTAGCCCGGGGCGGCCTTTGCCCCGAACAGGAAGGTCTGGGGCCGGAAGTCCATGTCGGGATTGTCCTGGAGCTGCTGGTACAGGCTGATGATGTGCAGCACGTTCAGCAGCTGGCGCTTGTACTCATGGAGCCGCTTGACCTGGACGTTGAAGATGGCGTCGGTGTTCAGAGTGACTCCCTGCTGGCCCTTGGCCCAGCGGGCAAAGGCCAGCTTGTTGTTGTGCTTGATGGCCTCCAGCCGGTCCAGCACGGCCTTGTCTCCGGCAAACCGGTCCAGACCGGACAGGCATCCGGCGTGGGTAAGATAGCCCTCACCGATGCAGTCCCGGATCAGGCCGTCCAGTCCGGGGTTGATCTGGCTGATCCAACGCCGGTGGTCCACGCCGTTGGTGACGTTTTTGAACTTATCCGGCTCCATGCCGCAGGCGTCCCGGAACACGTCGCGGCGGAGAATGTCGGAGTGCAGAGCGGACACGCCGTTAACGGCCATCCCCCCCGCGATGCAGAGGTTGGCCATGTGGACCACGCCGTCCCAGATAACCGCCATTTTCTCCGTCTTTTTGGGGTCGTGATAGAAATCGTCCACCTTCTGCTGCCAGCGCCGCGCGATCTCCTGCATGATCTGCCAGATGCGGGGCAGCAGCGTCTCGAACAGCCGCTGGGGCCAGCTCTCCAGTGCCTCGGCCAGCACGGTGTGGTTGGTATAGGCCACGGAGTGGCGGGTGATGTCCCACGCCTCGTCCCAGCCCAGTCCCGCATCGTCGATGAGGATGCGCATCAGCTCCGGGATCACCAGCGCCGGGTGGGTATCGTTGATCTGGATGACGTTCTTTTCGTGGAAATTCGTCAGGGTGCCGTAGGTCTGGATATGCTGGCGCGTGATGGACTGCAGGGTGGCGGACACGAAGAAATACTGCTGCTTCAGCCGCAGGGACTTGCCCTCGTAATGGTTGTCCTCGGGATAGAGAATGGTGCTGATGGAGTCGGCCATGGCCCGCTCCTCGTTGGCCTTCAGATACTGCCCCTGGCTGAACAGCTGCATGTCGATAGGCTTGGGGCTCTTGGCGTCCCACAGACGCAGGGTATTCACATGGTCCGTGTTGTACCCGGCCACCAGCATATCGCAGGGGATGGCCAGCACCCGGGTATAGTCCTCGTGAACCACCATCAGGTGCCCGTTGTCCCACCGGGTGCGGACCTTGCCGCCGAAATGGACCTCCTCGGCCTCCTGGGGCTTGGGCATCAGCCATGCATCGCCCAGGTTCAGCCAGTCGTCGGGAAGCTCCACCTGCTGACCGTCCACGATCTTCTGCTTGAAGATGCCCAGCTCATAGCAGATGGAATAGCCGGTGGCGGGAATGTCCAGGGTGGTCATGCTGTCCAGATAGCAGGCGGCCAGGCGGCCCAGGCCGCCATTGCCGAGACCTGCATCCGGCTCCATGTCGAAGATGTCCGGGGCGGAAAAGCCCAGCTCCTCCACGGCCTGGGTCAGCTGGGGCAGAATGCCCAGGTTGTATGCGTTTTTCATGAGGCTGCGGCCCATGAGAAACTCCAGGGACATATAGTGCACGCGCTTTTCCTGGCGCTCCTGGGTCTGCTCCTGGGTGTCCACGCTGCGCACGGCCATAATGTCCCGCAGGGCCAGGGCGCAGGCCTTCATGATCTCCCCGTCGGTGGCCTGCTTTTCGGTGCAGCCGTAGTTCAGGCGCAGCTTCTGTTGAATTGCCTCCTTCAGGGCATCCTTGGTATAATACGTCATTTAGTGGTTCCTCCGTGATAGATCTTGGTAAATACGCCGGTAGGCCCCGGCGCTGCGGCCCCAGCCGAAGTCCTCGGTCATGCCCCGGCGGCGCACGGTGTCAAAGCCCAGCCGGTCGTCCCGGTACAGGCCCACCGCCTGGCCCAGGGTCTGGCACAGGTCATGGGCCGTGCAGGCGGAGAATACATAGCCGTTGCCGTCAGGCTGACCCACCTGGCAGGAGCGGACGGTGTCGTTGAGGCCGCCGGTCTGGCGGACGATGGGCACCGCGCCGTAGCGCATGGCGATCAGCTGGCTCAGGCCGCAGGGCTCACTGCGGGACGGCATCAAAAACAGGTCCGCCGCGCCGTAAACCCGGCGGGAAAGGTTGTCGGAATAGGTGATCTGGGCGGATACGCGGCCCGGCCAGCGGCTCTGGGCCCAGCGGAAGGTGTCCTCAAACTGGGGCTCACCCTGACCCAGCACCACCAGCTGGCAGCCGGTGGCCATGATGCCGCCCAGCCCCTGGCACACCAGATCCATGCCCTTGTGTCCCACCAGGCGGCTGACGATGGCGGTAAGGGGGGTGTCCGGCTCCTGGGCCAGACCCAGCTGCCGCTGCAGCTCCCTCTTGCACACGGCCTTGCCCTCCATATGGTCGGGGTCGTAGGTCTGGGGCAGGGAGGCGTCATGGGCCGGGTCGAAGCTCTCCATATCCAGGCCGTTGAGCACGCCGGAGAGCTTGTAGTCGATGAGCTGCACCACCTGCTCCAGGCCGCAGGCATAGGCCGGATCGTGAAGCTGGCGGGCATAGGTGGGGCTGACGGTGGTCACGGCGTTGGCGGTGAGCATAGCCGCCTTCATCAGGTTCACGCAGCCGTCCATCCGCAGGATGCCGCCGTCGTACCAGCCCCGGTTCAGACCGAACAGGTCCTCCACCGTCTCGGGGCCGTATTTGCCCTGATACTCGATGTTGTGGATGGTGAACACCACCGGCAGGTCGTTTCCGGCGTCCCGCAGGTACACCGGCACCAGAGCCGTCTGCCAGTCGTTGCAGTGGATCACGTTGGGATACTCCGCCAGGTGAGGCAGCAGTGCCGCCGCCGCCTTGGAGAAGAAGGCAAAGCGCTCGCCGTCGTCCATGTCGCCGTACAGGCTGCGGCGGCGGAAATACCGCTCGTTGTCCACAAAGTACCAGGTAACGCCCCGGTATTCCAGGGAGAACAGGCCGCAGTATTCATGCCGCCAGCCCAGGTCCACATAGATGTAGCAGCGGAAGTTCATCTTCTCCCGCCAGCGCTGGGCGATCTGGCCGTACAGCGGCAGCAGCACGGACACCCGGTCGCCCTCCGCCGCCACGGCGGGGGGCAGGCTGCCCAGCACGTCCGCAAGTCCCCCGGTTTTGCAGAACGGAGCCGCCTCGCTGGTGATATACAGAATATTCATATGCTTACCTCCGCTTCAGACCGTGACGTCCCGGGCGATCACCAGGGGGTAGTTCTCGTGGCCCATAAGGGTGCGCCCCTCCTGAACGGTGACGTATTTGTCTGTGATAACGCCCCGCAGGACGGCATTCCGGCGGACCACGGTGCCCTTGAAGAGAATGCAGCCCTCCACGTCGGCGCCGGGCTCAATGCGGACGCCCCGGAACAGCACGCAGTTTTTCACCGTGCCCTGGATGTCGCAGCCGTCGGCCACCAGGGAGTTGACGCAGGAGCCGTCCATATAGGACGAGGGCGAGTCGTTCTCCTTGGCCAGGATCGGCCGCTGGGGCGTGAACAGCTCCATGCGGATCTCCGGCCGCAGCAGCTCCATGCTGCGGCGGTAGTAGGACTCGATGGTGTCGATGCGGGCGGCGTAGCCGTCCCAGACATAGGCCCGGAAATGCAGGGCATCCTTCCTGTCCTGGAGAATATTGTGGCGGAAGCTGTACTGATTGTGCGCCATGCAGTCGGTCACCAGCTGGATCAGCAGATCCCGGCGCAGCACGAAGATGTTCAGGCAGCGGAAGCCCTCGGGGGTGAACACGTCGTGGGCCACGTCCACGATGCGCCCGGAGTTATCCAGCTGGAAATAGGTGTCACTCTCCAGGCCCGGCAGCGAGGTGCACACCGCCGTCAGGTCGGCGCCGGAGTCAATATGATCCCGCAGCACGTCGTCCAGGGGAAGATTGATGACCAGGTCGCTGTCGGTCAGCACCACATAATCCTGACGGATGTCCTTCAGATAGTCCATGACGCAGCCCAGAGCCTCCACCTTGCCCCGGAAGCGGCCGGCGTCGCCCCGCCGCTCGGCATAGGCGAAGGCCGGCAGCAGGGTAAGACCGCCGTGGTTGCGGCTCAGGTCCCAGCTTTTGCCGGTGCCCAGATGGTCCAGCATACTCTGGCACTTGCCGTGCATGATAACGCCCACGTCCCGGACGCCGGCGCCCACCATGTTGGACAGCATAAAGTCCACCACGCGATAGTTGCCCCCGAAGGGGATGGAACCGTGGATGCGGTGCTCGATCAGCTCCCGCAGCCCGGTTTTCTTCTCATAGGAGAAAATAATGCCGTGCATACCGTTCATGCTTCCACCTCCCCGTGATGACGGTCCAGCAGAGCCTTGGCAGGCACCACCTCGCCGGGGGCGATGACGGTGTCCGGCCCCAGGACGGCGATGCCCCACTCGGCGGGGTCCTGGGCGGTTTCCGGCGGCGCGCCTACCTGAGCGCCCCGGCCAACCCGGCAGCGCTCGCCGATGATGGCATACTGCACCACCGCGCCCTCCTCGATGACGGCCCCGGGCATGACCACGGAATAGGACACGCTGGCCCCCTGGCCCACCTGGGTATTATAGCTGAGGACGCTGTTTTTCACCTCGCCCAGGATGCCGCAGCCCTTGGCCACGGCGCTGTTGCCCACGTCGGCGTGGGGGCCCAGAAACGCCGGCGGGCAGGACGGGGTCCGGCAATAGATGGGCCATTTCTTGTCCAGCAGGTTCAGCCCCGACCCCGGGGACAGCATGTCCATATTGGCGTCCCACAGGGAGTCCAGGGTGCCCACATCCTTCCAGTAGCCCTCGAACCGATAGGCGGACATGACCTCTCCGGCGTCCAGCATAGCGGGGATGATGTTCTTGCCGAAATCGTTGTCGGAGGTGGGGTCGGCCTCGTCGGCCAGCAGATAGGAGCGGAGCTTCTGCCAGGTGAAGATATAGATGCCCATGGAGGCCAGGTTGCTTTCAGGCTCCTTGGGCTTTTCGGCGAAGGCGGTGATGCGGTCATGCTCGTCCACGGACATGATGCCGAAGCGGCTGGCCTCGGACCAGGGGACCTCCATCACGGAAATGGTGCAGGCGGCCCCGGCGTCCTTGTGGTGCTGGAGCATCCGGGAATAGTCCATCTTATAGATGTGGTCGCCGGACAGCACCGCCACATACTCCGGGTCGTACAGGTCCACAAAGCCGATGTTCTGATAAATGGCGTTGGCGGTGCCCTTGTACCAGGAGGCGCCGGAGGCGCTCTGGTACGGCGGCAGAATATGGACGCCGCCGTTGAGCCGGTCCAGCTCCCAGGGCTGGCCGCTGCCGATGTAGCTGTTGAGCTCCAGGGGGCGGTACTGGGTCAGCACACCCACGGTGTCGATGCCGGAATTGGTGCAGTTGGACAGGGGAAAGTCAATGATGCGGAACTTTCCTCCAAAGGGCACCGCAGGCTTTGCCATGTCGCCGGTGAGGACATACAGGCGGCTGCCTTGTCCCCCGGCCAGCAGCATGGCCACACATTCTTTCTTCATGTCTGTTCATTCCCTCCAGTCTGTCGATTACTCCTTGGTTTTTCTGCGCCGCACCCTCCCCTGCAAAAATACGGCGCCCAGAGGCGGCACCCGCAGGGAAATGGAGGTGTCCCGCCCATGGGATGGGATGTTTTCCACAGGAATGGGCCCGGTATTGCACACACCGGAGCCGCCCCAGGCGGCGTCGTCGGTGTTGAACACTTCCTCGTAATACAGCTTCCCCGGGACGCCGAAACGATAGCCCTCGTGGGCCTCCGGGGAGAAGTTCACCACGCAGATCAGCTCCCGGCCCTTCCGGTCACGGCGCAGGAAAACCAGCACGTTGTTGTGGTTGTCATCGGCCACCAGCCACTGGAAGCCGTCCCAATCCTGGTCGTTTTCCCACAGGGGATGGGATTTCTTGTAAAACCGGTTCAGTGCCCGGATGCATTGGTGGGTGCGGCGGCAGGCGTCATTGTCCAGCAGATACCAGTCCAGCTGGCCCTTGAAGTCCCACTCGTGCCACTGGCCCAGCTCTGCCCCCATAAACGTCAGCTTTTTGCCGGGATGGGCCAGCATATAGGCCGTAAAGCTCCGGACCCCCGCCAGCTGCCGCCAGTCATCCCCGGGCATTTTGCCCCGGAGGGAGCCCTTCATATAAACCACCTCGTCGTGGGACAGAGGCAGCACGAACCGCTCGGAAAAGGCGTACATCATGGAAAACGTTACGTCCTTGTGGTGGAACTGCCGGAACCAGGGGTCCATTTTCAGGTAGTGACACACATCGTTCATCCAACCCATGTTCCATTTCAGTCCGAAGCCCAGACCGCCGTCGGCAATGGGCCAGGTGACCTTGGGCCAGGCGGTGGATTCCTCCGCCGCCGTCAGTGCCGGGGGATCCATAGACGCCGCCAGCCGGTTCAGGTCCTGCAAAAACGAGATGGCCTCCAGATTTTCATGCCCCCCGTGAACGTTGGGCCGCCACTCCGTGCGGCCATAATCCAGGTACAGCATGGAGGCCACAGCATCCACCCGCAGGCCGTCCACATGGTATTCCTCCATCCACCAGCGGGCGGAGGACAGCAGGAAGGACCGCACGTCGTCCTTGCCGAAATCAAAGACCCGGGTGCCCCAGCCCTCATGCTCCCGCTTCAGGGGGTCGGCATATTCATACAGGCTGGTGCCGTCGAAGTCGATGAGGCCGTGGGCGTCCTTGCAGAAGTGAGCCGGGACCCAGTCCAGAATCACCGCCAGGCCCGCCCGGTGCAGCCGGTCCACCAGATACATGAAGTCGTGGGGCTCGCCATAGCGGCTGGTGGGGGCAAAATAGCCCACGCACTGATAACCCCAGGAGTCGTCCAGGGGATATTCCGTCACCGGCAGCAGCTCCACGGCGTTATAGCCCATGTCCCGGACATAGGGGGCCAGCCGGTCTGCCAGCTGGCGGTAGTTGAGAAAACCGCCGTCCTCATCCCGCCGCCAGGAGCCGGGATGGACCTCATAGATGTTCAGGGGGCCGTCGGCCAGCGGCGTTTCCCTCCGGCGCTCCCGCCACACGTCGTCGTGCCAGCGGAAGCCGGACACATCGTACAGGCGGCTGGCGGTGTCAGGCCGCAGCTGGGCATAGGTGCCATAGGGGTCTGCCTTCCAGCGGACCTGACCGTCGGCGCCGGTGATGACGTATTTGTAGCATTGACCGGGCTGGGCATCGGGAACGGCGAGGACCCAGTCGCCGCCCTGGCGCTGCATGGGGGCAGGCTGCCAGCCATTGAAGTCACCGGCCAGAGCCGCATTCCGGGCATTGGGGGCATAGACCCGGAAGGTCCAGCCCTGCCCCGCCGGGTGCGCGCCGTAGGTACGGTAAAGCTGGGTGTTTTCAAGCAAGTTCATGGAAAAATCTCCCTATATGTTATCATAACCGCCCCAAATCCCGGGGCATAATACCGCATTCTGGCCCTATTGTACCGCAAACTGCCCCCAGCGTCAAGGAATCCGCCGTTACCGGGAACGTCATTTATACGAAACATAGGACGCTGTCCTCCGGCCCCCTCATCGCCGGGGCAAGAAGATCACCCGAAGGGGGTCGCCCTTCGGGTGATGGGATCATCGGAACACCTGTCCGTCGGCGTCCAGCAGCTCCCGGCGGCGGACGCGGACGAAGTCCGGAGTCAGCTCCGGCAGGTACCGGGCGATGGCCTTTTCCAGCAGCTGGGGATTCAGGCCGGGGTTCTGGGCCTGCACCGTCACGGCGGCCCGCAGAACATTTTCTCCCTGGGTAAAGGAAATGTCCCGGATCATAGGCGCGATGTCCACCTCCGCCAGCTGCTTGCGCTTGGTGCGCTTTTCGATCAGCAGCTCCCGGCGGCGCAGCAGCTCCGTCAGCGCCTGGGCGGCCCCATGGGGCACGCCCCGGTCATAGTCCAGCTCCATATCCGCCTGCAAATACGTCAGCTCCCGCACGGGGCGGCGGGCCTCGTAGCAATCCAGAATGGTCAGCCCCTCCGGCAGACCCCCGTTGAGCTTTTCCGCGATGCCCGCCCCGTCCGTTTCCTGGGTGACCTCAAAGTCCAGCAGCTCGCAGTCGCTGGACTGGCCCACCGGCAGAGGCAGGACGATGGAGATGATGGGGTGGGGGTGGAAGCCCTGGGAGTGCCTGATGTCCAGCTCCGTCCGGGGGAAGGCCCGCTGCACCGTCCGCAGCAGGTCCAGATTGGAGATATAGGAGGCGGGCCCCTCCTTCACAAACAGCAGCCGCAGCTTAGACATCGCATTTCCCTCCTACCAATCGGTTGGCGCCGCAGGCGTTGCAGTGGGTGCGGCAGTCCGGGGTGGTGACCCCGGCAAAGGCCCGCTCCCGCTCCCGCCAGAGATAGCTCTCCGTGACGCCGCTGGAGATCATGGCCCAGGGCATCAGCTCGTCCTTTTCCCGGGTGCGGTTGGCATAAAAATGGGGGTCCAGCCCGCACTGGTCAAAGGCCTCCAGCCAGCGGTCCAGGGAGAAATACTCCTCCCAGGCGTCCAGCTTGGCCCCCTTGCGCCATGCGGCCTCCAGCACCCGGCCCATGCGCCGGTCCCCTCGGGCCAGCACGGCCTCCAGGAAGCTGGTGTCGGAATCGTGCCAATTATAGGTGACGGTTTTTGTTTTGATGGCCTCCCGCAGCAGATTCACCCGGCGCTCATACTCCTCCTTGGCGATCTGCGGCTCCCACTGAAAGGCCGTGTGGGGCTTCGGTACGAACCAGGAGGTGGACACAGTGATGCGGACGCCGCGGTTTTTGTTGCTGGCGCTCTCCCGCCAGGCGTGCATGACCCGGGCCGCCAGATCGGCGATGCCCAGCACGTCCTCGTCGGTTTCCGTGGGCAGGCCCAGCATGAAATACAGCTTCACGGCGCTGTACCCCCCGGCAAAGGCCGTGCGGCAGGACTGCAGCAGGTCCTCCTGGGTAACGTTCTTGTTGATCACGTCCCGGAGCCGCTGGGTCCCGGCCTCCGGGGCGAAGGTCAGACCGGTTTTGCGGCCCTTGGCCAGCCGCTCCATCAGGCTCATGGAGAAATTATCCGCCCGCAGACTGGGCAGAGAGAGATTCACGTGCCGCTGCTGGCAGAAGGGCTCCAGCTCATCGCACAGCTCCGTCAGCGGCGGATAGTCGCTGGTGGACAGGCTGGACAGCGTCACCTCCTGATATCCGGAGTCGTTGCAGGCCTCCACGCCGTACCGGGCGCAAAGCTCCCGGCTGCGGTTGCGGACGGGGCGGTACACATACCCCGCCTGACAGAACCGGCACCCCCGGATGCAGCCCCGGAACAGCTCCAGCATCACCCGGTCCTGGACGATCTCCGTGGAGGGTACAATGGTTTTTGTGGGAAAGAAGGACTTGTCCATATCCCGGACGATGCGCTTGGTCACCACCGCCGGAGCCCCGTCCCGGGGGGTAATGGCGGCCACGGTGCCGTCATCGTGATATGTCACGTCGTACAGGCTGGGAACATAGATCCCCGGCAGCCGGGCGGCAGCCCGGAGAAATTCCTCCTTGGACCAGCCCTCCCGCCGGGCCTGGCGGTGCAGCTCCACCAGCTCCACGGTGAGATCCTCTCCCTCGCCCAGGCTCACCAGATCCACGAAATCGGCGATGGGCTCGGCGTTGTACATGGCGGTGCCCCCGGCGATGACCAGCGGGGTCAGGGCCGTGCGCTCCGCGCTGTGAATGGGAATGTTTGCCAGGTCCAGCATATTCAGGATGGCGGGAAAGGCCATTTCATAGCCCACGGAGAAGGCCACAATGTCAAAATCCGTGATGGCCTCGCCGGACTCCAGGGCAAACAGGGGCATCCCCGCCCGGCGCATCTCCTCCTCCATGTCGCCCCAGGGGGCAAACACCCGCTGGCACCACACGCCCTCCATGTTGTTCATAACGCCGTAGAGAATGCGCATGCCCAGGTTGGACATGCCGATCTCATAGGTGTCCGGGAAGCAGAAGGCAATGCGGGTATCCACCTGGGCCGGGTCCTTCTTCACGGCGTTGTATTCCCCGCCCACGTAGCGGGCAGGCTTCTGCACCCGGGGCAGGATGCGCTCCAATCGTTTATCCACGGTAAGTTCTCCTTTATGTATGCTTTTTGCGGCGGAGGAAGGACCAGTCGCCCTCCATGATGAACAGGCTCAGCAGCATCAGCGCCGCACCGATATAGCCCCGCAGAGACAGGACCTCGCCGGTCATGACAAAGGCCACCATGGAGGCAAATACCGGCTCCAAGGTAAAGATCAGGCCCACATGGCTGGCGGTGGTATACTGCTGCTGGACAGACTGAATGACGAAGGCAATGCCGGAGCATACCACGCCCAGAAACAGCGCCGCCGCCCAGGTTTTGCCGGAGGACGGCAGATGGATGGGTTCCCCCAGCACCAGAGCCAGGGCCAGGGTCACGGCGCCCACCACTGCCAGCTGGCACACGCCCAGGCCCAGGGGGTCCACCCGGGGGTCCCGGACGGCCTTCTCCGTAATCAGCAGGTCTGCGGCATAGCACAGGGGCGTGATGATACAGATCAGGTCCCCGGAGGCCGGGCGCAGCTGACCGTTCAGCGTCAACAGGGCCATGCCCACGGTACACACCGCCAGGGCGGCGCCCAGCTTCCACCCGGGTCTCTGCCGGAAGAACAGAAAGCCCAGCAGCGGGGCGAAGATCACCTGCAGGGCACAGATGAAAGCGGCGTTGGAGAGGGAAGTGCGGGTAATGCCGTAGTTATACGCCACGTACGTCCCTGCCAGGGCCAGGCCCACGATGAGGCTGTACCGCAGGGTGATGCGGTTCACATGGACCACGTGCTTCCAGAAAATCAGCCCCAGAACCACAAAGGCCACGATGAAGCGAAAGGCATTGAGGGTCATGGGAGGCAGGTCGTCCAGGCAGATATCCGTCAGATAATAGCTGGCGCCCCAGAAAAAAGTGGTCATCACCAGCAGCAGGTCCGCGCGGCGTTGTTTGTTCATCTTGGCATTCTCCTGTCGAAAAATCTTCACTAATGTTTCATTATACCACAGATCATCCGGCAAGAAAACAGTTATTTTCCCTTTTCAGGCTATTTCCACAGCCCCACATAGCCCTGGTCATGGAGCTGCTTGACGAACAGCAGCGCCACAGGCAGCAGGATCATGCCCGCCACGCCAAAGGCCCGGAAGCCGGCGTACATAGCCGCCAGCGCCGCCAGGGGGGGAAGGCCCGCCTGGGCGGCCATGACCTTGGGCTCCAGAAAGCTGTGCACAGCGGAGATCACCGCATACAGCGCCGCAAGAGCCACCGCCCGGGGGGCCTGCCCCAGCAGCAGGCACGCCGCTGCCCAGGGCAGCAGCACCGTCCCCGTGCCGAACACCGGCAGGGCGTCCACCAGCGCAGTAACGGCGGCCAGCAGCAGGGCGTATCGCTGGCCCATCAGCAGAAAGCCCGCCAGCAGCTCACAGAACGTGACCCCCAGCAGAATGGCCTGGGCCCGGAACCATTTCCCCAGGGTGGACAGGAGATTCGCCTTGACACCCCGGGCTCTGTCCAGCCGCGTCCCCAGCTGGCGGCGGAAGAAGGCCATGATCCGGGGATAGCTGCCGGTGGTGAAAAACACCGCCAGAGCCGTGGTGCCGCAGAACAGGAACACCCCGGGCAAAGCCGCCGCCAGGGCCCCCGCCGCTGTAATGCACGCCCCGCTGGCCCGCTCCGCCAGCACCGCCGCCTGGGTCCCCAGCAGGGTGGGGATCTCCTCCAGCCAGCCCCGCAGTCCCTGGGGGCAGGCGGCACAGAAGTCGTCCAGCCGCTGCCGCAGGGCGGCGGTCATTCCCGGCAGCCCTGCCAGCAGGGTGGGCAGGCGCGTCAGCAGCTCCGCCGCCTGGCGGATCAGCTGCCACACGATGACGGCCGCCAGCGCCAGAATGGCCGCCGTAACGGCGATGGTCACCACTGCCGCCGTGAATCCCCGCTTCAGGCCCATCCGCCGGCGGCACCAGGCAATGACAGGCTCCACCAGCGCCGCCAGGCCCAGGGCCAGGATAAACGGCAGCAGCCACCGCAGCAGATACCGCACCCCCAGCCACAACAGCGCCGTCCACACGGCCCAATATGCAGTCCGCACCAAAAATGCACGCTGCTTTTCCTGCATTTTTGTAAGCTCCTTCCCATGAAAACAGTTGTATTTTGTCAAGCCACATGGTATGATAAAGGCTAAATGAAACGGCGGAGGCACGCTTCCGCCGGAAACATCAGCGGAGGTTACGGCCATGAGCAATCAGAAATATTACATCGTATCGGCAGAAGCCCTGCCGGAGGTATTCATAAAGGTGGCGGAGGCCCGCCGGATGCTCCAGGTGGGCGAGGCGGCTACCGTGGGCGAGGCAGCCCGGATGGTGGGCATCAGCCGCAGCGCGTTTTACAAGTACAAGGACGCGGTGCAGCCCTTTCAGGACATGAAGGCCGGCCACATCATCACGTTTTACGCCCTGCTGAAGGATAACCCCGGCGTGCTGTCCAACTTCCTGTCTATTTTTGCCAATTCCGGCGCAAATATACTCACCATCAACCAGACCATCCCCACCAACGGCTGCGCCGGCGTCACCATTTCCGCCGAGACCAGCGAAATGGTGGAGGATCTGGAGGCCATGATGGCCCGCGTTTCCGGGGCCGAGGGTGTGCTGAAATTTGAGGTCCAGGCCGCCTGACCATAATATATGCAGGCAGTATCAGCAAAAAGAGGGTCCCGCCATCCGGCGGGACCCTCTTTTTGCCTATTTTGCTGACGAATGGATCTGCATTCTTCAATTGAACCGGTTCATAGCCCGGTCGATGCCGTCGGAAATCAGGACCTTGGCCGCCTCACCGGCCCGGTCCAGGGCCTCCATCAGAGCCCTCTGATCCTCCCCCATGGGCTTGCCGATGACCCAGTCCACCATGTCATAGTCCGCTTGCTGAGGAGAGCCCACCCCCACCTTGATCCGGGGGAATCGGTCGGTGCCCAGATGCTGGATGATGTTCTTCAGTCCGTTGTGCCCTCCGGCGCTGCCCCCGGCCCGGATGCGCAGCTTTCCGGCCGGCAGGGACACGTCGTCGCTGATGACCAGCACATGGTCCGCCGGGATCTTGTAAAACCGCGCCGCCTCGCCCACAGACTCGCCGGACAGATTCATATACGTCTGGGGCTTCATCACCAGCACCTGCTGATCCCCCACCTTCCACTGAGCCGTCCAGGCCCGGAAGCGCAGCTTGTTAAAGCGGAAGCCCTCCCGGTCCGCCAGGCCGTCCAGGGCCAGAAAGCCCATGTTGTGCCGGGTGCTGGCATACTTGGCCCCGGGATTCCCCAGGCCCACCAGCAGCCAGCTCACCCCGCCGCCGCTGCGATGAAAAAACATAGCGTCACATCCTTTGTCGCCGGAAAGCTCCGGTGCAAAAATATAGTCGGGCGCAAAAGCGCCCGACTATTATAGCACAGCTTTTCTCAGTTGAACAGCTTGGAGATGGAAATTTCCTGATAAATGCGCTCAATGGCCTCGCCGAACATGGGAGCAACGGACAGATACTTGATCTTGCTGCACCCGGCGCCCTGGGTCTCGGGAATGGTATTCAGCAGAGCCAGCTCCGTGATGCTGCTGTTCTCCAGCCGCTCCAGAGCGGGGCCGGACAGCACGCCGTGGCTGGCGCAGGCATACACGCTCTTGGCGCCGCCCACCTCCACGATGGCCTTGGCGGCGTTGCACAGGGAGCCGGCGGTATCCACCATGTCGTCGAACAGGATGCAGTCTTTTCCGGCCACGTCGCCGATAACGTTCATGACCTCGCACTGGTTGGCCTTCTGGCGGCGCTTATCCACGATGGCAAGGCTCATATGCAGCTTCTGGGCAAAGGTGCGGGCCCGGGCCACGGAGCCCACATCGGGAGAAACCACCACCATGTCCTCGGCGCGCTCACCGAACTTCTTGGCGTAGTAGTCTACAAACACGGGGTTACCCAGCAGATTGTCCACAGGGATATCAAAGAAGCCCTGGATCTGGCTGGCGTGCAGGTCCATGGTCAGCACGCGGTCCGCGCCTGCGGCCACGATCATGTTGGCCACCAGCTTGGCGGAGATGGGGTCGCGGCTCTTGGCCTTGCGGTCCTGACGGGCATAGCCGAAATAGGGAATCACGGCGGTGATGCGGCCGGCGGAGGCGCGGCGGCAGGCGTCGATCATGATCAGCAGCTCCATGAGGCTGTCATTGACCGGCTTGCAGGTGGAGTTGATGAGGAACACGTCGCTGCCGCGGACAGTCTCATACAGGGAGACGGACACTTCGCCGTCGGCGAAGGTCTTGACCTCGGACTCGCCCAGCTTGGTGCCGATGACCTGGCAGATCTCCTTTGCCAGGGCGGGGTTGGAGTTACCGGTGAACACCTTGATGTCCTTGCCATGAGAAATCATTTTCTACACACTCGCTTTCTATCTTACTCAAAAAAATCTCTCTTGGTGTTGATGTATTTGAGACGGCTGGCGCCGATACTCACTGGTTCTTTTTCCACAGGGCCCGCAGCCGGTCGGCCCAGCCCTCCTTGTTGGTCTGCCGGGCCCGGGCAATGGCCAGGGCTCCGTCGGGCACGTTGTCGGTAACGGTGGACCCGGCGGCGGTATAGGCCCGGTCCCCCACGGTGACGGGCGCGATGAGGTTGGTATTGCAGCCCAGGAATGCGTCGTCGCCGATGGTGCAGCGGAACTTCTTATGCCCGTCATAGTTGGTGGTAACGGTGCCGCAGCCGAAGTTCACCCGCCGGCCCACGTCGCTGTCGCCCACATAGGTCAGATGGCTGATCTTGGTGCCGTCGCCGATGAAGGAGTTCTTCACCTCCACAAAGTCCCCCACCCGGCAGTGGTCGCCGATGCGGCAGTTGGGACGGACATAGGTGAAGGGCCCCACGGTGGTGTGGCTGCCGATGGTGCTCTCGTTGACCTGAGAGGCGTTGACGGTGGTGTCCTTTCCCACGATGCAGTCCCGCACCATGGAATTGGGGCCGATCTCGCAGCCCGCAGCGATGGCGGTGTGTCCCCGCAGGATGGTGCCCGGCAGCAGGGTCACGCCGGGAGCCACGGAGCAGCGAGGGTCCACATAGGTGTTGACGGGGTCCACCACGGTGACGCCGTTGGACGCCATGCGGCGCATCAGCAGCTCACGGGCAGCGGGCATGGCGGCGTTCAGCTCCGCCGCCGAAGAAAAGGCCCGGAACGCAGGAGCCTGCTCCCGGGGCTGCCACAGGGCGCGGACGCCCACGGCTTCCGCCGGGCAGTCGGTCAGGGACGTACCCTCCCGCAGCCGGGAGCGCAGCACCGCCGCATCGGCGGCGTATACGTTCCGGTCCTCCGGTCCGTATACCGGTACCACAGGCCCGGGAACTACCATCACGTCCTCCTCGGCGGCAGAAAGCGCCGCCGGGACATCGTCGAAAAATTCTGCGTCGAAGCCCTGGAGCGCCTCCCGGGCCTCCTCCCGCCAGTTTTCCCGGCAGACAATAAAATACCGCTGCACACCGCAGCACATCAATTCCTGCGCCATCCAGGTCAGCACCGGACAAAACAGGACAGGCTCCAGCATCAGCGGTTGATCCTCGGGGGCCAAAGCGCCCTTCAGGTCGAAAATCGCAATTTTACAGTTCATGGGAACCATCCCCCCTTCTATAGTTAATTCCATTATATCATGCTCTGCGTGAAAATCCAGTATTTTTGCGTTTTTTTCTGGCAATAATTTTCCAGTGCCGCAAAAAACAAGAAAACCCTTACAATTCACCTGCATATTTTTGTACTTTTAAGAAAAAATACCCAGAATTAACAATTTCCAGTTGCATTCTTTAGGGAATTGCATTACAATAGGCTGGTCATGTCAGGCAGGTGCCGAAGGGAGCGACGGAAAGATGGTGCATATTGTTCTGGTTGAGCCGGAAATCCCCCAGAACTGCGGGAATATTGCCCGCACCTGTGCGGCCACCGGCTGCGATCTGCATCTGATCCGTCCGTTGGGCTTCGACATCTCTGACCGGGCGGTGAAGCGCGCCGGCCTGGATTACTGGCACCTGGTCCGGGTATTCGACTATGAGAGCCTGGACGATTTCTTCCGGAAGCACCCGGAGGCGGCGGACGACCTGTGGCTGGCCACCACCAAGGCCCCCCAGGATTACTGTCAGGCCCGGTTCCGGGAGGGCTGCTGGCTGTTCTTCGGCAAGGAGACGGCGGGTCTGCCGGAAGCATTCCGCACGGCCCACTATGATCGCTGCATCCGCCTGCCCATGGTGTCCCCGGCCCGGAGCCTGAATCTCAGCAACTCCGTGGCGGTGCTGACCTACGAGGCGCTGCGGCAGCAGGAGTTCCCGGGGTTGATGCGCTGCGGGGAAATGGCAAAGTGAGTATAAATTGAGTATTATTTTCATAAAGGAGCGTACCGATATGAATTACAATAAGAAAACCATCATGGACGTGGACGTGGCAGGCAAGAAGATCCTGCTGCGCTGCGATTTCAACGTGCCCCAGGATAAGGAGACCCACGCCATCACCAGCGACAAGCGCATTGTGGCCAGTCTTCCCACCATCCGGTATCTGCTGGAGCGGGGCGCGGCGGTCATTGCCTGCTCTCACCTTGGCAAGCCCAAGGGGCAGTGGAAGGACAGTCTGACGCTGCGGCCTGTGGCGGAGCGGCTGAGCCAGCTGCTGGGCCAGGAGGTCATTTTTGCCAAGGACATCGTGGGCGAGGATGCCAAGGCCAAGGCTGCGGCCCTGCAGGGCGGCCAGATCATGCTGCTGGAGAACCTGCGCTTCGACCCCCGCGAGGAGAAGAACGACCCCGAGTTTGCCCGGGAGCTTGCCTCTATGGCAGAGCTGTATGTTTCCGACGCCTTCGGCACCGTGCACCGGGCCCACGCCTCCACCGCCGGTGTGGCGGCCTTCCTGCCTGCCGTGTCCGGCCTGCTGGTGGCCCGGGAGCTGGAGATCATGGGCGGTGCTCTGGAAAACCCCAAGCGTCCCTTCGTGGCCGTGCTGGGCGGGGCCAAGGTGTCCGACAAGATCGGCGTCATCAACAACCTGCTGGAAAAGGCCGACACCATCATCATTGGCGGCGGCATGGCCTATACGTTTGCCCGGGCCCAGGGCGGCTCCATCGGCAAGAGCCTGTGCGAGCCGGATAAGCTGGACTATGCCCTGGAGATGCTCCGGAAGGCCAAGGACCGGGGCGTGCAGCTGCTTCTGCCCACCGATACCGTGGCCGCGGCGGAGTTTTCCGCCGACGCCGACAGCCTTGTGGTGCCCACCGACGCCATCCCCGACGATATGGAGGGCCTGGACATCGGGCCGGAGACCATCCGCACCTTCTGCGCCGCCGTCCGGGGCGCGGGCACCGTTGTGTGGAACGGCCCCATGGGCGTGTTCGAATTTGAAAAGTTTGCCGCCGGTACCCGGGCTATGGCCCAGGCCCTGGCCGACAGCGGCGCCGTGACCATCGTGGGCGGCGGCGACAGCGCGGCGGCGGTGGAGCAGATGGGCTTTGCCGACAGGATCACCCACATCTCCACCGGCGGCGGCGCGTCCCTGGAGTTTCTGGAGGGCATCGAGCTGCCGGGCGTGGCCTGCCTGCTGGATAAGTAACGCCAGGGGAGGAACCCCTTCCTCCCTTCGAGAATATATTATTAGGTAAGAGGAGTAACAAGCATCATGAATCGCAGATATCGCAAGACCATTATCGCCGGCAACTGGAAAATGAACATGACCGCCAGCGACACCAAAAAGTTTGCCGAGGACATCAAGGCTATCATGCCCCGCGCCAAGTGGTGCGACGTGGTGGTATGCGTCCCCTTTGTCAACATTCCCACCGCTCTGAAGGCCTTCAAGGACCTGCGCATTTCCGTGGGCGCTCAGAACCTGTTCTATGAAAAGTCCGGGGCCTACACCGGCGAGGTGTCCGCCGATATGCTGAAGGACCTGGGCGTCAAGTACGTCATCATCGGCCATTCCGAGCGCCGCCAGTATTTCGGCGAAACGGATTTCACCGTCAACAAGAAGGTTCTGGCCGCTCTGGAGGCCGGGCTGCACCCCATTATCTGCGTGGGCGAGAGCCTGGAGCAGCGGGAGCTGGGCATCACCATGGAGCTCATCGCCCTGCAGGTGAAGTCCGCCCTGGCCGGTGTGCCCGCCGAAAAGCTGCGCAAGTGCGTCATCGCCTATGAGCCCATCTGGGCCATTGGCACCGGCAAGACCGCCACCGCCGAGCAGGCCGCCGAGGTCTGCACCTCGATCCGCACCACCGTGCGCCATCTGTACGGCGCCCGTATCGCCCGCTCCATCACCATCCAGTATGGCGGCTCCATGAAGCCCGGCAACGCCGCCGAGCTGCTGGCCCAGCCCGATATCGACGGCGGCCTCATCGGCGGTGCGGCCCTGAAGCCCGCCGACTTTGTGGAGATCATCAACGCCGCCAACCAGGACTAAGCGAAACGACAGGAGGTTCCGCAATGAACAAGGCGCCTACTACCCTGATCATCATGGACGGCTTCGGCCTGACGGACCCCGGCCCCGGCAATGCCGTCAGCCTGGCCCAAACGCCCCAGCTGGACCGGCTGTTTGCCGAATATGCCCATACCACCCTGTCCGCCAGCGGCCTGGACGTGGGTCTGCCCGCCGGGCAGATGGGCAACAGCGAGGTGGGCCACACCAACATCGGCGGCGGCCGGGTGGTGTTCCAGGACCTGCCCCGCATCTCCCGCGCCATCGATGACGGCAGCTTCTTTGAAAACGCCGCCTACAACAAGGCCATGGACGACTGCCTGGAAAAGGGCTCCAGCCTGCACCTGTACGGACTGCTGTCCGACGGCGGCGTCCACTCCCACATCCAGCATCTGTACGCCCTGCTGCAAATGGCCAGGAACAAGGGGCTGACCCGGGTGTATGTCCACGCGTTTCTGGACGGGCGGGACGTGTCCCCCACCAGCGGCAAGGGCTTCGTGGCCGATTGCCAGGAAAAGTGCCGGGCCCTGGGCGTGGGAAAAATCGCCACCGTCATGGGCCGGTATTACGCCATGGACCGGGACAACCGCTGGGAGCGGGTGCAGCTGGCCTACGACGCCATGGTCTATGGCGAGGGCATCCAGAATCCCGACCCGGTGGATGCCGTGGCCCAGTCCTATGAAAATGACGTCACCGACGAGTTTATGGAGCCGGTGGTCTGCGACCCGGACGGCACCATTTCCGACAACGACAGCATCATCTTCTTCAACTTCCGCCCCGACCGGGCCCGGGAAATCACCCGTGCCATCGTGGACCCGGAGTTTGACGGCTTCCAGCGGGAGTTCTTCCCCACCACCTACGTCTGCAACACCGAGTACGACGCCTCCATGCCCAACGTGCTGGTGGCCTGGCCCCGTATCCCCGTGAAAAATGGCCTGGGCGAATACCTCAGCGCCATGGGCATGACCCAGCTGCGCATCGCCGAAACGGAGAAGTACGCCCATGTCACCTTCTTCTTCAATGGCGGCGTGGAAAAGCAGTACCCCGGCGAGGACCGGGTGCTGGTGCCCTCCCCCAAGGTGGCCACCTACGATCTCCAGCCCGAGATGAGCGCCTATGAGGTGTGCGACAAGTGCATCGAGCGCATCAACTCCGGCGCGTATGACGTGATCATCCTGAACTTCGCCAACTGCGACATGGTGGGCCACACCGGCGTTCTCCAGGCGGCTGTCAAGGCCGTGGAGACGGTGGACACCTGCGTGGGCCGTGTGGTGGAGGCCACCCTGAAAATGGGCGGCATCGCCATGGTCACGGCGGACCACGGCAACGCCGAGGTCATGCTCCAGCCCGACGGCAGCCCCATGACCGCCCACACCACCAACCTGGTGCCCTTCATCCTGTGCGGCGCAGGCAATGAGCTGCGCCCCGGCCGCCTGGCGGATATCGCCCCCACCATCCTGGATGTGATGGGCCTGGCCACTCCCCAGGAAATGGACGGCAAGACCCTGATCGTCAAGTAAACAAGCGGCAATCCACACAGCAAAACCCCCGGCCACCGGCCGGGGGTTTTCTGCTTGTCAAAAAATTCCCTTTTCTGATACGGTCACTCGCCGGACAGCGAGGTGAACAGCGCCTTCAGGGTGTCCTCGGAATAGACAAAGGCGGAAATGCCGGCGTGTGGGTTGCTCTGCATATCGCCCGCTGCCGCCAGGCTCTCCGCCAGCAGCTTATCCGTCCCCTTCACATTGTCGCTCAGCTCCGCCATCAGCTCGCGGTCCCGCAGCTGAGCGGCCGGCTGCCCCAGTGTCGCGGAGCCTGGATTATTCATCAGCTCCTCATAAGTCATCAGGCCGAAGCGGTCCACAAAGTAGCGGCTGCCGTCATCTGCGTTCGCCACGTACATCATGGTGATAAAGGAGCAAACATTCACATAGGCGCCTGGATATTGTATATATGCTTCGCCCCCGTCTGGCTGAGTTTGATCCAGAAACAGCAGCAGCTGGTTGCCATAGGTATATAGTGGGTAGTCCTCATAAGTTGACGTGGATGCACCGGACTGCATCAGTGTAAAATGGGTGGGGATATCGCCCTTGTAGCATTCTAACGCGTCGGCTTCGTAATAGGTATAGGAGAACCCATCCGTCTTTTCCCCCAGCCAGTTCCCTACCTGGACCAATGCCACAACGTCAGCCTCCTCAAAGGCCTCCGTCAGGGAATACGACCTGTTAAAGGAGGCATTCCCAGTAGCTTCCCCGATACGGACAGGAGGACGCACCACGCCGCCGCAAGCGGTCAGCAGCAGGAGCATGCCCGCCAGCAGCAAAACAAAGATCCTACGTTTCATGGATATTCTCCTTTCTAATATTTTCACTTATATTATCGCAGATAATCCCCTGGTAGTCAACTGTTATGTATTTTATTTACAAAAAAGTATGGCAGGAGCCGCGATTTTTTTACGTTTTTTCTGCCGCCCAGCGTCTCTCCCCGCTCGCCTTCCATCCCGCAGCACAGCAGCTTTCCTATATACCCCTCTGTTTTTCTTATTTAATGAAGCATTTACAAGAAACATTTCCCATATATACCCCGTTTTCATTGTCTTACCGGTGTGCTATGATATTCCCGAGGTGAGAAACGATGAAAAACAGACTCTGGACACGGAATTTTACCCTGCTGATCACCGCCACCGGCCTGGGCGCCGTAGGCGGCATCGCCGGCGGCTTTGCCATGTCGTTTTTGGTGTTCGACGAGACCGGCAGCACCCTGGCCTCGGCGCTGGTGCTGGCGACGGAGCTGATCCCGGGCTTTCTGCTGCCCCTGTTCATTGCCCCGTGGATGGACCGGATGCCCCGCAAGCCCTTCCTGGTAGGCGGCGACATGCTCAACGGCGTCATGTATCTGCTGCTGGGGGCGTATCTTCTGCGGGGCACGTTCTCCTATGTGGGCTACCTGGCCTTTTCCCTGGTGCTGGCGTCCCTCAGAGCCTTTGACGAGCTGGCGTACAACAGCATTTTCCCCATGCTGCTGCCGGAGGGGGCGGAGCAAAAGGGCTACGCCGTGGCCTCCACCCTGTACCCCGTTCTGCGGGTGATGATGCTGCCCCTGTCGGCGGTGCTGCTGGATGCCGTGGGAGCGGCATGGCTGCTGGTGGGACAAGGAGTCCTGTCCCTGATGGCGGCGGCGGTGGAAAGCGGCATCCGTATTCACGAGGAGCGCCGCCCGCCGGAGGAGAGCTCCTCCCTCCGCGCCTGGTGGGCGGATGTGAAGGAGGCCGCCCGGTACCTGCGGCAGGAAAAGGGCCTTATGAACATCTATGGCTACATGGCCGTCACCAACGGCGTGGGCAGCGGATATTCCCCCATTCTGGTGGCGTTCTTCCGGACGTTTCCCGGCATGACGGCGGCCATGTACTCTCTGTTCTCCGTGGCGGAGTTCCTGGGCCGCACAGTGGGCGGCTTTGTGCAGTACCGGATGGAGATCCCGGAAAAGAAGCGGTACGGCTTCGCCTTCCTGGTGTACATGGTGTACGAGGCCATGGACATGCTGCTGCTTTGGCTGCCGTATCCCCTGATGCTGACCAGCCGGGGCCTGTGCGGATTTTTGGGGACCAACAGCGCCACCATGCGCCAGGCGGCGGTGCAGCGGTATATTCCGGAAAGGCTCCGGGCCCGGGTCAACGCCTTTGAATCCATGCTGTACACCGGCGCGGCCGCCGTGCTGTCCCTGGTCATTGGCGCCTTGGGCGAGGTGCTGGACTACCGCCTGTGCGTCACCCTGTGCGGCGGGTTCTCTATGGTCGTGTGCCTGGCCACCATCTGGCGGGGCCGCCGCTATGTCCGGGCCGTATATGAGCAGAGCGGTGCATAAAAAGGAAGGGACCTGTGTGGTCCCTTCCTTTTTATGCACCAATGTCCGCCCGGTCCCCCGGGCCGAAATCTCCCATCATCAAAAGGCATATTTCATGCGCTTCCTCCTTAATACGCGTGCTTTTCCAGGTCCTGTGCACCCTTCCAGGCGGGAATCACCCGCACCACGGGTCGGGCCTCATTGTCCCGGCTGCTCTCGGGAACGTCCCGGGGCTGTCCCAGGGTCAGCGCAGCCAGCAGCAGCCCGCACAGGGCCAGCCCCGCCGCCACGAACCAATGCGTTCTCTTTTTCATAAGCTCCTCCTTGTATTCTATCCCATGCTGTCCAGCAGAAACACCGATCCCATGTGGATCAGCGCCAGCTCCGGCGCCTGGATATACAGCGTCTCCATCTGCCGGGGCGTCAGCCGGTACACCCCCCGGTGGTCCGGGGCAATGCCCTGCCGCGCCAGAGCCGCCGCCGTCCGGCGGCACAGGCCCGCGTCCTCCACCACGGGGACGCTCTCTTCCGGCAGCTGCCGGTAACGCATTTCCGTCTCCTTGCGGGTCTCCTCCTCAAATACGTCGGTGCCCTTGGTGCCTAAGGTGAAAACCAGGGTCTGGTCCTCGCTGCTCAACAGCTCAGGGTACTCCCGGTAAAATGACGGCGGCTCAGGGACCGCCTGGGGCAGCGCCAGGGTCGCCCCCGCCGCCAGCAGCAGGCACGCGGCCAGTCCTGCCGCCGCCCGGGGCCACTGCACCTGCCGCCGGGGCCGGATCCGCTCCATGACCCCCGCCGCGAAATCCGCCGGAGGGTTGATGCCGGTATCCGCCAGCACCCGGTCCGCCGCCAGGGCACCCTCATAATATGCCCGGCACTGGGGGCATCCGGCCAGATGCTCCATGACCTCTTTCGCCTCCGGGCCGTCCAGCCGGCCGTCCGCCAGCGCGTCCACCCGGTCCAGATCACACGTCATTCTCCCGCCCCCCTTCTATCCTGTATGACGTCCGGTTCCCCCAAAAGGTTCCCCTCCGCCAGAATGGTTCGCAGCTGCCGCTTGGCCCGGCTGATCCGGGACTTCACCGTCCCCTCCTCCAGACTCAGGGCCGCCCCGATCTCCTGATAGGACAGGCCCTGCATCTGCCGCAGCAGCAGCACCTCCCGGTGCTCCGGGGTCAGCCGGTCCAGGGCCTGCTGCACCGCCCGGTGCAGCTCCCGCCGCTCCAGCTCCTCCTGGGGGGTATGGGGATCCGCCGGTTCCCCGGCGTTTTCCAGGGGCACTGCCGCCGGCCGGCGCTTTTCCCTCCGCAAATGATCCACGGCGGCGTTGGCCGTCAGCTTATACAGCCACGAGGAAAACCGGCACTGGCCCCGAAAGCGGGGCAGCCCTCGCCACGCCGCCAAAAACGCCTCCTGGGCCACCTCCTGGGCGTCCTCCGCCCGGCCGCCGCACATGCGCAGCGCCAGCCGGTACACCGGCGCCTCATACGTCCGCACCAGCTCCTCAAAGGCGGACGCGTCCCCGCCACGGGCCTGCGCCACGCACTGTTCCTCCACCACGGTCCACGCCCCCCTTCCCTTATCAGACGGTGAGAGAGCCCAAAAGGTTCCCCCGCCGACTGAAATTTTTACGTCAGGTCCCGGCGGATGCCCTCCGTTACCCGATAGACGTCCTCCAGCGTGTTCATGCGCACGATCTGCTCCTTGTAATATCCGGCATGGGGCACGCCCTTGAGGTACCAGGCGTACTGCTTCCGGGCCTCCAGAATGGCGATATGCTCGCCCTTGTCCCGGGCCGCCAGCTCAATCTGCCGCACGGCGGTGTCACACCGCCGGCTCAGGGGCGGCAGCGGCGGGATAGGCTCCCCGGCCAGCGCCGCTCGGGCCTGCTGAAACAGCCACGGATTTCCCAGACAGCCCCGGCCGATCATCGCGGCGTCTGCCCCGGTAAAGTGCAGGATACGCACCGCATCCTCCGGGGTAAACACGTCTCCGTTGGCGATAACCGGGATAGACACCGCCGCCTTCACCTGGCGGATGGTGACCCAGTCCGCCTGTCCGGCGTACATCTGGGCCCGGGTGCGGCCGTGGACCGCCACGGCGGACACCCCCGCCTGCTCCAGCATCCGGGCCAGCTCCACGGCGTTGACGCTTCCCTTGTCCCAGCCCCGGCGCATTTTCACCGTTACCGGCACCGGTGAGGCCTTCACCACCGCCTCGGCGATGCGGGCCGCCTTCTCCGGGTCCCGCATCAGCGCACTGCCATCGCCGTTGGACACGATCTTGCCCACGGGGCAGCCCATGTTGATGTCGATCAGGTCCGCGCCGGACAGCTCCGCCGCGATGCACGCCGCCTCGGCCATGCACCCGGGGTCACTGCCGAAGATCTGAGCGCTGGCCGGGTGCTCCCCGTCGGACAGCTTCAGAAGTCCCCGGCTCTTTTTATCCTGATAGCACAGAGCCTTGGCGCTGACCATTTCCGTTACGGTAAGGCCCGCCCCCAGCTCCCGGCAGATCAGCCGGAATGCCAGGTCCGTTACCCCGGCCATAGGGGCCAGCACCAGCTGCGAGGGGATATCCACCGTTCCGATCCGCATGCCGTTTCCTCCTCCAATGGGTATTTTTCGGCCATTATATCACAGTTCCCGGCAAAAGCCAACCCCATCCGCCAGCTGCCCGGCACATCTTTCTCTCCGTCGCATATGCGTCCAATGGTTAGAGCGTGCTAACTGTTGACCTTTTAAAAAACCGCATTCTGCGGTTTTTTAAAAGACTCAGAAGCATTCTCTGCCGGCTCCGTGCGTCCGAATGATCAGCACCCGGGCCATTCCTTCGGGCATATGGCAGCAAAGCTTCCTTTCGATGTCAGGCTTTCGCCGCCAGCTTTTTCACCAGTTGGCCGTCCGGTACAGCATATATTGTCTGATAGGTGGTGTACACCACCATGCCTGGCCGGGACCCGGCGGGCTTTTTCACATAGCGCACCGGGGTATAGTCCACCGGCACCTTTCCGGCCTCCCGGCCCTGGGAATAGTATGCCGCCAGGCACGCCGCCTCATACAGGCTGGTCTCGTCCGGCTCCCGCCCGCCGGTACACAGGATCACATGGGAGCCGTGGATCTTCTGGGTGTGGAGCCAGATGTCCCGGCGGTCGGCGTCCTTGGCGGTGAGGCGGTCGTTCTGCCGGTTGCTGCGTCCCACCAGGATTCTCAGTCCGGCGGAGGAGGTAAACTGCCTGGGCTTGGAGGCCCGCTGGAACCCCGGCTGCTTTTTGCCCCGGTTTTTCAGATAGCCGCCGCTCTCCAGCTCGGCGCGGATGTCGTTGAAATCCTGCTCCGCCTCCGCCTGGGACAGCTCCTGCACCACGCTCTCCAGGTACGTCAGCTCCTCCCGGCCCTTTTCCAGCTGCTCCGTCAGCACCCTCTCGGCGGTTTTCGCCTTGGCGTACTGCTTGAAGTACCGGGCGGCGTTCTCCTGGGGCCCCAGGCGCACATCCAGCGGGATATTGACCGGCGGACAGCCGTCCTCATAGTAGTTTTCCGCCGTCAGGCGGCTCATGCCCCGCTCCATGCGGTAGAGGTTGGCGGTGATGAGCTCGCCGGATATCCGGAGCCTTTCCCGGTCCCGGGTGGCGGCCAGCTCCTTCTCCTGGGCCGCCAGCTTCCGGCGCACCCGGTCCCGGGCGGCGGAGGCGGACTTCATCAGGTCCTGACCCTTCTGCCGGACCCGGTCCGCCTGGTCCCGGCCCTCATAAAATTCGTCCAACAGGCTGCCGAAGCTGTCGAAGCTCTCCTGCTCCACGGCAGCGCCGTACTGGGTGATGGGACAATAGGTGAAATCCGCCGGCCGGCCGGCCCGTCGCAGCAGGGTGGGCGTAAAATCCCCCCGGGTGATTTTGTCCCGCCAAAGAACGAAGCTGTCCCACAATTTCCCGCCCCTGTCCCGGGACAGGCCGGCGTCCACAGACCCATATGCGGCACAAACCAGCTCCCGGGCCAGCAGCGGCGGCAGGGCCGTGAAGGTGTCCAGCAGCCAGCCGTCCAGCGGCGCGCCCTCCGGCAGGGCGGAGAGCAGCTCCAAAAACTCCTCCCGGCTCACCTCCAGGGGCGAGCGCTTTTCCTGACGGGGCGGCAGGTGATAGAACAGGCCCGGCAGCACCTGCCGCTGCTGGGACATCTCGAAATCCACCCGCCGCAGGCAGTCGGTGATGCGTCCCTGGTGATCCACCAGGATCAGGTTGGCATGGCGGGGCATGGCCTCCAGAATCAGCCGCCAGGGCCGCTGCTCTCCCAGCTCGTCCGCCGCCTGTATGTGCAGCGTCACCACCCGCTCCAGGGGCTCCTGCTCCACGGACACGATGCGCCCTCCCGCCAGGTGCTTGCGCAGCAGCATGCAGAACATAGGCGGCTGGGAGGGATTGTCCCGCAGCAGAGCCGTCAGGTGCAGGCGGGGCTGGGTGGCTCCGGCGCACAGCAGCAGCCGCCGCCCGCCCCGCAGCAGCAGCACCACCTGATCCCGGGCAGGCTGCTGGATCTTCTCGATGCGGGTGTTTTCCACCTGGGCGGCGGTCTCCCGGACCACGGCGCTCAGGCAAATGGCATCCAGCGGCATGTTACTCCTCCTCCATCATCCGGCAGAACAGCTGGTTGACCCGGTCGTGCCTGCCCTGTAAATACAGGTATCCCAGCAGGGCCTCCAGAGCCGTGGCCTGCTGGTACTGGGCCCGGCTGGCGTGGGCCGGGATGGAATGGACGTTGGCGTTGCGGCCCCGGCGGAACACGTCCTGCTCCTCCTGGGTCAGCAGGGGCAGGATCTTCTCCGCCAGCTCCGCCTGCCGGGGGGCGCAGACCAGGGCCACGGTGGCCCGGTGAAGTCCTCTGCCCGTGGCCTTGCCCCCGGCGCACAGCCAGGTGCGCACCAACAGCTCAAACACGGCGTCCCCCAGGTGGGCCAGGCCGATGGAGCTGATGGCCCGGATCTGCTCCGGGGGCAGCTGCACAGCAAAATAATCAGTCATTGCGTTTGCTCCTTACTCTCGTTAAAACCGGTCAGCCCTTGGCCGCCAGCCAGTTGTGACCGGTGTGGGCCTCCGCCAGCAGGGGCACCGACAGCTCCGCCACCCCCTGCATCTCCTGCTGCAGAAGCTGCTCCACCCGAGACGCCTCCGCCTCCGGGCACTCCACGATCAGCTCATCGTGGACCTGCATGATGAGCCGGGCCTCCAGGCCCTCCGCCGCCAGGCGGCGGTGGACCCGCACCATGGCCAGCTTGATGATGTCCGCCGCCGTGCCCTGGATGGGCATGTTCAGAGCCACCCGTTCGCCGAAGGACCGCATGTTGAAATTGGAGCTTTTCAGCTCCGGCAGGGCCCGGCGGCGGTGCCACAGGGTCTCCACATAGCCCCGCTCCCGGGCCTGGGACACCACCTGCTCCATATACTGCCTCACGCCGGTATAGGTGGCAAAATACCGTTCCATATACTCCTTGGCCTCCGCCACGGTGACGCCGATGTCCTGGGACAGGGAGAAGGCGGAGATGCCATAGACAATGCCGAAGTTCACGGCCTTGGCCCGGGAGCGCATCTGATGGGTCACCTGGTCCTGGGGCACATGGAACACCCGGGCGGCGGTGACGGTGTGGAAGTCCTCCCCGGACAGGAACGCCTGCTGCATGGCCTCGTCCCCGGAGATGTGGGCCAGCAGCCGCAGCTCGATCTGGGAATAGTCCGCATCCACCAGCACATGGCCCGGGGCCGCCACGAACATCTCCCGCATTTTGCTGCCCAGGTCCGTGCGGGTGGGGATGTTCTGCAAATTGGGCTCCGTGGAGCTCAGGCGGCCCGTGGCCGTTACCGTCATCTGGAAGCTGGTGCGGATGCGGCCGTCGGGGTCGATGACCTTCAGAAGCCCGTCGGCATAGGTGCTTTTCAGCTTGGCATACTGCCGGTAGGTCAGCACGTCGGCCACCAGCGGCTGATCCTTCAGCTTCTCCAGCACGTCCGCATTGGTGGACCAGCCGGTTTTCGTCTTTTTCCCGTGGGGCAGGCCCAGGTCCTCGAACAGCACCTTTCCCAGCTGCTTGGGGGAATTGATGTTGAATTGCTGTCCGGCGGCGGCGTAAATGCGCTCCTCCAGCTGGCGGATGGTGTCGGACAGGTCCGCACCGAACCGGGCCAGGGCTCCGCCGTCCACCAGAAAGCCGCTGCGCTCCATATCCGCCAGCACCCGGCACAGGGGCAGCTCCACATCGAAGTACAGCTTTTCCATGCCCTGCTCCCGGAGCCGGGGCAAAAGCACACCATACAGGGCCTCTATCGCTGCGCCATAGCTGTGCAGCGACGCCCAGGCGGCAGCCCGGTCTCCCAGAGGGGAGAAGGCGTCCGGCTCCAGATGGGCGGGCTTTTCCAGCTCCTGGTTGAAATACGACACAAACAGCCGCTGCAGGTCATAGCCCCCCGCCGTGGCATCCAGCAGATACGCCGCCAGGGCCGTGTCAAACACGAAGCCCTCCGCCGGGAGGCCGCCGTCCAGCAGCGTCCGCATCAGATCCTTCACGTTGTGAGAAATTTTCCGGATGTCCCCGGAAAGCAGCGCCCCCAGCAGGGCGTTCCAGTTCCCCTGATAGCCCCCGGACCACAGCTCCGCCGTCTGTGCCGTGCTCTCGCCGGTATCCCAATGGACAGAGATGGCCGTCAGGTCTGCTGCGGCGTACAGGGCCACGTGATCGACCCTGCGCCACTCCTCCAGCAGAGTCCGGGCCTGCTCCTCCGTTTCCACGGGGACCACCGTGGTGGTGTACTCGGGCTTCTCTGCCGTCTCCTGGTGGGGCCGCAGGTGATATCTGTCAATGAGCTTCTGAAATTCCAGCCGCAGGAACAGGTCGTAAAGCTCCGGCCGGAACGGCCTGCGCAGGTTCTCCGCCGGGTCGAAGGCCAGGGGCGCATCGGTGACGATGGTGGCCAGCCAATAGCTGTGCCGGGCGGACTCCTCCCCCTCCGTCAGCTTGCGGATGACGTTGGGCTTGGCGTCGATATCCGGCAGGCGGCGGTACAGTGCGTCTATGTCGCCGTATTGCTGCACCAGGGCCATGGCGGTCTTCTCCCCTACCCCCGGCACGCCGGGAATGTTGTCCGAAGTGTCGCCCATCAGGGCCTTCAGGTCGATCATATGAATGGGATCGAAGCCGTACTGCTCCCGGAAGGTCTCCGGGGTCATGTCCTTTGTGGTGGTCTGGCCCATGCGGGTGGATACCAGCTTCACCCTGATCCGGTCGGTGATCAGCTGGAGGCTGTCCTTGTCGCCGGTGACGATGACGCAGTCCCACCCCGCCGCCTGGCATTTGCGGCTGATGGTGCCGATGAGGTCGTCGGCCTCGTACCCGGCCAGCTCATAGCAGGGCACGGACATGGCCGCCAGCACCTGCTTCATCACCGGCAGCTGCATGGCCAGCTCCGGCGGCATGGGCTTGCGCTGGGCCTTGTAGTCCGCGTCCGCCTGGTGGCGGAAGGTTGGCTCCCGGCGGTCAAAGGTGACGCACAGGGCCTCCGGCTCCTCCTCGTCCAGCAGCCGCTGGAGGGTGGTGATAAAGCCGTATACCGCATGGGTATACAGGCCCTCCCGGGTGGACAGCGGGCGAATGCCGTAATAGGCGCGGTTCAATATGCTGTTGCCGTCGACAACCATCAGCTTCATGGGGACGACCTCCTTTGCGTATTCATTTTATTATACCTCTTTTTCCTGTTTGGCACAAGGAGTGGAAAACAAAAACGGAACGTGGTAAAATAAATAAAAAAATCCTCCGGGAGGACGCAATAAAACCGCCCTGCCGTGCATTATCCATATGACAGGAGACAAATGAGATGCTGCACAGGATAGACAACACAACTTCATCCCTCCCCGCGGAGGAGGCGCAGGAGCTTCGACGGCTGCTTTCGGGAGTGGCTGCCGGGAACCGCGACGATCTGGCCCAGCTATACCGCCGCACCCGAACGGCGGTGTACGGTCTGGCTCTGTCCTATCTCCGCAATGCCCACGATGCCCAGGACCTGACCCAGGATGTGTATGTGCACATCTGGGACACGGCGGACCGGTACCGTCCCACAGGCTCTCCCATCGGGTGGGTGCTGGCGGTGTGCCGGAATCTGTGCCTGATGCACCTGCGGCGGGAGAGCCGTCAGGTGACCATGGAGGACCAGGAGTGGCACGCCATCCCTGACAACTGCCCGGGGCTGGACAGCCAGGAGCGGCTGCTTTTGCAGGATGCCCTGGCCATTCTGGGAGATGAGGAGCGTCGTATCGTTCTGCTGCACACAGCGGGCCTGAAGCACCGGGAGACTGGAGAAGCGCTGGGGCTGCCGCTGGCCACCGTCCTGTCAAAATATCACAGAGCATTGAAAAAGATGCGAGCTTACATGGAAGGAGATGACGCCCGATGACCAACGATCTGATGGAACGCAGGCTTTCCGCCGCGCTGGACAAGACCGCGCCGGACGACGTGGCTGGCGTGCTCTCCCGCTGTACAGAGCGGAAAGGAACGGTAGTCCCTATGAAAAAGAAAAATCAACGTATGAAGAAATGGATGCAGGCCGTGGCGGCGTGCCTGGCGGTGCTGCTGCTGGGCGGAGGCGTGCTGGTGCAGCAGGCCCACGCCGTAACGTCTGTGGTGTCCCTGGACGTGAACCCCAGCATTGAGCTGCGGGTGAACAGCCGGGAAAAAGTGGTGTCCTGCCAGGCCCTCAACGACGAGGCCGCCGCCGTGCTGGCGGATATGGACGGAGGCCGGGACCTGAAGGGCGTCAAGGCGGATGTGGCCGTCAACGCCATTGTGGGCAGCCTGGTGCGGTGCGGGTATCTGGACACGCTGTCCTCCGCCATTCTCATTTCCGTGGAGGATAAGGACCAGGCCCGGGCTCAGCGCCTTCAGCAGGAGCTGACCAGTGTTGCGGGCGGCGCTTTGGGCGACTCCCAGGCCGCTGTCCTGAGCCAGACGGTGCAGCAGGACAAGGACCTGGAAAAGCTGGCCAAGGCCAACCACATTTCCACCGGCAAGGCCGCCCTGATCCGGCAGGCCATGGCCCTCAACAGCAGCCTGACCTTCGAGGGGCTGGCAAAGCTGTCCGTGGAGGAGCTGCGGGACCTGATCGAGGCCGGGGCCCCGGGGATGCCCATCGGCATGACGGCGGCTCTGGAGGCGGCAGCCAACTATGCGGGTCTGACCACGGCGGATGTGGCCGACGCGGATGTGGACCCGGAGCTGGACGAGACACCCGCCCACTATGAGGTGGAGCTGGAGGTCCCCGGTCACGGCGAGCTGGAATACCGGGTGGACGCCTACACCGGCCAGGTGCTCAGCGGCCCAGCCAACGTGAAGCTCTCCACTCCCGTGAACCCCTCCGGTGACATTGGCATGGAGGCCGCCAAGAGCGCCGCGCTGAAGCACGCGGGCCTGTCCTCCGCCACGTTTACCAAGGCGGAGCGGGACTATGACGACGGCCGCTGGGAGTACGAACTGGAGTTCCACACCGACGCCGCCGCCTATGAGGTCACGGTGGACGCCATCAGCGGCTCTGTGCTGGATTACGAGAAGGAGAACCTCCGCAGCAGCAGTACCTCCGACATTGGCGCCCAGGCCGCCAAGAGTGCCGCCTTGCGGCACGCGGGCCTGTCCGAAGGCCAGGTGCAGGAGCTTCAGGTGGAATGGGACAACGAGCATGGCCGCGCCGTGTACGAGGTGGAGTTCAAGTCCGGCGGAATGGAATATGAATACGTCATCGACGCTGCCACCGGCTCCGTGCTGGAGCATCAGGCAGAGCAGGACGATTGACCGCAAAAAAGCGAGGGCTGCCGCCCTCGCTTTTTTCATCGGCGGGCGGCAATCTCCGCGCCCGTTTTGTTCTTACGGATAGCAGTGCTCCCGCAGGGCAGCCTCCAGCTTTTCCAGGGCGCGTTTTTCAATGCGCGATACGTAGCTGCGGCTGATGCCATAGGCAGCAGCCACCTGGCGCTGGGTCTGGGGCGGGTGGCCGTCCAGGCCGTAGCGGCGGCGGATGACATCCGCCTCCCGGGGTGTCAGCCGCTCCGCAACCAACCGTCGGATGAGCTGTTGGTCCTCCCGGCCCTCCAGGTCCTCCTGCATGGTGTCGTCGGCCCCCACCACGTCCTGCAGGTACAGGGCGTTGCCCGCCTTATCCGTCTCGATGGCCTCTGACAGCGACACCTCCCCCTGCAGCTTCCGCTGAGCCCGGAAGTACATGAGGATCTCATTCGCTATCCTCTCCCAACGGATACATAGGTTGGTCAATGGGTGGCAAATCCGCCTCTCCATCCTCCGCAAAGAGGTACACATAGGCATTTTTGCCGTCCCAGACCACCTTTTTGACGATGGTACGCAGCAGGCGGCGTTTTTCCTCCAGCGTGGCAGAATCCACCGCGCTGGCGAAGGATTCGATCATCTCCTGATGGAAGGCGAACTCCTGATGGAGCATCCGGCTCTGCTCGGTGAGCGTTTCCAGCTCGGCAAGGCGCAGCTGCTGTGTCTCGCTCTCCTGATGGAGCGCGTCGATCTGCTCCATGACGTACTTTGCAGAGGTGTCGCTGGCAACGGACAGGGATTCCACCAGCCGCTTAATGCGCTCCTCCGTTTCGGTGTGCTTTTCCCGGAGCAGCGCCAGCTCTGCATCGTAGCCCTCCTTGCTGCCGCTGATGACCTTCTTGGTCTGCGCCAGCAGCCGGGTAAGGGTCTCCTTGTCGGCGGACAGCTTGCGAATTTCTTCGATGATTTTAGCGTCCAGCGTGTTGCCGTTGCAGTTTTTCATAGAGCAGACTGTACCGTGGCTGCGCTCCTTGGTGGAGCACATGTAAGTGTAGATCAGCTCGCCCTCCGCCGTGCGGCGGTTAGTCAGCTTCGGGCGCATATAGTCGCCGCATTCGCCGCAGCGCAGCAGCCCGGACAGCAGCGCCACGTTGCTGCGGGGCCTGCGGTAGCTCTTGGATTTGTTGACATCCAACATGGCCTGCACCCGCACCCAATCGCTGCCCGCGATGATGCCGGGGTGCTTCCCCACCGCCACGATCCATTCCTCCATGGGGCGGATCTGGTTTGCCTTGCCGGGGCGCTGGAGTGTGCGGTTGTACGCCATGACGCCGTGCTCGCCGTCAAATTCCGAACGCTCGGCGAACAGGTCAACATTATTTTCTTTCAGATACTGATACGCCGTCTCGTCGGCGATCATATAGACCGGGTTCGTGAGAATGCCCCGGATGGCAAAGCGGGTGAACTGCTTGCCGCGCTTCGTGACGCAGCGGTGCTCCAAAAGATACTGGTCGGTCTTGCTGAGAGAGCCGGTCTCCATGAACACCTCGAAGATCGTCTTGACCAGCTGGATTTCCTCCGGAATGGGCTTCAGCTTGTAGGCCTTGCGCTCCTTGCCGTCCACCGTTATCTTGGATTCACTCTCTGAAGCGTAGCCCGTGGGCGTGGTGCCGCCCAGCCAGCGCCCGGTCTTGGACAGCTCGTGCATATTGTCCCGGATGCGCTCAGCGATGGTCTCCCGCTCCAGCTGGGAGAACACGGACGCAATGTACATCATGGCGCGGCCCATGGGGGAGGACGTGTCGAACTGCTCGCGGATGGAGATGAAGTCGATGTGCCGGTCGCCCAGGTCCTCGATGAGCTTGGCAAAGTCGCCGATGTTGCGGCTGATGCGGTCAAGGCGGTAGACCACGATGGCGGCAAAGGCGATCTTCTGGGAGTCCTTCATCATTTTCTTGAACTGCGGGCGCTCCAGATTGCCGCCGGAAAAGCCCTCGTCCTCGTAGACCAGCACATTTTCCGCCGCTTCCTCGCCAAAGTGCATGGTGATGTACTGGCGGCACAGCTCGATCTGATTTTCGATACTCTCGCCCTTGCCGGTGAACTTGGACTTGCGGGAATAGATGACGTATTGCTTCGGCGTATCTTTCGTTTTCATGGCGGCACCTCGCGTTATTCGTTAGGTTGATGGGTATATTATATCGGATTGGAATCCATTTGAAAAGGTACCCAAGGGAAGAATCCGAAAATTTCTGCGGATAGGCAGAGGTTTTCGCGCGCTGACCGTGCCAGTTCGGAGGGCATCACTCATGTGCATCGAGAAGCTGTGCGCTTCTCCCCCTTCTTCCTCACAGTGTGTCCTCGGGCCACGGTTCTGCGGATAACGCCTGAAGCGCATCCAGATCCATGCCCGGCTCATCCCCCGGCAACGAGGCCGTCACATTTGTGACGCTGCGACTCAGCCACGCGAAGAACTCGCGGAACCGGAGGCCGTTGAGTCGGACCGGTCGCTGTCTCGGGCTGACTCTGGCCAACATCTCCATGTCTGCGTCATTGCCGATTCCCACCGCCACCACGGACAGCTTGCGCGATGCGCAGAGCGCTCGGATGCGTTCAACCGCCTCATCCCACACCCTCCGATTCCCATTGGGTAAGCCGTCGCTCATCACGACCAGAATCGGCTGGTAGTAGTCCACGCCCGTTGCCTTGTACTTCGCCTTGCGCTTTTCCAGCAAGTCAAGGGCAAGTGACAGGCCTTCACCCATGCAGGTCATTCCCTCGGCTTCCATTTCCGGCACCAGCAGTTTGTCCGCTGTGTCGAAATCTGCTTGTCGGCGAAGGTCTCGTCCGTTCCGCCGCAGATCGCTGCAAGGCCTTTCTCCTTCAGCCCCGCAAGGATCTGCGCCGCCGTTGCGATACGACCCCGCAGTTCTGGTTTTTTCGCAAGCAGGCTGCGCAGTTCTGCCGGAACCCCCGACGGAACAAACAGCTTCTTGCCGTTTGCCTCCAGCAGCGGCATCAGATGCTCCACCAGCGCAGGGAAATGCTCATCGAGCAGCGAGCAGGTGTCGATCAGGAAGGCGTAGCGCGCGGAGAGTCGTTCCAGGTTCTCCTGCGCTCTGCGCCTGCTGTCCTCCTGCTGTCCCGCCAAGTAGCTCAGCAGCGTTTCCGTGTCAGCCGGCGTGAGCAATCCGTTTGCCGTGCATACGCCGCTTTCATTCAGCAGCACCGCCATTTCCTTTTCGTCAGGCCCCATGGCGCGGGCGGCCTGCCCGGCCGTGATCATTGCGGTATTCATCATATTGGTTCATCCTTTCGTTATTTTCTTTCTATTATTAGATCGCAAGCATTTCGTCTTATTTCAGGGCGACTGGATTTTTTGTTTTCTTGCGCCCCCTACTTACTCATCGTCGTCTGCCTCGCCTTTTTCAGGGCAGGCTCCGAAAATTTGCCAACCTGTGTTTTTCAGGTGCGTTTTCCACCTCGAAAACATGGGGTTCGCGGAAACGAATGTCAAAAAAGATCCGTCGTTTCTGTTTGGTGCGCACAAAACAGCTTGCCTTTCTGCACCGAAGTATGGTATACTACGCTTACGAGCTGTGAAGAGCCGACAAAAAATGCTAATGCGGGTTTGTACCCTTTTGCTGATGCAGCCCGCACCCCTCACGGGGACAGCAACGAGAAACTTGTGCATTGTTTCCGTGTAATTTTCCGATACAGCCCGCACCCCTCACGGGGACAGCAACACATCGTCCATCGGCGCGTCGTGCTTATCGATCAGATGCAGCCCGCACCCCTCACGGGGACAGTAACGCATTGTGCTGGGCCAAGAGCCAGCGGAACAGGATGCAGCCCGCACCCCTCACGGGGACAGCAACGTGCAGGGTTCACCCTGCTCAATGTCCAGACATGATGCAGCCCGCACCCCTCACGGGGACAGCAACATTAGCCCTCCCGCTTGAGCGCCTGTGTTACACAAGATGCAGCCCGCGCCCCTCACGGGGACAGCAACGCACACGGCCTCGTCGCTGTTATAGATCTGTCCGCGATGCAGCCCGCACCCCTCACGGGGACAGTAACGTGGCAGTACCATGCCGCCGACTCCTGATATTCCGCGATGCGGCCCGCACCCCTCACGGGGACAAAAAAGGCGGCGTCACACAAGGTTCTGTGTGACGCCGTCTTTTCTTCTGTCAAGGGGCGGCTTAAAGCCGCTGTGATCGCACGTCCATGCGCAGGAGCTGCTCCCAGCCGCCGTGGACATAGACGAACTCCTGCTCGCGCCGTCCGTCCGGCAGGGTGCGGAAGCGCCCCGTGGCCTTCCGCTCGCTCACCGCGCGCAGCACCGGCTTGTCGCCCGCCAGCGCGAGCAGCTCTGCCAGCAGCTCCGGCGGAAGCACCGCCGCCACGGCATCCGCCTGCTGCAGCAGCGGCAGCAGCTTTGCGATGTCGGTGACGGTCTCCTTCCAGAGCAGCAGCTCCGCACCGCCCGTGATGCGGTCCAGATCCGAGCGCTGTTCCTGCGTCATCTCGTGGCGGGATATCCAAAGCACCTTCTTCATGGTCTTCGCCTCCTTCGGTTATGATTCCTTTCCTTATCGTATCGTCTTGCAAGCGGATCAATTCAGGGCAAAAGCAAAGGGGAACGCAGAAATGCGTCCCCTTTTTGCTATGTATGCGTGATGTGTTCAACGCCGCCCATGCCAAGCGTTGTCTTGATGCCGACGCCTGCAAAATCCGCAAAACACAGCAGTGCGTTTGCAAGCTCTCTGTGGAAGCCGTCCAGCCGGTTTTCCAGTGTCAGCTCTCCCACGAAGCCGGGGATGGCATTCCCCTTCAGATAATAGGTTTGGTCATGCAGCCTAAAGCTGCGCGGCCGCAGCCCAACGGCCAGTGCCTCCATTCCCTGACCGTCCTCATCTTCGATCGGGCATTCGGGAATGCAGCCGTTCCATTTCTTCATTAAGCTTTGTACGATCAGGCGCGTTGTCGGCAGCGAGAGATACCGTCCCTGACTCTTAAAGCAGGTCGATGTACAAAAGCGCAGCTGATGTGTTCCGCCACCGTGCGCGGCGATGGTAAACAGCTCATCCACATCGCGGATTACGCAGCTGCTCCGTCTTTCTGTCAGCAGGGTGACCCGATCTTTTTCCAGCCAAATGTGGTCGAGCCGCTCCAAAACCGGAGAAAGCATCGCCTCGCTTTCCTGCCCGAGAAGGTTGACTGTCCATTCCAGGCTCTGTGGCGTGCCGGTCAAAAACTGGCTGACCGGCGTCACCGCGTCTTGATGAACCGATACCGCAAAGTCCTGCGAGGCTTCCGAGAGCAGAGCCGCATAAAGCCGATATGCCCATTCTGAACGCGGCGTGCATGACCGCTCCGGGCGAAGCGTCAGCTTGTATTGTGTCAGCATTTCAGCGCCTCCAGAATCATTTCTTTTTCTGCCTTGTAGCGCTTATATTGCTCACTGCGGGCGGATGCGCCCACGCGCTCGCCCTCGCAAATGCGCTTGAAGCTCAAGGAAACATCCGCAGGCAAAGGCACCGGGGTTTCCGTATCCACGCCCTTCCGCTCCGGAACCACCGCGCTGTATGGCTTGAGCGGCGTTTCGGTGATTTTTGCCATACTGCGGCAGCGCTCGGCCATATAAAAGTCCAGGTAAGGAAGCTTCATAGCTTCAAATACGTCTCGCTCGTGCATAAAACTGAGCGCTACAAGCTTGAGGGATTCCGTCATGTCCTCAGTGTAAAACAAGCGGAACCACTCTCTTCGTCTCTCGTTTGAGGCCTGCCCCTGATGGCGCTGCGCAAAGTTCAAGATCTGTGCCGTCAGCTCCTCCAGAGGCGCTTCTGCCGCATAGCGTGCCTCGGGCTGCTCGGCATCCGGCGCCGCGCAGTGATCCTGCAGCGTGGTGGATTCATCCTCTCCGACCGGCTTATCAAAGCTGTCGATTTGCTCGGAACGGGAAAGCACGTCGTCGAAGGCATCTTTTTTCCTACGGCTGTAGACAAATGAGAAATAATTGGAAAACGGGCCTTTTTCCAATGAGTAGTTCATCAGAGTCTCTTGAAAAACAGAGAGGAAACGCTCGCTTCCATCATCAAACATTTCAAAGGCAAGAAGGAAAATATCCTCCCACAGGGCATCCCTCCGTGCCTCGTCCGCCGCACCCAGCCGCTTCCACTCCCGAACAGCCTCATTCAGACGCATTTCTTTCTTTTTATCCCGCATCTCAATATCCTCCTCTCACATGGAAAGGATCGTATTGATGGCCGCTTTCGGGTCCGCCGTTCCTCGCTCCGCCAGAACGCGCACGATCTCGCCCAGCTGGATCAGTGCCGTCTCATCGTAGATCTGCGCTGTCCACAGCTCCGGCTCCTTCCCCTTGCTGCGGTCGATCTGCCCGTATACGACACAGGAGATCGATGCGTTTTTCTTCACACGATAGGCGTACTGGACTGCCAGAAGCACCGCCTGTGAAAGCGGCTTTGTTCCGTAGGTAATGCAGGCAAAGAGCTCATCGTCATCGTCCACGCAGTCGATCAGCTTTTGGAATACGGCAACGTGTGACGCCACACGCTCGTCGCTTGGAGCCGAAATCACTTCTATCTGCGGACAGGGGCAATTCTTCTCCCTGCACAAGCTTTCAAGCTCATCCTGAAGCACGCCGCAGTTTCTGCGTCCGTCCTCGCTGTCCGCCGCAACAGCAAGCACGCGGAACTCCTCCCCCTGCTCTATATATCCGTTTACCGCAGCAAGGATGGGAAAACTGGTTGACGAGTCCATCTGTAGGCGGCTGTTCCCGACTGCCTGATAACGGTACATTCTCAACTGACCCTGGACCTGAAGTGGGATCACCGTAATAAATTTCTTCAATGTACTCTCTCCTTTTTGGGAATCGGTCTAAGGTTTTGAATACCCTGCAAAACCGCCTGCCGCAAAGTCTCCGCAGATGTGTCCTCCAGCAGCACATAGCCATATTCGGATAGATAATTCGTCAGATCCTGCTGGCCCTGCGTACCGGCATCATTTGCATGATTCATCATATTGCGAAGCGTTTTGATATAAAGATAATCCCTGCAAATCTGCTGCATCTGCGAAATCGGGCAGCGCAGCTTATAGCCGGATCGAACGAGCATATCTTTCAGATGTTCGATCGTATCAACATAGACCATTGGTGAATTATCGTCCAGTGTTCTCAGTGGGTGTCTGCCCGGACCCGGCTTTTTTGACAGCGTCATAAAGTCCCGCATAAACTGCACCGCCGCGGCATCCTCATACTCTCTGACTTCAGGAGTCCTGGCAGACGGAGTTACCTCTATAAAATGCCCGCACTCGATGATGAAAGCCGGAATTCTCTCCGTATAAACAGTCACCGCCTGCTGTAGCATGTCGCTTTGAATGCACCACTTGATAAGTCCCGGCGTTGTCAGCTTCTTACCAAACTTCCCGCGAAATGCAGGCAGGAGCTGGCGCATCATCATATCCTCGCAGGTTTCCGCCTCTGTCAGCGCCGTATCGAAGGCTTGCATACACCCGTCGATGCGCTTGGTTTTGCAAAGAGTGATCGTTTCATACAGATTTTCCATCGCAGAAAGCAGTCCCTTGATCTTCTGGTCATCGGTCTCTGCGTAGTAGGCGCGGAGCGATTTTACGCTTCCGAAGGACGTCAGCTCCTGCATACCCCCGACCAGATCGAAGAAACCGATCAAACGTGAAAGATCTTCTATCTCCGCCTTCTGATAGTTGCTGTACACCGCGCCGATCGTTTTCACTCCAACATAAGACAAGACACGGCTTAGAAGCAGCATATCCATCACCGCGTTGCGAAAACCTCCGGTCGTTTCAAGCAGGACCTCATCTCCAGCCCGCACTTTTTCCATGATTTTCGTCAGCGCCCCCTCAGCGAAATTGCTTCCTTCCTCGTAGGGGACTTCAGTTACTGCAACATCCACGTTTTCTTCGCGGATCTTATTTTGGAATACCTCCCACCCCTTTTCTCTAGCTCTCTCTGTTACAATACAGATGATCTCGTTTACATTGCTGTATTGGCGCAGCAGGTAATGCACCGGAGCCTCGTTGGTCTGCGCTCCGATGACATCGTCACCGACAGGGCAGCGGTATCTTCTTTTCCCCGCTGATTCCTTATATTCACTAAGGAACAGAATGATCTTACGTGCCATTTCCCTTCTCCTTTCGGATGCGGGGACCCGATAAGGACCTCCGCTCGCTTAGCCTGATAAGACGCGCTACTTTTTATACTTGGAACCGAATTTCGCAAGCAATGCCGCCTTCATCTCGTCTTCACTCATCGGCTTTGCCTCGGCTGCCCGCGTTTCCTCTTCTTCACGAATGCTTTGAACCGTTGGCAGAGGGCTGCGTATATTTCTGTATTCGTCCAACGTCATATAGCTTGCTTCCTCGACCGGGCGAATCATTCTCTTCATAAAGAAGAAATCCTTTAGTTCTTTGCGATTGTGAAGGGGCGACGGTTTCTTTGAGATATTCTTGCCCGCAGCGGTATCGTAAGTCTCAATATATTTGTTGACTGTTTCAATCCCGCACGTCCGAGTTGATGCATTGAAACCTCCGCTACAGTACAGCTCTGCTGGAGAGTATTCTCTAAGCCCCTTGATCGTCAGTTTCATGCGGCCAAGTCCGCACGGTTTCCCCATTCCGATCGTCTGGTAGCACCCATCCTCCAGGCGCAAGGACCACAGCAGAAGTCCCAGTTCATCCTCCGTCAAATTCCTATAGCGCAAAATACCGTTGAACCTGGTTCCTTTCGGCAGTGGACGGAGTTTTGCTGTCACAGAGTCCTTGCCTTCTGTAAGCCGGAGTTCTTTCAGCCAATACTGCTTATACCCTCTCAGCCTGAAATTTTTGTCATTATAGTTTTTCCCTTCCGACAAATACCCCGGATAATAGCTCGGCTTCGGGCTGCCCAGTACAGTTCGCAATTCTGCCGCCTCGCAAACATTGCTCTCTGCCTCAAAATCGCCGAACGACACTCTTGAGCGATAGGCACTTCCATCATCCCCGGCAAATCCGAGGATTGCGCGCGGATAGTCTAAAGGCATCTTGCAGGCATCTTGCAGGTCTTTATGGCGCTTCGGCAAACCGTCTGAGATTGGATGGATGTATCCAATTCTCAGGAACAGCGACATCCCCCAATAGGTATGCCCCTCATGACGAAGGTAGAATACAGGTTTTTCCTCTCCGTCTTCCGGCAGTGCCCAAAAGGCGGGGTCGTATCCTCCACCGCGCAGAGAGTTTTCTCGGTTTTCCCAGTCCTCTGCATAAGAAACGACGTCTTCATGAGAGATATCCAGTGGAATCGCACTTGCATCCAGTTCCGGAAATAAATAGAGATGGTTCTCTTTTTTTCCTACATATTTCCCTGTGTACAAAAGGTTTCCCCTCAACAGATTTCCCTTATCGCAATTCTCCGCATAGCGGGATAGACGTTTTACACGATCCCCTTCAAGCTGATATAAGACCTTGACAACACGCGCGTTATTTGTGCCTTCTGCTCGCTCTCGGAACTGCGCAACATCCGGGTGTTTTCGGGATACGCGGAGATACGGAGCTTTTGCAGGATAGATCTTGTAATCCTGATCCTCCTTGCGTAAATAACCTGCACAAACATTCTGCGGAATTGTGTAAGTACTTCCCGTTACTGTACGTTTTGTCTGAACATCAAGTGCCCCTCTATAGTACTCTTTCAGTGGATTTCCGACACTTTCTCTGGCTGAAGCAATCTCTCTAAAGTAGATTTGAATATCCTCCAAATCTTCTCCCGGGCGCATCAGGCCAAAGCCGAGGATCTGCATATTCTCGCGAACCATACCGCGAATCGTTGACCCCGGTATCATATATTTCCCGTTACTGCCACGGAAAAAGTGCGGATCATTCTTATCTCCGTCACTAACAAATACCGGCGTATCCGCCACCATAGTTACGCAAATCTCCCCCGTTTTCAGCGACGGATCTATCCTGTCGTGAGCCGGAAGACTCTCAACACTGTCATAAGGGAGCAGAATCTTATCTGAAAGCGGTATAAAGTTATACGGTGCTCTGACTCTTTTATCTACTGCCATCTTTACCTCCCTGTCCAACCGCACAGCCGAGTCGTTCTTATATACGTCTGGCCATCCTCATCTGTCTCCAAATGATGACATACTCTGATTTCCTTTCCAAAGTCCGGATTTTCTATGTAAAAGCTCGATTCGATGCAGATATCATCTCTCTCCTTACAGAGCCGGACACCCCTCAGCTCGCCATCTGCGCGGAACAGCCGGATCTCATTCTCAGCATCAAAGAATCTCGCCTCAATCAACTCCTCCTCGTCAACAGCCTGCGGGGTATTCCCCAGAACAACTTGGCTGTACGAGCGAATCATTGCATAAGGGAGACTCAATCCCTGTTCGAGTGCTCGATCCACCTGAAGTTCCATCTGTCTCATACCATGCACTCCTTCCAAGCCTGCTGCCATTCGTTTAGCAGCCCGTCCGCGTCTTCTATGCGCATTACGCGGTTTTTATCGAAGGCAATTGCCGCCTTTCTCCCGTCCGGTGCCTGAACTTTGATTTGCTTGACCGCAATATAGCCGCGTCCGATTGCATCCCCGCTTCCAAGGCCATACAACCCAAGTCCAAGATCGCGCAGAGCATATACAAGCAGTGCATAGCACGCTTCGTGTTTTGCTCGGGCAGAAATATGCAACCGCACCTCGCCGCTCAAAGGCTCTTCGGCGAACAAGCCGCCTCTTATCACACCTCCGGTAAAGCGGTTGATACGGATCCTCTTGATTTTCTGTTTTCTGGCACCTTCCATGTGAATATCATCAACGCATATTGCACCGGACTGGCCGTTATCTCCGTCTCTTGCTCCACGGCCAAACAACTCTTCGAGTAGGCATTCGCTCATGCCCGCGCTCTCGGTAATTCGTGTACACTGTGCTCGAATAGTTCCTTTTACGGAAGAGCCGGGCAATACAGGCTGTCCATTCTCTGTGATGTTTACCGCATAGCTAAGATCGTTTTCGTACATCTGGGCAGATGTCTTGATCAAAACAGAATCAGCAAAGCCATCCACATCAAAGACAACCTGCTCATTCGATGCAATCTTCGGCAGCTTGATCAGATCTCCGTCATCGCATCCGTCCTGCCATGCCGTCCGATCTTTCTCGTCGAAAAGGTTATAGATACGCTTATGTACGCTAAGGCTCAGCTTTCCAAAGCCGTTGCTTTTTTGCGCTCCGACTTTGATTTCTCCGCAGTTGACTGCACCAAGCATACGTTCGACTGCTGCAATTTCATTGCTCTCCTGCTCACTTCCGAGCCAGGTCAGTTCAAAGCTGAGGTGAGATCCGGGCACGATGTTAGCAACGTCAAATTTGCTGCCGACAGCCGCCGTGCCGCTCCTTCCATTGATTTTCAGTCGAGGACGAATTGACTGTTCCGAATCAGCGCGGAGCACGGCATCTGATACGATCAAATGCCCCTCGTGCTCCTGACTGCCAAACAGAGCCTCTGTATGATGCTTTTCACTGCTCTTTTCGAGCCAGCCACGCAGTGCGCCAGCTAGTGAACTTCCCTGCAGGAAGGCGTTGCCGCAACTGTCTCTCAAGACGCCTTCCAGGTTGCCGTCTGCTCCGCCCGTGCGGAGCGGCGTTTCACAAACCGCGTTTACCTTGTATCGAATCGCTGTGGTAAAAATCGCTGTCATTCTTTTTCATACTCCTTCCGGCTGAAATCAAATAGCAGACACAGTAACCGCAGCCGCTCTGTCACGCTGTCATCACAGGGCACTCCAATCAGATTTTCCACTGGCGTTGAAGTTACTCTGCTCACAAGCTCGTTGATCTTCCCGAACTTGCTGGCATGCCTTGCTCCTCGCTCATTCAGGTTTCTGTTGAAAAACAGCTTCAGTTCGCTTAGTTCTCCTCCACAGGCAATTGCACGTTCGCACAAAGCCTGAATAGTACCAAGCTGACTGAGAGAAAGCTTGCTTCGCCTGACTTCATCAGCCTGCTCCATTACCCAGCAGTAACGCGCGCGCCGTACAGAAGCCGCCTTGTTAGTACGCTCCTTTTCACACTTTTCCTCTGCAGCTGCTTTATGGCGGATGCCTTCGAAGAGTTCTTTTTTCAAAAACAAGATCTGGCCAAAGCCCTCTGCCCGACGGACGCCGATACCTTTGTTTTCGAGTTTTTGCAGCTTTTCGAGATTTGGAACCGTGTCGCAGCAAAGCTTAAAGATACTGCCGCGATCATACATACGCACCGTTGCCTCTCTGCTTCTCCATGCACGATTGTATGCGCCATACTCTGACGTAGAGGTGCTGCACACGGAAACCTCAACGCTGCCAACACCCAGCATTTCTGCAAGGCCTTCCGTTGATAGCCCGCAAGGGTCTCCCGCAGCATTCATCATAGTAAACGGAGAGATTGCAAGCAGATAAAGCTCCCGTGTAAGATCCTCCTGCTTTTGATATCCATATGTTTCCCTCCATGCAGGCTGATTTACCGCTTCGCAGCTGACCATTGTACACTTTCCGAAGCCGTCGTACCGGTCCGCTCCGATCCACAGTGTTTTCGGCAATGCCGCTCCGATCACCTCGGACATTCCCGGATCATCCAGTTCGATATACCCCTCGAAGGTTTGCCCCTTACTGATATAACGAGTCTGGAACATTGTCTTTTCCGCCTCGCCTTTTCCACGCAGGATGCGGGTAACACCGTCGGTTGCTGTGCGCCAGAATTCAAGGGTGTCGCCCTCGATCGCGCAGAAGCCGCCAAGCTTTGCACGCTTTAAGCCCGGAGTAAAGCTCCCGTCCTTTATCACAGTTTCAAATACGGATTCGTCCTTGTTTTCATAGAAGCCCTTGATGGCAGGCAATGCCGCCTTTTTCTCAGCCGCCGGTATCGCATCTAAAAAACGGATCGCATCAGAAAGCAGCTCCGTTCTGTGCTCAGCAAACCAATCAGGCTCTTCTTTTGCAAGCTTACCGACAACAAGCCCACGAATTGCAGAACCGGGAATATATTCCCTCGTTTCATAGCTGTTGTCCTTGCTGCGATTCAGATCCGTCATCATCACTGGTGAATCCGTGTGAAGAAGATAGCGAATGCATGTTCCCGTGCCCGTTTCCCAGACAGCATCATTACGTTCGGTGCTGCGCTCCACGGCAAACTGCACCCGTCCAAACCCTCTGCTGCGCATCGTACCGACCCACTTGATCGAAGCGAGCGCGTTTTTCATCAATGCCTCGTCCTCACCGGCGCAGTCTATTTCTCCCGCGAAAATCGCATTCCTGCGGATGCAGGCTGCCATGCGAAGGGTCCCGCTCTCTACCGTTCCGGCATCCGTCAATGATGTGAAGATTCTTGTTTCATAGCACTCTTCCGGTGTGGCGGGCGGATTCTGCATTTGAAACTCAGAGAATTGAACCCGCCGGGAATCCGTAAGCCCGACCCACCCGGATGCACCCATCAACGCATCAATATCTGCTTCACAGCCGCCCGTCCATACGAGCCAGTTTTCGATGCTTTCTCGCAGAAGGCCCTTGAGCGTGCTGCCCTTCAAATAAGGATAGCCATTTTGATCTTTGCATACGGCAATGTCTTCTCCACCCGGGATACTGTAGCCTGCACCCAGAATTGTGTCGGAGAGCAATCTCATCTGCACATGAAGTGTGATTCTCCGGTTCATTCCGTCACCTCCAAAAAGTCGCAGTGATCGATCATCTCGATCGCGTCAAAGAACAGACATCTCTTCGAGCCATCAAGATTTACAAATGCTTCCTTGCGCATTCCCTGTCTACTTCTGATCAATTCGCGATACGCCTCCGCCTTTGCTTGATCCGTCCGATACAGCGCATCGAAGCCGTGATACAGCAGATCCTGCACCTTTTTATCCCGGAGGAAGAACACGCTCTCTACCTCGCCTTGCTTGAGCGCCTCTCGCAGCTCCTTGATTTTACTGCGAGCGATCTTTCCGTACTCGTTTTTCATGGCGCTGCACATGGCTTTGAAAAAGTCGTAGGTTCTCTGACCCGCTGGCGCGCTGTCAACCTCAGCCGGGACGACCACCGATACCGGCCTCAGTTCCAACCGGCAGCCATCCTCCGTTTCATAATCCTCGCGAATACCGGACAGACTTCCTTTCAGCTGGCCGAATTCGATATGCCAGTCCATGGCGGATACGCGTCCATCCTTGTCAATAGACGTCCCGTATCGCTTGGCGTTGCTGCACAGCTCCTCCGCCAAATTATAGGCCTGATGGAACGGGTATTTTTTGTGTACCAGCGCAACACCGGCACAAGCTGCGTAGGCTTTTCCGTCCTTCTGATTGGTCAATGCCGCAAGATGCTCAAGGAACACTCTTGCACTCTCCAACCCGATCTTTCCGGACGTGATAAAGCAGACGTCATCACCGGCCAGGATGATCGGTCGGATCGGTAACTTCGGCTGCTCTACGGCATCGTAGGAATCGATCAGGGTCTGCACGGTTTGACGAAACGCATGCCCAAAATCCGCCTGGATGCCTTCGCTGAACTGCCGAAGGCTCGTCCTGCACTCTTCCCAGTCCGTGCCGCACTGTTCATACAGTCCGTTTACTCTGCTGCCCATTGCATTTCCGTCGATATGCACTACGGCAATGAAGTTGTCGCCCGTCAGGTCTTCAAACTGCGTCGGATACGTCCATCCGTCAGGAGCTGCCGGTAGCGCATTCGGCACCCTTCGCACGCCTGCATTCGGTTCTTCGACGCGGCACGGACGATAGCTTTGGAAGCGATCCAACGCCTCAACGCCGAAGCTTGTCCGGCGGAACGAATGCTCTCGAAGCGCTTTTTTTCGTTCCAGCGCGGCAGTCAGAGCCGTCAGATTTTCGCCTGCCGTCTTGCTTTCGTCATAGGCGATGCTCGTAGCAAACATCTCCATACCGTCAAATCGGCGTACCGCCGCCTCAGTCACTTTTTGGGTAAAGGCAACCGCCTGTTCTCTGCTATCAAACTGAAGCACCGTATGCCCGCCGCCCGCATAAACCAGATTCTGCCGCTCGTCATATAAATCCCGCGCACTTTCACGGAAGAATTCGCTTCCCGTTACATAAGCAATCTCATCGGAGCGCTCTGCATTCGCCCTCAGCCTTTTACTGGAGAAAATATAGTTTTGCTTTTGCGAAACCTCCAGAATCGTTAATACCCTGCCCAAATAACTCATCCTCTCTTTTTTGTTCTTGTGGAAGGATTTCAGACTCTCCTGACAATTTTAGCACATCGCCTGTATTCTTTCAATCTCCGCGCTCCTTCTTTGTTTAGATCGCACATTATATTCCATTCTTATAGGCAAAACCGCCAATTGCGCAAAGCCGCCTGTGAGGTTTTCTTCCGAAACCTCTCCGGATACTCACAGGCGGCCATCACCGCAGGCGACACGGCAGCGCTGGAAAAAGCTGACGACTTACTCCAGCAAATGCAACGGAATACGGTCTTTTTGTCCGTCGCCGCGCACTGCAAGCAGAGACTCCCCTTCCCTTCTCACGACAACATCCGGCTCTGTAATGTACAAGGCATGTAGCAGCTGTTTCATTGTATCCGCACCTCCTCGCCGCTTCTCTTACTTTGTTATCAGGGCATATTCCCTCCATTTCAGGGCCATCCGAAAATTTGCCAACCTATGTTTTTCAGGTGCGTTTTCCACCTCGAAAACATAGGGTTCGCGGAAACGAATGTCAAAAAAAAATCCGTCGTTTCTGTTTGGTACGCACAAAACAGCTTGCCTTTCTGCACCGAAGCATGTTATACTACGCTTACGGGCTGTGAAGATCCGACAAAAATGCTAATACGGGTTTGTATCCTTTTGCAGATGCAGCCCGCACCCCTCACGGGGACAGCAACCGATTTAATACCGCGTAAACGTGCTCGATCGTGGGGATGCAGCCCGCACCCCTCACGGGGACAGCAACTTCTTGTACCGCTTTTGCTGGTTGGCAATCCGGGATGCAGCCCGCACCCCTCACGGGGACAGCAACATGTGCATAGCTCCTTTCAATTTGTGATTTTGCTGGATGCAGCCCGCACCCCTCACGGGGACAACAACGCGGTCTTGGCCTTCATCTGCAAGCCCGGGGCCACGATGCAGCCCGTGCCCCTCACGGGGACAGCAACGCCTTGAGAATTGCTTCATCGTTCTTGTAGGTTCGGGATGCAGCCCGTGCCCCTCACGGGGACAGCAACAGATGCGGCGGCGTTGCCACTCGTTCCAGATGGATGCAGCCCGTGCCCCTCACGGGGACAACAACATTTTGGTCACAGCCTTGTTTACCATGTCCGGGGTGATGCAGCCCGTACCCCTCACGGGGACAACAACTTTCCTGTGTCATTTTTGTTCTCCTTACATAATCCTAGATGCAGCCCGCACCCCTCACGGGGACAGCAACCATCTCGTTAGCGCTCATGCTTGCACCCCCTCAAGATGCAGCCCGTGCCCCTCACGGGGACAGCAACTTGTAGCTTTCAAAGTCCCCTATCTCCACATAGTGATGCAGCCCGCGCCCCTCACGGGGACGAAAAAAAGGGAGACAAGAAACAGCTCTGTTTCTTGTCTCCCTTTTTATATAAGCGCTTGTTCCCTCACCTCACTCTTCCATATAGCTGAAGAAGGGTACGCGGGAATCCTCTGTCACAGCCCTTGTGCGGCGGGCTTCCGTTGCGTCCTTCGTGGGCGGCGGCAGCTCGTCTACATACTGTCACTCTACTTGTCATACGTCAAGTTTATTTTGCGTCACAGCTTGTCATATGACAAGATGCATAACAAAACCGCCGCCCCGAACGGAAAATTGGGGCGGCGGTTTTGTTATGCAAGGCTTCTCAGATATTCTTCCACGTTCTGATACTGAATGCCGTCTATCACTTGGCTTTCCCCGCGATAGAGGACGAACTTCCCGGTGATCGGGCCGTAGCGGTGCTCGGTCTGGGCGCATTTTTGCTCGTCAATTAGATGGCGGTACTGCTGCGGGACAGCCTCTTCGCTGTGCTTGATCTCGAAAATCCGGCAGGAGCCCGCCTCCGGGTCAAACACCACCATGTCAAATTCGCCCACAGGGAATTGCAGGACAAATACCTGCTTCTTTGGGTTTGCCAGCTTGGTTTCCAGCAGGACGATGTCCTCCAGCATCCGCCCTTTGATCTCGGTCAGGACGCGCTGCTGCACGGCGGTGCGCTCCGCCAGAGACAGCGCGCTGAACGTTTCATCCAACAGCAAACTGCGAATCAGCGCGTCCGCCTGCGCATAGCGGAGTCCCGGCTGCGCGATCACCGTGCGGCTGGACTTCGTGCCGACATCCGGCAGGTGCAGCACATCGATCTCCCGCGTTAAGTCCAGCAAGTCCAGATACTCCTTGATCTCCGCCGCGTGAACATCGTCCAGTTTTACGGTTTGTTCCGCCTTGTTGCGGATCTCCAGCAGCTTCCGCAGGCTGTCGGTCACGGCAGCCAAATCCACGCGGTCGAGAATATCTGTAGGATTTGTGCGGTCACGGCGCAGATTGCTGGCGGAAATGCCAAGATCGTGGGACTTCCGATCCTGCGACAGCACCTCCAGCGTGAAGCGGTGGTTGATGTCCTCCACGACCCGGTTGATGGCGCTGGTCAGCTCATTCTTGTCGTACAAATCCCGCAGATGGCGGAAATGTCCCTCATACTGATAGCAGCGCAGGGAGTGCTGGATGTTGCGGGCAATGGCGGTGTCCACATATTCGTCGGTGCTTTCCTTGCTGGCAAACGTGGAGGTCTCGTTGTAGTGGACGCCGCCGAGACTCATGGTGCCGCCGTAGCGGATATACTCGTCGATGCCGTGAACGCCGAGGACAGATTCAAACTCGCGGTAAGGGATGAATGTGGTGTGCAGCAGGATGCAGCGGTCATAGAGCTGTTCATCCTCGGTAAAGAGGAAGCCCAGTGAGTCCATGCCGGAAAGCACGATCTTCATGCCGCAGGCCGCAAACACATCAGAAAACAGCGCTGCGCCCTCGATGAAATCCTCCATCAGCGTCACTTCGTCGAAGAACACATAGCGAAAGCCCTGCGCTTCCAATGCCTTGAGGTCGCGGTTCACGTCTGCCAGCGTGTCTTTTGCGGTGATCTGAATGAACGCAGTCTTGGCAAGCTGCGTGTCGCTCATCTCCGCGAAAATCTGGCGGATCATGGTGGTTTTCCCCGTCCGACGCAGGCCGTAGAGGATGAACACCTTGTCCTGCGGCTCGCCGTAGACAAAGTCGTGCAGCTGCCGGAAGCACTCGCGCCTGCGATAGCCGCGAACAGACGCCGCAAAGGAACGCAGCGCTTCGCCGGTGCGGACATTGGTGGTAAACGCGGAAAGGTTCGCAGATTTCGCCTTGGGCAGCTGCTTTTTCAGCGCCTTCAGCTCACGCTCCAGTTCCTTCCGCCGCTCGATTTGGGCGCGGAAATTCTCCAATTCGTCAGCAGGAATATACTTCTCCCGCCGCTTTTTGTTCTCCGTCCAACGGTGGTAAAAGTATTCCTTTCCGTTGACGGTTTTCTTCGTAATAGAACCGGCTGGCAAAAGGGAAATCAGCCGTTCCAGCTCCGCCGCGCGGGTTTGCATTTCAGATAAGTCCATAGCGTACCTCCTGCTCATCGGTGGTATTCTATGCAGAATTATACCCTATTATACCCTTGAAATCAAGGGTATAATAGGGTATAATTCTTTTCTTCGAACTGTTTAGCCTTTGATATTTTAACGATACACTATTGCTTAACTACTAGGTAATAGGATACTTCTCCCATGTGGATTTGAAAATCTGCTTGCGGTTTTGCTCCCAATGCTTGAGATTTCCAAGGCTGACGCCCAGCTTGTCCGCATATTGTTTTTGCGTCAGCCCCAGTTTCGTTCGGATCGCCTTGATCTGGTTGCCTTGACCATTCCTCAGAAATAGATTGTAGTCATCCAGAAGCATATCGACCGGCACCTCAAAAAGCTGCGCGATTTTCTCCATGTGCTCTGGCGGGTAGAGGTCCTTGCCATATTCTTCATAGTGGACATAGGTGCTTCGGTCTATCCCGGCGTAGTCTGCAACATCTCTCTGCCGCAGTCCTTTCTGGTAGCGAAGCCAGCGTAGCTTGTCCGCTGTTTCGGTGATTTCTGAGAAGTCCGGGAACTGCAAATTGAACTTTTCTGCGTCCTGAAACTTGTGCGGCAGTATCACCGGAAATTGAAGAATTTGCAGTGGGGCTACTTTTACTGCACCCGATACATTGGAAATCAGAATATAGCAGCGGACTCCCACTCTCGCCAGCAGGCGCCATTTTGCCTCAAAAGGCACCCGTTCCGCTACCTGCAAGGCCGTTTCTTCTGTTAGGTTAGTATAGCATTAAAAAGGAACCCAAGGGAAGAATCTGAAAAAATATTGGATCGGTGATGCACCTGATTGGACAGGCGTGATACATAAACAGGCAACCAGGAAGTCCCTTTTTTGAACAGGGCCAGATCGTGCAGGTAGCATGATCTAAACGGGATGGCCCCCCTACGCACTCATCGGAAACAGTTGTATATCCGGCTCGGCTGGGATGTTTTTGTAGAATAAGCCAATAACACAGCAGCCCTCACGGCATAACCGTGAGGGCTGCTGTGCAGCTATATGTCCTCGGGCTTGGAAATGGCCGCAAAGGACTTTTTTTCATTTTGTTCATCAAGGGAGAGGATGCGCACCTCCAGACCGGTAATATAATTATCCGGGTGTCCCTCGCAGCACTGATCCACGATGTTGGGGGTGATAACACAGTCATCCACCGGCAGCTTCCGGCGGCGGGCTTCGTCAAACAGGCGGTCGATGGAGTCCTGAATGGTAAGATAGGGCCCGTAGTGATAGCCGCAGAGATAGTCCCCGGCGGGGATATAGGAAACAGGCTGGTCGGCCATCAGGTCCGGCAGGCGGCGGGCCTCGGCGGGAGTATCTTCATAGAGGTAGGCGCCAAACCATTTCCGCTGCCCCTGATAAAAGCCCACGGTGGGATAGAAGTAAAACAGCTCATGGGTAAAGAGGTTGATTTCCTCGCCGATGTGCAGAAAGGCCCGGCGCGGGAAGGAGCGGACATAGAATTTATCCCGTTGGCTGGCGGCCTGCTCCCGCTCGATAAACTCCACCTTCTGCTGGATGATCTGGATGGTAGCATTCAACTCGTCGCATTGACGGCGCAGCCGCTGCGCCTGCTGGGAGAGCATTTGCAGGTTATCACGCAGGCCGTTGCTGTGGAGAAAGGCCTTGATCTGGGCAAGAGAGTAGTCCAGCCGCCGCAGATACCGGATCGTGGCCAGAGGATAGACCTGGTCGAAGTGGTAAAAGCGGCGGTTGTTTTCGCTGTTGCGCACCTGCGGCACCAGCAGGCCCTTGGCGTCATAATGGCGCAGCAGCTGGACATCCATGTTGAAAATGTCGGCAAGCTCCCCGATGGTCAAAAATTCTTTCATAAAAAACCTCCCATTTTTCCGGGGTATAACAGCAGGATTTTGTGAGAACACCAGAAAATCCGGAAAAATCAAAATTAGGGCTTGAACCTATAACCGTTATAGGTTGTAGGGTGAGTATATCATTTTTGAAGCAGCTTGACAAGTATTTGGATGGAGGGATCTCATGCAAACCTATTTGAAGAATGGCTACATCGTCTCCATGGATCAGCAGGACACCGTTTTTGACGGCGGCGGCGTGCTGGTGGAGGATGACCGCATTACGGCGGTCGGTAAGGTTGACCCCAGGCTGGTGAAGCCCGACGCGGAGGTCATTGACCTGCAGGGCAAGTATGTACTGCCCGGGTTTGTGAACACTCACGTACACACCTCCCAGCAGATTTCCCGCGGAGTAGGCGATGATGTGGATTTCATCTGCTGGCTCCACGACCGGATGTGGCCCTTTGAGAGCAACATGACGGAGGAGGACTCCTATGTGTCCACGCTGATGACCAGCCTGGAGCTGATCCGCTCCGGCGTAACCTCCTTTGCTGAGCCCGGCGGACAGTTCGTCTCCGGCATGGCCCGGGGCACGGCGGAGTCCGGCCTGCGCGGCAAGCTGGCCAAATCCGTGATGGACTGCGGCGACGGCCTGCCGGAGATCTGGCAGCGCACCATGGAGCAGGAGCTGGAGCAGCAGGTGGTGGATCTGGAGAAATTCCACAATACCGCCGACGGAAGGGTACAGGTTTGGTTTGGCCTGCGCACCATTTTCAACAACACCGATGAGTTGTGCGTCCGCACCAAGGAACTGGCGGATAAATACGGCGTCGGCATCCACATGCATGTGGCTGAGGCCAAGGAGGAAAAAGAATATACCTACGCCCGCTGGGGTGAGGGCACGGTAAAGCATCTGGAGCGGCTAGGCGTGCTGGATAAGAATTTGCTGGCCGTTCACACAGTATGGCTGACGGACGAGGAACTGGAACTATTTAAGAAGCGGGAGGTAAAGATTTCTCACAACCCGGCTTCCGCCATGCGTGTGCTGGGCTTTGCACGAATCCCGAAGATGCTGGCTATGGGACTGCGGCCCTCCATCGGTACGGACGGCGCTTCTTCCTCCAATCACATGGACATGGTGGACGAGATGTGGCTGACCAGCCTGATTCACAAGGGCTGGCGTCTGGACCCTACGGTTGTTCCCTCACAGGATATTCTGCGGATGGCCACCAAGTGGGGTTCCCGCGCACTGCTGGACGAGGACCTGTACGGCAGTCTGGAATGCGGCAAGAAGGCGGACCTGATCGTCATTGACCCCCACGGCCCGTCTATGATGCCGGTGAACGACAAAATCGCCGCACTGGTGACGGCCATGCATTCGGCCAATATCCAATCCACCATGTGCGACGGCAAGTGGCTTATGCGGGACCGGAAGATCCTGACCCTGGACGAGGAGGCCATCCTGAAGGAGGCCTGCGACCGGGCCAAGGCCATCTATAAGCGGGCGGGCATTGAGCTGCCGGACCGCTTCCCGGTGGTGAAGGTTTAAAGGGTTTCCAACGGTGCGGGGCACCAGAACATAGAAGCAGCAAGCGGAATTATGCGTTTAGTATGGAGGTACAGCATGAATCAGAAATTACTGTCCGTTGCGAAGGGTGAGACTCCGGCCGATCTGGTGATTCGGAACGGCAAGGTGGTCAATGTCTATTCCGGTGAGATTTATGACGGTGGTGTGGCAATCTGCGGCGACACCATCGCAGCCGTGGGCGATGTGGAATACTGCATCGGCGAGGGCACCCGGGTGGTGGACGCGGAGGGAAAGTATCTGACCCCCGGCTTCCTGGACGGACATATCCATCCGGAAAGCTCCTCGCTGGCCATCCGGCCCTTTGCCGAGGCGGTGCTGGCACACGGCACCACCGGTATTATGACGGACCTGCACGAGGTGGGCGTGGTGTCCGGGCTGGAGGGCATCGAGGCCATCCTGAAGGAGGCCGAGGCCACAGACCTGAAAATTTATTTCGTGGTGCCGTCCCACGTGCCATTTTCCCCCAATCTGGAGACCAGCGGCGGGCGCTTTAATCCGGAGATCATCCGCAAGGCCCTGAAGCGTCCGGACGCGGTGGGCCTGTCCGAGTGTGTCGGCCCCTATATCACAGCCGGGTTCCCCGATCTGCTGGAGTCCTTTGACACCACGCTGTCCATGCCCGGCAAGACCCTGCAGGGCCATCTGCCGGATATGTACGGCCCGGCCATGAGCGCCTGCATTGCCGCCGGTGTGTCCACCGACCATGAGTCCTTCTGCGAAAAGGATGTGTTCGAGCGGCTGCGCAACGGCTGCCACCTGATGATGCGCGAGGGCAGCGCCGCCCGGAATATGCCGGTGCTGCTGAAGACCGTGATGGAAAATCATCTGGACACCGCCATGGTCAGCATCGTCACCGACGACCTGCACACGGTGGACCTGCAGGAGCGGGGCCATCTGGACGACTCGCTGCGCACGGCCCTGGGCATGGGTCTGGACTTTGTCAAGGCCATTCAGATGGTCACCGTCAACTGCGCGCGGGCTTTCAATCTGGACCGGGAAATCGGCGGACTGGCACCCGGACGCCGGGCAGACGTCAACATCACCACCGGCCCGGAGGATTTCCGCGTGATGACCACCTTCGCCGGCGGCCGCCAGATCACAGACAACGGCAAGCTGCTGGTGCACTATGAGACGGCAGAGCACGAGCCCTGTGTGCTGAACACCATGCACCTGAAAAACCCCATCACGGCGGACAGCTTCAAGATCCATGCCCCTGCAGGCGCCAAGAAGGTGAAGGCCCTGGTGATGGATACGCTGCCCTACATGCCCTTCACCAATCGCCGGGATGTGGAGCTGCCGGTGGTAGACGGCGTGGTACAGTGCGATGTGGAGCAGGATGTGCTGTACATTGCCCAGGTAGAGCGCCATGGCAAGAACGGCAATGTGGGCAAGGCCTTTATGGGCGGCTTCCATATCCGGGGCGGCGCAATGGCCTCCTCCGTGGGTCATGACAACCACAATATCATTGTCATGGGTGACAGCTTTGAGGACATGGCGCTGGCGGTGAACCGCTGCGTGGAGCTGGGCGGCGGACAGGTGATCGTCCGCAGTGGCAAGGTGGCCGCCGAGGTGGCATATCCCATCTGCGGTCTGCTGAGCGACCTGCCTCTGGATGAGCTGGCGGAGAAGAAGAAGGAGCTGAACCGGGTGGCCCATGAAATGGGCACGGAAATCGCCATTCCCTTCATGTTCCTCAGCTTTATCTGTCTGGCGGCGATCCCTGCTTACGCCATCACCGACTGCGGATTCATTGATGTGGTGCAGCAGAAGGTCATCGACCCCATTCTGGAGGTCGTGGAATAAAACCGAATCCCCCAAAACCCAACTTGCAAAAGAGCACAGAGAGGAGCAACATGAAAAACGATTTTTTTAAGCTGAAGGATCACGGTACCACCGTCCGGCGGGAGGTGCTGGCGGGTATCACCACCTTTATGACCATGGCCTATGTGCTGGCAGTGCAGCCCTCCGCCATCTGCGGCTTCGGCCCCGATCCCTATATCACGGATATAAACGGCGTGGTGATCAGCAAGTCAGCGCTGCTGGTGATGTGCGCACTGGTCAGCGGCATCATCACCCTGTTTATGGGCCTGTATGCCAATCTGCCGCTGGCACTGTCTACCGCTATGGGCAGCAACTTCATTCTTGGCGGGCTGGTCAACAGCGGCACGGTATCCTTCGGCTGGGCCATGGCGCTGCTGCTGTGCTCCGGTATCCTGTTCATTCTGGTGACGGTTCTGGGTGTGCGGAAAATGGTGGTGGATTTGCTGCCGAAAAACCTGAAGATCGCCATACCAACCGCCGTGGGCTTCTTTATTGCCTATCTGGGCTTTAAAAACACCGGCCTTGCCACTTTCAGCGACAGCGGTCTGGCTTTGGGCGATTTTACCCAGCCTGCGGTGCTGCTGGCCTTGATTACCCTGGCAGTGATGGGCGTGCTGACGGCCTACAAGGTGCGCGGCGCTATTCTGATCGGCATCATTGTCGGCACCATCATCAGCATTCCTATGGGCGTGTCTACGCTGCCTGCTGCGCTGGTGTCCCTGCCGGATATGAGCGAAATCGGCAATCTGGTGCTGTGCTACGACTTCAAGTCCGTGTTAGCTGACATCCCCGGCGCGCTGGTGTGGATCTTCATCCTGTTCACCAGCGACTTCTTTGCCACCTTCGGCGCGCTGATCGCCGTGGGCGCCCAGACCAATATGCTGGACGAGGACGGCAACTTCCCCCAGATCGAAAAGCCCTTCCTGGTGGATGCCGTTGGCACGGTGGTGGGCTCCGGCACCGGATGCACCACCATCTCCACCTTCATTGAATCCACCATCGGCGTGGAAGCAGGCGGCCGCACGGGTTTGACGGCGATCGTCAGCGGCGGGCTGTTCCTGGTGTGCATTTTCCTGTCCCCGCTGTTTCTGATGATCCCCACTGCCGTGACCGGCGTGGCGCTGATCTTCGTGGGCTTCTCCATGCTGTCGGGATTTACGAAGCTGGACTTCTCCGACTTCAAGAGCTGCTTCGGTCCCTTTGTAATGATCCTGTTCGGCACCTTCACCGGCGACATCGCCGCGGCAATCTGCCTGGGCGTGCTGACGGACGTGCTGATCAAGGTGCTGACGGGCGATGCAAAGAAGGTCCACCCGGTGCTGTATGTGCTGTGCATCCCGCTGGTGCTGTACTTCATCGTGTAAATAATCGGATAACAAGTCAGCTTTCCGGCATACCTGGATGAGCAGGTCTGATTGTGCGGAGTAGCGCAGCTTACGCTGCGCTACTCCGGTTTTTATTGGGATACGTACGTGGTTATAAAAATGGATGCATCGGTCAATCACGCCGTTCGTTCTTTAGAATGCCTCAGGTTTATGTGTAGATTACTGCCAATTGCGTTTCAATATCCCACTTTTGAGATACAGTATACTCTTTTCTGAGGATTTGATCGGGTGGAGTTTCCCGCGCTTTGTCAGGTCAATAATGTTTTGCCGGGAGCAACCCAATATCTCGCATCGTGTTGCGAAACTCTCTAATTTCAAAAACGGTCTTCGTGCAAGACTCTCACGCATAGATTGTTCGTATACTTTGGCAGCACTTTTGCTTCTCAATTTCCGCTCAACGTCAACACTATAAGGGCTTGGGATACTCCCAAAATTGCCGTGTGTCCGGACAGCGGCTGTGCTTGCTGTTCTCCCAAATCTCATATCCGCAGATCATGGTGTCCCCGCTTTTTCGAAAGCGGGGACATTTTTTCTTCTCCGATACTTAAAAAACGGCAGAGAAATGTCCGTTGTATAGTAGGGGGTTTTTGAAAAAGGGTGCCAAGTTTTTGGAGAAAAATGTCCGTTGTATTGTGAAAGGAGTGTTTTATCATGCCAGACCGCACGCGGCCCATCCGCAAGGAAATCTGCCTGAACGAGCAGGAGTTAAATCTCGTACAGCACAAGATGCGCCAGTTGGGAACACACAACTTCGGCGCTTACGCCCGCAAGATGCTCATCGACGGCTACATCATCAAGGTGGACTACACCGAGCAAAAGAAGCTGGCTGCTGCCGTCAGCAGAGTCGCCACGAACATCAACCAGATTTGCCGCCGCATCAACAGCACCGGGCGCTGCTATGAGGACGATGTTGCCGAGCTGAAAGCGCGGCAGACTGAAATTTGGGAGCTGCTGAAAGTGCGGCAGAGGGAAGAACTTTGATCACAACGGGATTTTCCATGTGTGGGTTTTCCGGCACTGGTTTTCCGGACGGTGGACAAGCTGACGCTCCAGAGCGTACCACAACCGGATTTCAGGACGACGGTTTTCGTGCCTTCCATCGGGGCTGAAATTCATCCTCTAACTAATAAGAAATAAATCAAGATACAAGAGAATCAATCTATCAATCAATCAACACAAAAATGGATGGATTGATGGATGGGATAGGAGGTCAGATGAAAACTTTTTGCAAGCTCATCGCAAAGGAGGGCGAAGATGCACAAGCTTGACCCCATCGAGCGGCTGCCGGACGGCACGCTCTTCCGCCTGACGCCGGGGCAGCTCCGCAGCGTGCGCGGTCTTACAAAGCGCTGCTGCAACTTCTTGGATGGCGACTGCCTGCTGCTGGACGGCGTCTGTCCGCAGTACATCTCCCGCAGCCTGATCTGCCGGTGGTTTCGCCGCGCCGTACTGCCCCAGCAGCCCAAGCTGGAACAGGCCATCCTCAGCCCGAAAAAACTCCGCCGCTGCGAAGTCTGCGGCAAGGGCATCCTTGCCCACTCCGGCAGGACAAAATACTGCCCCGTCTGCGCCAGGGAGGTTCACCGCCAGCAGAAGGCGAAATCCGCCCGCAAACGGCGGTCGGGCGTAGACAATTTGGGGGCGAAAAGCCCTTGAATGGCAAGCATTCCCACACCGCCAAAGCCGCGCGGCAATACGATTTCCCTTGCAGCCGCGAAATCGAGTTCTATTTGTCTACATAGCCGCCGGAACACACGCATAGATTGAAGCAGAAAACGCTCTGGAAAGGAGGGCAGCCATGGAAGTATTTCTGATCTTCCCGAAATCAAAGCAGGCTCGGCAGGAGCTTGGGCAGGAGCTGGCGAAGTTCCAGTCCGAGCAGGCGCTGAAATCCATCCAAAAGCTGCCCTGTTCCACGGAGCAGAAGCTGGAACTGGTGGACGCCGCCGTGAAGCATCTGAAAGCGCAGCAATAATACATAGCAAACGAGCAGGCCGACATTCAACGCCGGTCTGCCCGTTTTGCATATGGATCGTTATTGTTTTTCTTCTTTCAGAAGTCTCTTGAACAGCGTGGGATAGTTGCTTGCGCCGTGGGCGATATGGTAGACATAGACCGTCTCAGCGATCAGCCGATACACGCAGATATACTTTCCTGCAATCACATATCGATACCCGCCGTTTCGCAGTTCCTTGTCCTGCGGGATATGGCCGGACAGTGGAAACATTTCCAGACGGGAAAGCGTATTCAAAATCAGATTGGTGATGTTCCTTGCTGAGTTTGGCCCTACAAGGTTCATGTGGAGCTGTGCGATTTCTTCAAGCTCCCGCTGGGCAGGTTCCGGAATCACAAGATTAGCCACGCTGATAGATCGCCTCCAGCCGTTTTCTGGACTCCTCCAGCGAATAAGTCGGTGCGCCGGAAAGCCGGGCTGCTTCTGCGATCTCCAGCTTTGCGCGCAGCTTCAAGGATTCTTCGCGCTGTTCAAAGGCCTCGATGCTCATAACGACAAGGTCGCCTTCGCCGTTTTTGGTGATATAAATGGGTTCCGCTTCGTCATGCGCCAGATCAGAAATCATGCCATAGTCATTGCGAAGTGCGGTCGAAGATTTGATAATCACGGGGCAACACCTCCTAAATTATTCTACGATAATTCTATCAGAATAATTCATGCTTTTCAAGACCCTGTTTGAAATACTTCTCCCATGTGGATTTGAAAATCTGCACGTTGCCCTGTTCCCATCGCTTGAACTTTTGCAGCGGGACACCAAGCTGCGTGGCATATGCCTTCTGCGTCAAGCCGAGCCGCTGGCGTATGGCTTTGATTTGCTCCCCCTGACCCCGCAGCAGAAACAGGTTATAGTCATCCAGCAAATCCTCCAGCGGTACCTCAAACAGCTCTGCCAGCCTTTCCATGTGTTCCTTCGGATAATAGTCCCGCCCTGCCTCTTCGTAATGGATGTAGGTACTGCGGTCAATACCCGCATAGTCTGCCACGTCTCTCTGCCGCAGTCCTTTCTGGTAACGATACCACCGCAGCTTGTCCGCAATTTCCGTGATCTCGGATGCGTCCGAAAACCGCAGATTGAACTTCTCGGCATCCAAAAACTTATGTGGAAGGACGACCGGGAACTTGAGAATTTGAAGCGGCGCAACTTTTAACGTACCTGCAACATTCGCAGCCAATACATAGCTGCGGACTTTCAAGCGGCAAAACATAGACCATTTTGCCCCAAAAGGTTCATGGTTTTCCACCTCAACCGCCGATTGTTCCGCTGCGATAGTATTGCATTTTCAATACATCTTGACGCATAAGTTGCCAGGCGGATCTTTTTATCGGGCCGAAAGGTGTTCACCGCCTTGATCAGGCCGATGGTGCCGATGGAGATCAGGTCCTCCTGATTGCTGGCCTGGGTATAATACTTTTTGAAGATGCATCCTTGAAGGCTAATTTGCCTCGTTCATAATAGGCTGAAGCCGTTTGCCCCAGCCGCAAATAGAGTTCTAAATGGATATGTTTGTCATCACTGTCCTCACATACCACAGCGTGGTCGAGGATCGTGGCAACCACTTCTGATTGGATCGGCTCCTTGCAGTTCAGATCTGCCCATAATGCCTTTTCCAGCGCAGCCGTATCCGTGGCTGCGATTTGCTTTTGCTGCTCCTGTTGCTGCAAGGAAATCGTTTGTGTTTGCAGCGAGGTGATCTGTTCATTGAAGCGGCTATTCCGCTTTTTGAACTCCTGCATGGTAATGGCCTCGGCCATACTCAGCTCCAGTAACTTTTCTTTCTTGTCCTCCAGCTGCTGTATTTGCGCTTGCAACCGGGCAATCTCCTTGGAGTAGTCTTCCTTCTTCTGTGTATTTGTAACGGAATCCAACACCACGCGGATAATCTGTCTCTGGTGCTTTACCAGCTTCTGAAACTGCTCTGCCAAAATAGTATCCAGTTCCGTGGTGCGAATGGTAGGCAGGTCGCAGCCCGCTTTTCCGTGTTCACGGTACATCTTACATTTCCAAAACTCCGTTTCTCCCTCCCGCGTTTTGAAGGATTGCCGGTGAAAGGACGTTCCATGCTTTCCACAGATGATCTTGCCGCTGTAGGGATACCGGCTCTGATACCCTACGCCATAGGCTTTCGAACGGGCGCTCCTCTGCTTAAAAAGGGCATTGGCCTTATCCCATACTTCTTCCGACACGATGGCCGGAATATTCGGGTCGGGATAGGATACCCATTCACTTTCGTCGAGGAACGCTGTCTTTTTCTTGCGGTAGTCTAACGATTGGGTCTTGTTGCCGCAATACCAGCCCTTATATTTGGGATTTTGCAGAATGTGTCCGATGGTGCTTGTGTTGAATACATTACCCTGCAAGCTGGTGTAACCACGGCGGGTCAGCTCCTGTGACAAGCTGCGAAGGCCATACTGCCCGGTGGCATAGAGTTCAAATATCTGCTTTACCGCCTCTGCCTGCTCCGGAACAATGATCAGCTTACAATCCTTTTTATCATAGCCCCACAAGCGATTATTACCCAGTACACGACCGTTCTTAATAGATTGACGAAAGCCAAATTTCAGCCTCTCAGAGAGCTTGCGCACCTCATCCTGTGCCACACCTGCCATGACCACCAATCGGAACTCGCTATCGCTATCCAGTGTGTTGATGTTGTCATTCTGGAACAAGACGCCCACATTGTTCTCCAGCAGCTCCTGCGTGTACTGGATGCTGTCCAGCGTATTGCGGGAGAAGCGAGATATCTCCTTCGTGATGATGAAGTCAAACATTCCCCGCTGGGCGTCTGCGATCATCCGCAGGAAGCTGTCCCGCTTGTAGGTACTTGTGCCGGAAATGCCCTCGTCTATGTATCCGGGGATGTACGTCCAGTTGGGATTTTTCTGAATAAACTCTGTGTAGTATTGAATTTGGTTTTCCAAACTGCCCTGCTGCTCCACCTTCTCGGTAGAAACGCGGGCATAGAAGGTCACGCGCAGCGGCAGGTCATAAATTGACTTGCCCTGCCGCATCTGCTCTCTCAACCATCGAACTGTCATCATGGATATCGGCCTCCTCAACCATTATTTCTTCCATAGCTTCAGTATCGGAGGTAAAACGTCTTTTGTCAAAAAAACGGGAGTTGCAGGCAGAAACATATGTCTCTTCCGAAATCAACTCCCGCTTCCATAGACGCTTCAACAAAACCAAGGCAATATCACGATCAACTTCTGTCATAGGCAACTCCTCCCTCCATAAAGTATGCGGTAATCGAGGTGATATGAATAAGCAACAACGCGCTTCCTAAAGTGCGCTTTTGCTTACCCACACTTTTGCGGTCGTAAAATTCTCAAGCAGAACAGGCGGCTGGTGGCTGCCAGCCTCACGGGAATCTCACCCCGGCCCATGCTGATGGGTGCGCCGCACGATGCTTTGAGGGCGTCCAATGCGGGAGTATCATTATGGGTGCCGGTGGTCGTGGCCCACAGAGTGCCACTCTGTTTCGGCACAGCGTCTGTTTCGCTCCCTCCCATGTGGGAGATCATGGCGGACGCTGCTGCATGGCTCGCACCGGCACGAATGTACCTGTCTGCTATATTTGCGCCGCAAATGCAGCTCTTTTCAATGTGCAGCATCGGCTCCTTATCAGCCTGCATCAGCTACCAAAGGTTTGATGGCTGGTGCACACTCATAAAGAAGAAGCTGCGGCGGCGGTGCGGAAAGGGGAATACACCGCCGCCGCAGAAACAGGGGGAGGCGTTTTAGGTGCCATTGCGAAGGTAGGCGGCCAGCATATCTATAAACTGTGAATTTGTCGGCGGCTGCGACAGCGGGCATCCCGCAATGTGATCCAACAGGCTGTGATCCGGCTGCCTCCAGCAGGCCTGCACAAGAGTGCGCAGATTTCTCTCTACACAGCTGCTTGTGGTGCGGAAATGCTGCGCTGTTTGCTTATAAAGACACTTCGTGATCAGCAAGACATACTCGGGCTTCTCCTGTACCTGCTCCAGCATATATACCGCAAAGTAAAATCCCGACAGCTTTCCGGATACGCCCAAAAGACGCAACAGGCGTTCGGCATCCAAAGGCGCGTTCTTTTCAAGTTCCGAAACATAATAAACTAACGGCATTGGTACTCCTCCTGTCTTGTGTATTTTGAAAGGCGTTCATCAAGCCGTCGCGGCGGCCCTCTTGCCGGGTATAGAAAGGGAGGCCGTTTCTTATATACTGATTTTACACGATTTATGGCTATTTGTGACATGTATTCGTTCTACAATGGTCTACGCAAATGCGGCGGGTTTTGTATGTTTTTGTCGTTTTTTGCTTTCTCAAAGCTTCGCCGGTATGGGAGTGCTTGCTTATTATCTATTATCTTGCTAACATCGCATAAGGAAGTAATCTGAGAGAATTGACCGAATATAATCTCTGTGCATTAGTAAGGGCAAAACAAACGCCAGCGTAGAGAGCAAAAATGCTTTTTGCGCTGGCGTTTGTTCGACTGCCATATCTGCATATTCGGCTTACCATGATTTTACAAAAGGAAGAAGAAACAATCAGAGGCAAAAAGGAATAACTTGCGGAATTGATTCACGCAAGCTACACACCAACAATGAAGAGGACTGCTGGTAGCAGTCCTCTTCATATAAATAATCTATTAAGAACGATCAAAAATACTACGACATGAGTGCTGACATACCAAGAAAAGCCGTATTTTCAGGTATACCTAATCTGACCCTATAAGGCACTATTGCTATCAAGTTCTTCAAAAGGCACAGGAGTTAATTTTGTCCGCACCCGCGTTTTTTCACATCCAGGCGTATGCCGCCCCCACGGGCAACAGGAGAAGCAGCAGCGACAGCAGCAGGGCCGGAACCACCGCGCACCGGCGGGATAAAAGCATCACCGTAGCGGCAGACGCCGCCAGCAGGAGAAGCCGGGACGCCAGCAGCGCCAGCACCACGCCGCCTACCGTCCAGTCCGCCGAGAGAGCGGACAGGCACTGCACACTGTTGGCCTGAGCGGCCATGTCAAGGGAGCCGTAGGCTCCCTGCACCGTCAAAAGTCCTGGCAGCCACAGGGCGAGGGTCAGCAGCAGGACATAGCCCCCTGCAATGACGCATTTCCACCGCACCACGCTCCTTCGGCGGGGGCTGGCCGTCAGCAGGGCGTCCACGCCGCTCTCCCGTTCCCCGGCGAAGCTGCCGAACAGCAGCAGGGCAACGGCCAAAAACGCGCCGCCCAGCTCCAAAACATCCTGCCGCAGGGCATCCGCACCCAACAGCCGCTGATAGCCGGTCTGATACAGGTACACCTGCCCCGGCCGCAGGGCGCGGTATTGGTTCTGCGCCAGGTGGAAGGCGTCCTCCGCGTGGAGCTGATTTCGTATTGGCTCCGCCTCCCGGTCAAAGATCACAGAGTCGGGATACCGCCGCCACAGCTCCACAAGTTGCTCGTTCAGCTCGTCAAATCGCGCCTGCTCTGATGCCAGGTAGTCGTCCTTTTCCTGGCTGGGCGCGCCTGACAAAAACTCGGAATAGTTCCGATAATATACCTCAAATTCACTGCGCTCCGGGGTGAATCGGCCGTACAGCAGGGCGATAACGGCAAAAAATGCCAGCAAGATCCACAGTCCGCACCGAGAGATCAGCGCCTTATACAGCTCGTGTCCCGCCAGGCAGGTGTGCCGGGGGCGGGGAAGCGACCATGTAAAGGTCACCCGCTTGCCGGAACCGCCGGGGGTTTGGGCATACAGCGCCGCGCCGCCGATTCCGGCGATCACGGCGAGAGCCGCCAGGAATATCGCGCCAAGCAGCACCCGATCCGAGGGACTGCCCAGCAAATTCAGATACACCGCCTCCCGGCACAGGGCTTGTCCGTCCGCCAACTGCCACAGGCTGAGATTCCGCAGCCATAATTGGGAGCTGCCCGCCATGAGGGCGGCTATGCCCCCGCAGACCGCCGCGCAGCCAACCGCTGCGGCGGCGTTGGACGCGCGGGCGCACAGCAGGAAGATCAGCGCCGTGGAGCACAGCAGCCACAGGTATTTCATCCCCGCCGACAGAGCCAGCAGCCCGCCCACCGTCATTCGGTAGGGGCAGGCGGCAAAGCCGTACAGGCTCTGCACCGGGGCGTCCAGTCCCGCAAAGCCGTACAGCAGCCCCGCTATAAGGGCGTTGATGCCATAGAGCAGCACGAAGCCTACCGTGGAGAGAGTCGCGGCGGCGGCCAGCTTTCGCCCGTAGACCCGCGACCGCCCGAATCGGGTGGGACGTGTCAGGTTCAAAAGCCCCGATGCCCTCTCGTGGGTCAGCAGGGTCAGCCCCGCCGCCAGGGGAAACAGCAGTGCCAGCGCGTCCGTCAGATGAAAGGACAGCAGCACCTCCGGGCCGCCCAGAAACGCCGCCCGGGGGGTCACGTCCGCCAGGGACTCATAGACTGCCGCGCCGCGTTCCAGGGAGCGGGCGGCAAAGCCGTCAAACAGGCCCATCCGCAGCTTCAGCCGGGATTCCGCCGCCAGGCCTGCCCGGAAGGACGGATATTCCTCCGCCTGCCGCACCCGCGCCAGGGCCGCGTCGGCGGCGGACAGCTGGCGGCGCAGGGCGTCGTATTCCGTCCATGCGCCGCTGGCTGACGCCCGGTCCAGCCGGTCCTCCAGGCCGGTGACATAGCCGGGCAGGTCCTCCTGGGCCATGGCCTGACGCAGAGCGGACACGGTGTAGCCGCCACTGTCGCCGGTGGCGTGGAGGGCAAACAGCACCCCGCTGCACAGCACCGCCAGAAGCAGCAGCAGGCACAGCCGCCCGCTGCCGCCGATCTTCCGCAGCTCCCAGGTCATAGCGCCGCCCCCTCACCGAAGTGGAACAGGTACACATCCTCCAGATCGGGTCTGGCCGGGGCGCAGGGGAGGGGCGGCCTTGCCTCGCTGAGCAGCCGCACTAAAATACCCTCCTGTTGGCGGGAAACGCCGCACACCGTGCCGTATTGCGCCACATCGGGGAGCTGCTCCTCCGCCACGGTCAGCTCCCACACCTGCCCCTCCAGCTCCTGCTCCAGGGCGTGGGGGGAACCGCGACGGATGGCAAGCCCTTGGTTCATTAAGATCAGTTCCCGAGCGATGAATTCCACATCCTGCACCACATGGGTACACAGCAGCACGATCTTTTCCCCGGCAATTTCGCCGATGAGGTTCCGCACCGCCACCCGCTGGCGGGGGTCAAGCCCCGCCGTTGGCTCGTCCAGCACCAAAATATCCGGGTCGTGGAGCAGAGACTGTGCCAAAAGCAGCCGCTGCTTCATGCCACCCGACCAGCCACGGATGGGGCGGCCTGCCGCCTCCGTGAGATCCAGCCGCGCCAGCGCCCAGTCCATGCGCCGTTTGGTATCCTCCCGGCTCATGCCCTGGAGGGATGCCATGTAATAGAGAAATTGCTCCCCGGTGAAGCCGGGATATAACGCCTGCTGCTGGGGGCAGTAGCCCAGTCGGCGGCGGAAGGCCGCCCCCATGGAGACGGTGTCCTCCCCGTCCAGGGTGACGCGGCCCCGGGTGGGGCGGAGATTGCCGGTGAGGATGTTCATGAGGGTGCTTTTGCCCGCGCCGTTGGGGCCAAGCAGCCCATATACCCCCGCCGTAAGGGTCAGGTCGATGCCCCGCAGGGCTTCCTTTGCACCGTATCGCTTGGCGACATCGTGAAATTGCAGCTCCATCCCGTCACCCCACTGCCACGGCGCTTTCATAGCGCCCGGCATAGAAATTCTCCTTGGAGATGACGCATCGGCCGTTGTCGCCCAACGCCCGGAAGAAGGAGCCGCCCTCCTGGGAGGGGCTCATGACCATGCCGTGTTCGTCTGCGGCGCCCACCAGCTCCACGGGCTTACCGTCCTGCAGATCGGCCACCCAAACCCGAGAGCCCGCTTCCGTATCGGTGATGATAAAGGCCTTGCTGTCCATGACCCAGTAGTTGATGATATCCTCCATGGACAGCAGGGTGCGGCTCTCGCCACTATCCAGGTTCAGAAGGCGCAGCTCGTCCCCGCACTGATAGATATGCTCCATGCCGTAGACCTGCATAGGGTCGACGGTCATAAGATATCCGTCCTTGTTATGATCGGCCACAACGGTATAGTCCCCGCTCTCCATATTCCACAGCAGAAGCCGCCGCTGGGTGTTTTGGTGGACATACCGCCCGTAGCTGGCGTTCTCCCCGTACTGCGCCGCGAACTCCTCCGCACTCAGCAGGGACTGCTCCTTCGGCTCCTCCACCACGGCGCCCCAGCGGGCGGAAAAGCCCATCAGCGTCCCGGGGACAGACAGCTCCCGATAGCTGCCGGCGGCAAGGTCGTATAGCAGGGAGCTGCCCTCGGTTCGGCTATCGACCCGCCCGTCCGCCTGCTGCTCTGTGATGCGGCATTGCACATACAGGGTGGCCTTGCCGCAGGAGAAAAGCCCCAGGGTGGCGGTGTAGAAATGATCGTCGGTGTTGTCCCACTGCTCCAGGACGGTGACTTTCCCGCCGGACAGCTCCTTGCGCACCAGTTGCGCGCCGCTGCCCGCGTCATCGAGGGTGGCGTAGAGCACCCCGTCCAAAACGGCGAAGCTGTTGACGTTCCCCACCCACGCCTGGCAGCTGGCGTCCCCGTGGGAGCAGCCCGGCTGGGCGCACAGGGTCATGGTCTGGCCGGAGGCATAGTCGTAGTAGCTCACCGCCCCGGCGGCGCAAATATACCAACCGTTGTCGTCGGTGAACACCGCGCCTGTTCCGGCGGCGTCCCGGTTGTCCTTGGGCAGGGCGTGCCCTTGGACGGCGGGGGTCGGCTCCGGGTCCCCGGAGGGATTCCCGGCGGGGCCTTCAGGCCCGGAGCAGGCGGTCAGCAGCAGGAGCAGCGCAAGAAAGCATGGTACGAAGCGTTTCACTGGATAGTCCCTCCCCGATCGAATTGTGAAATTCGCCCGCCTATCACATTATATATGCAGTAGGCGGGCGGCTTTTGTTGCAAATCAACAGGATAGCTACAAGCTGGATTGTAGCATATTGTGCAAAATATGTCAATATTCTTAAAAACATTTTCTAAAAAAAGTATTGCGGGCCGACGCTGCGGTCGCGACAGACAAAGCCCCCGGAAAGCAGGGCTTTCCGGGGGCTTTGCGCCTATTGGCCGTATGGCGAGGGTCCCTCGATGATGCTGGTTTCGCTCCAGCCGTTGTAGGCCTGGTGATAGTCATACAGGCTGACGCAGAGGGCCGCCACCCACAGCAGCAGCACCGTCAGCACCGCCGCGATCAGGATGGTCAGCACCTGACGCCGCCGCCGCAGGGCGGCCAGCAGCTCCTGGGTGCTCATGGCGTCCACATACGCCGCGGCCACCTGCTGGGGCGTCCCGAACCGGGCTTCCAGGTCTGCGTCCCGGGTTTCGGCGCAGTAGGCCTCCGCCTCGCTGCGCAACGCCGTCAGCAGCTGCTTTTTGTGTTTTCCGGCGCAGGGCAGATAGCTGCCGACGGCCCGGACGTATCGGTTGACCTGCCGCTGTCTTTCCCGCATGGCGGCGCCTCCTCTCGAATGATGGCCGTCACGCCGGTCATCATGGATTCATATTCCCGGATCATTTCCTCCAGCCGGGCTTCTCCGGCAGGCTCCAGGTGGTAGTATACGCGGGTCATCCGCTTGCCCACCAGCACCCGGCGGTCGGAGATCAGTCCCTGCTCCTGCAGCCGGTACAGCACCGGGTACAGGGAACCCTCCTGAGTTTTCAGCCGTCCGCCGCTGCGCCGTTCCGTCTCCTGCACCAGCTGGTAGCCGTACATATCTTCCCTTCGCAACAATGATAGCAGGATCAGCGCCATGACACCGCGCTGAAATACATTGGGTCCCGAATTGCGTGACATGTCGCCACCTCCTTCATGCAAATAGATTTCTTCTCTTTTATACCATTCAATCCGCCAAAACGCAAGCCCAACTGTGCAAAAACTCAAGACAGACAGGTGAAATACTTTTCAACAAGAGGACAGTGAAATAATATTTTTTCGGACAACAACCTACAGGATCCTCTGCCCTCTATTTGTCGGCATACCACACCGGCCTTGCCGCCGTTTCAAAGCTGGTTTGGTGGGAGATGGTCACGCCGTTGGTGCCGGATGCGCAATGCACCACCAGCAGGAGGCCCAGCCAGTCGCGCCCTGCGGCGATGCCGACGTGTTCGTCCTCCGGGTAGAACAGCAGATCTCCCGGCTGCACCTCGTCCCACGCTATGTCTGTGCAGCTAGCGTGCTGCGCCGCCGCGCCGCCACCCTGCCCGATGATGTAGCTGCCGCCGCTGGCGTTGTAGAACGCCCAATCCACGAAGCCGGAGCAGTCCAAGCCGTAAGGCTGCTCTGTACCAGTGGTGTCGCTGCCCTCGGCTGTGACCTCTGCCGGCTCGCCCCAGCGGTCGTCCCAGCCCAGCACCAGCGATTTGCCGCCCCAGAAGTAGTCCACCTTGTCCACCAGTGCCAGCGCGTAAGTGACGACCATGCGCCGTTCCATGGTAAGATCGTCCGGCAGGCGTTCCCACACCTCCATGGCTTCGCCGGTGGGTTCCATGGTGTGACTGTCCGCGACAACACCAGCCGGTGACAGCGCCGCTATCACCGCCACCACCGGCAAAGCCAGCAGCAGGAACAGCACCACACCGCCGCCCGCTGCGGCTATCGCCTCAATAC
>ERZ506979.25-NODE-25-length-153441-cov-12.165921_pt1 | contig 153441 bp, 163 predicted proteins | sample MGYA00512887_ERZ506979 | MGnify/ENA metagenome assembly ERZ506979 | reverse complement strand
GAGCACCGGATTGTGGTTCCGGGTGTCGAGGGTTCGAGTCCCTTTACCCACCCCACAAAGGATGAGGGATTGGGAGATGATCCCGATCCCTCATCTACTTTTCCGCATAGGGGTGTAGCCAAGCGGTAAGGCAAGGGACTTTGACTCCCTCATTCGCTGGTTCGAGTCCAGCCATCCCTGCCAGAAAAATCCGGATGGCTTGCCCATCCTTTTATACGCTTCGTTAGCTCAGTAGGTAGAGCACCTGCCTTTTAAGCAGGGTGTCCGGGGTTCGAATCCCCGACGAGGCACCAAAAAGAAAACACCATCCGTCAGGATGGTGTTTTCTTTTTGGGGCAGCACTTTTGCTACGCAAAAGTGGTCGCCTGCGGGCGGGTGATTGAACGCGAGTGGGGGAACCCGTCAAAGGTTCCCCCCTCACACTCTCCCTTCCTTGCGATGTGCGGGAGTGCAGACAACAAAACCTGTGGGCAATTGCAAGTGAACAAACAGGTTTAGATGCCATGCGGTGAAAACCGCGTGGCATCAAGCCTTTCCGGGGTTTCCCATACCCCGATTTTAACGGTTTCAAGCATGGATGTCAGAGCCGTCTGAGAGGCGTTCAACGTGATTTGAACCCCTCTTTTTCTGCTTTCTGGCGAAATAATCGGATGCAGCCCCCTTTTGTATGAGGAATTTCCTCGCAAAAGGGGGCTTTTTTCATAAAAAAGTTTCACAAAGTTTGGAGCGTCGGTTTGTTGGTTTCATAAAACCATCGAACCGGCGCTCTTTTTGCATTTTCGGGATAAATAATCGGGCGTGACCCGAAAGGAGGAACGAAAGATGCATGAAAGCAGACGCAGCGTAGACAAACGCAGAAGCACGGCGTTTGTGCCGATGCCGCCGGAGCAGGTGTTTTGCACGGAGAACGAAAGATGCCGTGGATGCCCGTATCCCGCCCACGGCGTCATTTGCCGGCACCGGGGTGGAGGCTGTCTGCGCACAGATATGGAAGAAATCGAAAGGAGGCAGAAGTGATGAACGGAAGCCAGAGCAGCCGTATGGAGACGGGAGGGATGATGTAAGCGAAAGCGGCTCGATCCATTTGGATCAAGCCGCTTGATAGGCAGACAAACTGGAAGTTGTTTGTACAATGTTCAAGATATAACGGTTATTATGTCTTGATTAGAGTACAAACTCATATAAGAGGAACTTCCTCGGTACTCCAATATCAACATATGTGATTTCAACCTTATCCACATACTTAAATCCAAACGACATATACATTTTCTGTGGAATATCATTTCCCTCTATGCAATCAAGACGAATTGATTTAAGGTTTCTTTCCCTTGCTGTGTCTATTGCGTGTTGAACTAACTGCTTCGAGTATCCACGACCTCCATATTCCGGAAGGACACGCAAGGCATGAAGAACTACTGTCTCGTTATCATTTGCATCAATAAGCCATTTAACTGCGTGATACGCCTCATCACGATCATGATTCATAATATACGCCGCAACAATTCGACCATCTTCAATACCGATAAACTGATTTCTCTCTTTGATTGCATCTTTGATCATTTCATCTGGAGGGAAACCACCTTTATCTCCCTCCGGCAGAAAATCTTTTTCGCTCAAAACTTTACACATACCGTCATAAAACTGTCGCAATTCTATAAAATTTTTCTCTTCTGCATATCTGATAATCATAGAAATCTATCCCTTCAAATTCCGATTTGTTTGCCACATCATAGCACACCCTCAAAAATGTGTAAAGCCAAATTCTACACCGAAAGGAGATCTTAACCTTGAAAGATGCAACGCAATTTCATATCCGCCCTGCCCGCCCGGAGGAGGCGGGCTTATGATCTATTTCCTCTGCGTCAGCGACGTCCGTGCTGTAAAGTTGTACCTACCCGCAAAGCAGACGGAGCTGGACGCCGTACTGGACATCAGAAGCCTGGATGATGCGTTTACACTGGCAGAGCATCTGAGCGACCCTTGAGCCGGGGCTCCATTCTCTGGAGGAATTGGCGAGGGAGGAGCTCTCCGTCATCGTGAACGATCCGGATCGTGACCTGCTGACGCGGCATCTGAACATGGAGGCCTATTGCTGGGCGTGATCTCACGGGGCAGCTCCCGCAGACGCTGCCGCCGCTTTTCGAACGCGTGACAAATTTCATATACTGTGCTATACTACCCACATCACCACCAAGGAGGACGTATCATGCGTATCAACTGGTTCAAGGACGAAAATCACCTGGTCTATATCAACGGCGCGACACAGCTGGCAGAGCTGGAACGGACGCTGCACTTCCCCGGACTGGAGGAAGCGGCCAACGAGCTGCGGCAGCACCCCACAGCGGAGGGCTTTACCATCAAGGGGCCCAAGCGCACCAGCGGACGGCTGTTCGTGCCTGATCTGACCTTCGGCGAGCACATCGAGATGGGCGAAAACATCTTCTTCTATATGGGTGAGATGCAGGAGTGCTACGTCATCTACTGGCCGGACGCACCGGTGGCAAAGTGAGGCGGCATCGCACATGACTTTCCTGCAAAAGCATCACGGGCAGATGTCCGATTCCATGCTGACAGCCTTTTTCATCATCCTATCCGGAGGATTGCAGGACGCCTATACCTACTGCTGCCGGGGCAAGGTGTTCGCCAACGCCCAGACTGGCAATATCGTGCTGCTGAGTACGCATCTATTCGAGGGGGACTGGGGACAGGCGTTGCGATACTTAGTCCCCGTGCTGGCGTTCCTGCTGGGTATCTACATCGCGGAGTGCATCCACCGGCACTTCAAGCGGATGGAGAAGGTACACTGGCGGCAGCTTATCATTCTGGCGGAGATCGTGCTGCTGGCGGCGGTGGGCTTCCTGCCGGAAACGCTGAACACCACCGCCAACGCCGTGGTGTCCTTCGTGTGCGCCATGCAGGTGCAGACCTTCCGCAAGGTGCGGGGCCACGCCTACGCCAGCACCATGTGCATCGGCAATATGCGCAGCGGAACGGAGGCGCTGTGCGCCTACTTCCATACGAGGGATAAGGAAATACTCCACAAGGCGCTGACGTATTTCGGCGTGGTGCTGCTGTTCGCGCTGGGCGCGGGCGTCGGCAGCACCGCCACGCTCCATTGGGGCGCGGGGACGATCTGGCTGTCCTGCGGGCTGCTGACCGTCAGCTTCCTCATCATGTTCATCCACGACGAGGAACAGAAGCTGAACGAATAAAAACAACACCGGCGGCGTTACCCACACGCTGCCGGTGCTGCTTTGAGGTGGTGTTCCTCATGGAAAAGAAAAGTAAAAGTATGGTTGGCTGAACTATGTCCTTATCATAGCAGGTCGAAAAAGATTTGTGAAGCGCATCTTTGTTCTTGAAAACATGAGGACCTGTATAGTATAATGCTCCTCGAAACGAGGTGCGTCATGAGTATTTCCAAATATCAGGTCTTTCTCAAAACTGTCTCCTGCGGCAGCTTCTCCAAGGCGGCGGAGGCCATGAACTTCACCCAGTCCGGCATCAGCCACGCCATCAACTCGCTGGAAAACGAGCTGGGCGTGAAGCTGTTAAGCCGCAACCGCGGCGGCGTGGTGCTGACGGCGGACGGACGGGCAGTGCTGCCCAAGATCGAAAAGCTGTGCGCCGCCCACCATTCTCTCATGCAGACGGTGGAGGGGCTGAAGGACATGGACAGCGGCCTTGTGAAGATCGCCACCTTCTCCAGCGTATCTGCCCAGTGGCTGCCCCGCATCCTCAAGAGCTTCGGGAAGGTATATCCCAACATCGAGTTTGAAGTAGTTACCGGCGATTTCTATGACCAGATCGAGGACTGGATCGTCAACGGCACGGTGGACTGCGGCTTTCTGCGTCTGCCGTCGGTGAAGCGCTTGCAGACCTACGCCCTGCATCGGGACGAATTGCAGGTCATCGTCCCCTGTGACCATCCCTACGCCGACCGTGACCCGTTCCCCGTGTCTGCACTGGCAGAGGAACCCTTCATCCAGCTGGAGGAGGGCGACGACTACGAGATCATGGCGGCCTTTGACGAGATGGGCGTCCGGCCCAACGTGAAATACATCGCGCGGGAGGACAGAACGATTCTCGCCATGGTGTCGGAGGGGTTGGGCATCAGCCTGCTGCCGGAGCTGATGGTGCGCCACAGCCCCACGCCCATCAAGGTCTGCCATGCGCCCCTGCACTTTTACCGTACCATCGGCATCGGCGTCAAGGACAAGAAAGCTCTCTCCAATTCCACCCGCCTGTTTGTGGACTATGTGCGGACGTGGGTGGCGGAAAACGGGAATACATAAACGTTCAACTTTCGCTAAAAAAGCATGAGAACACGTCATGTAATACAGACAAGAACGCAGTTCCCATACGGCTTTGCGGGAACGAACAAACGACGCCGCAAAAATGTATCCTTCCGCGAAACAAATACCCTCTTGCAAAACGGCGGGGTGTTCATCATAATAGCACCCGTAGCCCCCGAAAAGTGAATAGGCTTACCGGTCTGAAACGCTGCGGCGTTTCGGTGAAAGTTGGAATGTGGGTCAAAGTCCCCGCGAACAGGTCACTGTGAGGCTCCTCTGAGGCAGGAGATAAGTCAGGTCGCGCCGGTAAGCGTCACAATGCACACGCCTGAAACCGAGCTGCATGAACGGGGGCTTCGCGCCCGTTTACACGAGAGAAGCGTCGGCATTTGCCGGCGCTTTTTGCATGAAGTCAGGGCACCTACGGGGGACGGAAAGGTGCTTGAAAAAATGGGAGAACGCAGAAGGTTCGTCCGCAGGGACGCCACGGTGGAACGGCTATCCGCTATCTTTTTAGAGGATATGGTTGGGAGCGTAAAGCCCTCCACGCTGGCGTGCTACCGCCGCAACATCCAATGCCACATCCTGCCGGCGCTGGGCGAGTGCGTGGCAGCGGAACTGACGGCGGCGGAGATCAACGACTACATCCAGCAGTTACAGGAGGACTATTCGCCCAAGCTGGTGCGAGAAATCGGTGGCCTTCTGCTGCGGATCGTGGGCATGGCCGGTGTGGGCTACGGCGAGGATGTGACGCTGCCGAAGGTGCGGCAGAAGGCCGTGGAGGTGTTCACCGAGCCGGAACTGAAGCAGATGGGGCAGGTCATTCTGCGCCGTCCGGACAGGACGGGACTTGGCGTACTGCTGACAGCCTACACCGGATTGCGGCTGGGAGAGCTGTGCGGCCTGCAATGGCAGGACGTGGACGTCGGCGCGGGACTGCTGCACATCCAGCGGACGGTGGAGCGCATCGCGCAGATAGGCGGCGGGACGTGCCTGACGGTGCAGCCACCGAAAACGGAAAATTCCGAACGCTGGATACCCATTCCGAAAGAGATGCTGCGGATGCTGAAGCCAGAGACAAAGCAGCCGGACAGCTACCTGCTGACCGGCGGGGAGATCGTACCCGACCCGCGGGCGATGCAGTACCGCTATAAGGTGTTGTTGGAGCGCTGCGGTGTGCGGTATCGGAATTTCCATTGCCTGCGGCACAGCTACGCCACGCGGTGTGTGGAGCGGGGGGTGGACGTGAAAAGCGTCAGTGAGCTGCTGGGCCACGCCGACGTCCGCACTACCCTGCGGCTGTACGTCCACTCGTCTATGGACTACAAGCGCAAGGCCGTGGAGGGGATAGGCTTCCTCAAAGGAATAACGTAAAAAAGGACGCCGTTCGGCGTCCTTTTTCCTATCCAAAAAATGGCACAAAAATTTTCGCAAAGTAACATACTTTGCGAAAACTTTCCAATTTCAACCGAATAACAGTATATACCAGCCGTTTTTCCGTGTCAACAACGAGTTCTAATTTTCGACTTTTTCTGGCGTAAATCTGGAATGCCTTGCAGCGCAAGGCGTTCCGCACTTTTTCGCAAAGTATGTTACTTTGCGAAAAAACAGTTCAAAAGAACCGAGAATTTCATATAGCTGAGTTCTGTGACGTCGTGTGGCTGTGCGTTGTAAAGACGATTTTTCGTCAGGGTACAGCCTTAAAGGAACATGGGTAACCAGACCCACCGCGGACGGCACTGTGAGCGCAAGGAAACGACCAAAACGGCTTTGAGCCGCTGGGCAATACCCGCCATTGGGACGCGAGTCCTGAGAAGGTAGGTCGTGTACGAGGGAGAGATCCCGTGGCGCGAGGGCAGTAGAATTACACGAAGGAGAACTTGTTTGCAGCGGCGCTTCTTCGTTGTGACGAGGGTAGGAGTGTACGCTGACGAGATTCGTCAGCGTTTTTTCTTACCGCCACATCACCATAGGGAGGAGTATGTCCATGAGCCATTTCAACCCCAACCAGCATTTTGATGTTGAGAACTGGCGCGAACAGAAGATCGCCCAGCGCACTAAGGACGCGCTGGCGGCGCAGGACGCGGCGTTTGCCGAAAAGTACGCCGAGACACCCTTGCGGGAGTTGGCCCAGTATCTGACCCGGTGTGCCTGTACCCTGCGCCACAGTCCCGCCCCATGCGAGATAGACGGCGGCGCGTTCATCGAACAACGCTTCGGAAGCTGGGACGCAGCTATGCGTGCGGCCTGTCTGCCGCCCGCTCGGATGATGAAGCTGAACAGCACGGCCCGCTACCGCAAGGAGCGGGCGGTACAGGAGCCTCTGTTTTTGGCGGAGCGTAAGGAGAAGAAGCGGCAGAAGCAGATCGAGAAGAACCTGCGGCAGGGCCAGCTGGCCCACGAGAAGGCCGTGAAGCGCCGCGCAGAGCGGGAAGCCGCCGAAGAAAAGAAAGCCGCCGCCGAAAAAGACACCACCCCTTGTCAAGCCGAGACAGTCTGAACGGAGACTGTCAGCTTTCCATAAGGGTGGGAGGGGAAAAGCCGCCCCTCCCGCCTCCTCTCTTATCGCATACCCATCGGCTCGATACCGGCGGCGTGATCCGCCCTGATCCCTTTATCACGCTGCGGCGTTTGGAGATAGAGAATACACACAAGGAGGAAAACAACATGAGAAGCAACAAGGCCCATCGGCTGTTGGCGCTGCTGCTGGCGTTTGTGATGACGTTCAGCCTGCTGCCGACGGTGACATGGGCCGCGGACGAAAACAGCGGCACGGTCGACGGTGACGTGATCTGGTCTTATGACCCGGACACCACGACCCTGACCATCAGCGGCAGCGGCGCGATGCCGGATTACAACTCGGTAAATGTCAAAAAGACAGGATGGTATCCGAAGGCGTTTACCAAGGTGGTCATCGGCGAAGGCGTGACCAACGTAGGCTCCTACGCCTTTTATCAGCACGCGACGCTGACCGAGGTCGAGCTGGGCGACAGCGTGAAGAAGATCGGCAACGGTGCATTTTATGAGTGCAAAGTGAAACTGACAAAGGTGACGCTGCCCTCCGGCTTGCAGACCATTGACATAAATGCGTTCAACGGTGTTACCTTTGACACCATCGAACTGCCTGATGGCCTGACCAAGATCGGCAGCAATGTGTTCGCAAACGCGTCCGGTAAGGTCATTGTCAACAAGGCGAAGAGCGACTTCCTGCGGGAATATGGACTGACAAATACCACTTGGCCGGGCAGCAGCAGTACCAACGTGACGGTGGAATACACCAAGGAGTATGTGCCGCAGACCAGCGGCAGCTGCGGCGCCACGGACGAGGATAAGGTCACATGGGCCTATGACGCCGCGACCGAGACGCTGACCGTCAGCGGTACGGGCGCTATGGCGGACTATACATCGACGAAGTACCCCTGCTGGCAGGATGTGGACTATCCCGCGGTAAAGCACGTTGTGATCGGCGCGGGCATCACCCGTATCGGCGGCTATGCTTTCAGGAACCTGAAGACGGAAACCGTGACCATACCGGACACGGTGACCAGCATCGGCGGCAGCGCGTTTACCAGCAACAGTGCACTGACGGAGCTCAAGCTTCCCAGTGCACTGGAGTCCATCGGCGGCAGCGCGTTTTATAGTTGTACCGGCCTGACGGCGATCACGATCCCGGCCACGGTCAAGACCATTGGCAGCTCCGCCTTCAACGGCTGCACGGGCCTGACGGAGTTCGTGTTCCCCGATGGCGTGGAGGAGATCACCAATTCCGTCCTGTCCGGCTGCACGGGCCTGACCAAGGTGACGCTGCCCAAGGCTGCGACGACGATTTCTGCCTACGCTTTCAAGAACTGCAAGGCTCTGACCGAGCTGGTGATCCCTGAGACCGTGACGACGATCGGCAGCTCCGCCTTTTCGGGCTGCACCGGGATCACGGAGCTGGTGATCCCCGCCTCCGTCACGTCCATCGGAAAGTCTGCATTCCAGAACTGGACGGCGGAGCAGACGGTTCGCTTTGCGCTTACCAAGGCGGAGGCAAATGCCAATATCACATTTAATACCGCCTGGAAGACCAGCTGCAAGGCGAAGATCGCGTACCGGGCGCTGAAGGCAGAGTACTGCGACGGCATCGTCCTGACGCTGAAGAACGGCGACAAGAGCTATACGGGTACGCTGGATCTGGAGAACGCCACCATCAGCTTTACCGACGAGGTGGATATCCTGATGGCCCCCACCTTCACCGCACCTGAGATCGTGATCACCACGGCGGACGGCAGCGCGTGGACCGGCGGCACGGCGACGCTCTCCAGCGCGCTGACCTTTACGGCCAAGAGCACCGGCGTGTATACCACCGACGCCAAGCTGGTCCTGGCCCCGGCTGAGGGAACAGAGGGCGACACCATCCCCCTGGCCATCAGCTTCACGGTGACCGAAAAGGCCTATACCTTCCAGGGTACCGGTACGCAGGCTGACCCCTATATCGTGGACAGCCCGCTGGCCCTCTATCAGATGGCCAAGAGCACCATGGTCAAGAATTCTTCCGGCAAGTTCTATCAGCAGACCAAGGATATCGACATGGCCGGCGTTCCCTGGACGCCCATCGGCGGTACGAAGGCGTCCAACGGAAGCACCAGGATCGACACCTACAATACCTTCAAGGGCACCTATGACGGCGGCAATTTCAAGATCAGCAACCTGGTGGTGGACGATCTGAACGCCGTCGGACAGGGCCTGTTCGGCTCGGTGACGAAGGGCACAGTAAAGAACGTCACCATGGACAGCACCTGCTCCATCCGGGCAAAGGCCTTTTCCGCCGCGGTGGTGGCCATGACGGACGGCGCCACCATTGAGAATTGCCGCAGCTATGCCACCGTCTATGTCAACGTGTACCGCGCGGAGAGCGGCGGCATCGTTGGCTCCTCGACCGGCTCTACTACCATCCGGAGCTGCGCCAACTACGGCAGCGTGACCGGCAACCAGAAGGCGGCCGGATACGGCGGCACCACCGGCGCGCGCTGGGTCGGCGGCATTGTCGGTTCGACCGGTGCGGACCTGATCGTGGACTGCCACAACTACGGCAACGTCACCAGCGGCTGCTATGTGGGCGGCATCGTTGGCTCCGGCACCAGCTATACTTCCAAGTTCATCAAGATCATCGGCTGCTCCAACAGCGGTACGATCAACTCCTCCTGCGCCCTGCCTATGGCGGACACCTTTGACGTGGCAGTGTCCGGCACAGGCGGTATCGCCGGCATGATGAGCGCCGGCGGCGTGATCGAGGGCTGCTACAACACCGGCACCATCATCGCGGACTCCCCCGGCGTGGGCGGTCTGGTGGGGCAGGATGAGGGCATGACCATGGCCAACTGCTACACCACCGGCACGGTCACCAGCACCTATACCGGCGACTGGGATGTCGCCGCGGGCGCTGTGGTAGGCTATGTCAAGGGGCAGAAGAATAATATCAAGCACAACTTCTATCTGGCCCAGTCCTTGAACGCCATCGGCAAGCTCAACCCCAGATGCACCGGCGCCGTCGAGGCTCCGGTGAGCAAGACCGCCGAGGAACTGAAGAGCCAGGAATTCCTGACGGAGCTGAAGGAGTATTTCACCCAGGAGCTGACCTATACGGTCTGGGCTGCTGACAGCGAGAATACCAACAACGGCTACCCGGTCATCACCGGCGTAGCGGAGAAGAAGGACTATCACAAGCAGCTGACGGCCTTCAAGGTCGGCAAGCTGAACATGACCATTGACGAGGCGGCGGGCACCATCACCGGCATGATCCCCTATGATGTGGATATGGCGGCTGTTACCCCCACCATTACCATCAGCGCGAATGCCTCCGTGTCCCCCGCCAGCGGCGAGGCCACGGACTTCTCCAAGGGCGCGGTGACCTATACCGTGACCGCCGAGGACGGTACCACCAAGACCTATCAGGTCACGCTGACCAAGCCGGCCAGCGGCAAGGGCCTGATGACGTTCCAGATCGAGGGCGACTATACTGGCACCACTGGCGAGAAGAAGCTGCTGCTGACGGCGGCGGACTTCAAGCAGGATACGCTGACCTACGACATCGACTGCCGGGACGGCGTGATCGATACGCAGCTCAATGTCTGGGCGATCCCGGCGGTGCAGAACGCCACCGTACAGGTAGCCATCAATGAAAATGATCCTGTCAATGTGACCGTTGCCAACGATCTGGTAAGCTCCGGTAAGTTCGTCCGCTGCTTCGATCTGCTGCATCAGGGCAAGAACACCCTGGTCTTTACGGTGACGCCGCCGGAGGGCTCCGAGGTTGAGGCCACGACCTATACCGTGAAACTGAACCTCAGACCCAGCCTTCACGAAATGAGTGTGACGGCCACCGGTGTGACGGTGGAACCCGGCGGTTACATCTATGAGACCCAGTCCATCACCGAGTATACCCTGACCATGACCCCCACGACGCAGAGCGTCAACGTCAGCTTCACCGCCTACGGTGAACCGGGCAGCACCATCGTTACCGGCCCTGTGGAGTTTACCGGTACGGTGAAGCACGCCAACAGTAAGCTGTACGCCTACGCCGCGGACGTGCCGGTGGACCGCACCATGGAGAGCTTCACCATCAAGGTGGGCTGCGCGGATGAGACCATCCCCAGCACGACGTACACCTTCCGCCTGGTGTGGCCCGGCGACTATACCGCCCAGATCAAGGCCAATGTCGCTGCCAACGTGATCATTACCGACGCCAACGGCGTGGCCCAGACGCCTGACGAAAACGGCGTTTACCGCCTGAGCGAGGGCGCGGACTACCGTTACTCCGTGGTGGCCAAGGGCTATGTCACCAAGACCGGCACCCTGTCCGGCTCCGCCGACCTGACCGACGGCGTGCTGAACGTGACGCTGGAGGCCGTCAAGCCCAACCAGCGAACGCAGTACGACGCACAGTGGCCCAACTTCCGCGGCAATGACCAGAGCATGGCCGTCGTCAGCGCCAAGACCCCCATCGGCCAGAACGATGATGTGGAGATTCTGTGGAGCAGCCAGACCGGTACGGGCTATGACACCAACGCGGTCAGCTCTCCCATCCTGGTGGGCGGCTATATGTACGCTTACGCAGGCACCAAGATCGTCAAGATGAACACCGACACCGGCGCGATCGAGGCCAGCGGCAGCATGGTGGGCACCTCCAGCTTCGGCATCGTGCCGCCTACCTATGCCGACGGCATGATCTTCGTGGGCCTGTCCAACGGCCGCGTGCAGGCGTTTGACGCCACCACACTGGAATCCCTGTGGCTGTATACCGACCCGCTGGGCGGCCAGCCCAACAGTCCCATCACCTATTCCGACGGCTGCATCTATACAGGCTTCTGGAATGGTGAGAAGGAGGACGCCAACTTCGTGTGCCTGACGGTGGACGATGAAGATCCCGACCAGCTCAAGGAAACCAAGGAAGCCATGTGGCGCTATACCGGCAAGGGCGGCTTCTACTGGGCCGGTGCTTACGTCAACGATAAGTACGCGATCGTCGGCACCGACGACGGCAGCGCTGAGGGCGCCTATGTCGCCACCGCGAACCTGCTGGTGTTCGATAAGAATACCGGCAAGCTGGTCGATTCCAAGACTGGTTATGTGGGCGATATCCGTTCCAACATCGCTTATGCGGACGGCCGCGTGTACTTCACCACCAAGGGCGGTCACTTCTACAGCGAGGTCATTGGCTCCGACGGCAAGATCGATGCCGCACAGTCCAAGTCCATCGCGCTGGGCGGCATGAGCACTTCCACTCCCGTGGTGTATAACAGCCGCGCCTATGTGGGCGTGGCGGGTACGAAGGGCCAGTTCACTCCCTACAGCGGCCACCACATCGCGGTGCTGGATCTGACCAAGTGGGAAGTGGCCTATACCGCGACCACCCAGGGCTATCCTCAGACCAGCGGTCTGGTGACCACCGGCTACGGTGACGGCGTGTATGTCTACTTCATGGACAACTACACCCCCGGTGTTATGCGTGTGATCCACGATACCGCCGGTCAGACGAAGCTGGAAGGCGGCATTACCGAGAACGGTCATGCCAACTGTGCACCCGTGCTGTTCACGCCCCAGGGTGCGTTGGCTGAGTATTGCATTTGCAGTCCCGTGGCGGATGAGTACGGCACGCTGTACTTCAAGAATGATACCGGCCGCATGATCGCCCTGACCAGCGCGGTCAAGGAGCTGGTGGTGAAAGAAGCTCCCGAAAGCGTAGATGTGGACGGAAGTAAAGTTCAGGTCACCGGCGGCAAGATCGTGGCAAAGCTGGCCAACGGCATGGAACGCGACGTGACCAATGTGGTGACGTATCGTACCAACAACGAGGGTGCGGTTGAGGCCGTTTATACCTATGGTACCGATGTGGGCAACTACACGCTGTCCACCAAGGCAGTGTCTCTGACTCAGCCCAAGTCTGACATTAAGATCGGCAACGGCACGACGGACGGTACCACCGTGGACGGCGTGACCAGCTTCAAGGCCGGCACCTCCGCGGATGCGCCTACCATTATCGTCACCGCTCCCGCGGCCGGCTGGAAGCTGGACGCTGAGAATACCTTCACCGTGGCAAGCGACAATGATGTGGCCTGCGTGGTGCTGGTGAAGAAGGCCAACGGCAGCTATGAGAAGCTGACGGCCACTACCGCAGACGGCACCCACAGCTTCACCGCGATGTTGGCAACAGACGACAGCATCATCGTGGCGCTGAAGGGCGATGTAAACGGCGATGGCGTGATCACTGCCGCAGAAGCTCGTAAATTGCTGGGTGCCAGCAGTGGAAAGGTAACGCTGACAGACATTGAAAAGCTGAGAAGCGGTTCCGCTGGAGAGCCGACTGCCGCAGAAGCTCGCAAGGTTTTAGGCGTCAGTTCTGGAAAGACAGCTTTTGACTGGTGATAGAAAGGAGTTTGGCAAATGAAACAAAATTTGCGGCGCGGAATTGCATTTCTGCTCTGCTTGGCACTTTGCTTCAGCTTGACGATCAACGTATTTGCTTCTAATGAGCTGGGAATATCCTATACAGCAACATTGAGCCAAAGCACGGTCAATGCGAGTGATGAAGATCAGACGGTGGATCTGACAATAGGAACATCGGCTCCCGTAACGCTCGACAGTATCGAAGTGATCGTGTCCGATGCAAGCGGGAAACTGGTCGTAGGAAATCCGTCCGGATATCCGGATGGAGGAACCGCAAGCTATAATGACAAGGCGAATAAGCTTTCGTGGATGAATCTTGGCGATGATAACATTGAAGGTGTAACGACTTTGGCGGTGTTCCCCATTACGATCCCTGCCAATACACCCGCAGATGAGTATGTTATCAGCGTGACGGGTATTAAACTGAGTAAGGATTGGGGTACGACATGGGAGGATGGCGGCTCTGCCACCACTACCCTCACCGTCAAGGACAACACCCCCGCCGCCGAAGGCTACACGGTAGCGGTGTCCGCGGCCAACGCCAAAATCAATACGGATGATACGGCGATGGTGAAGCTGGCGATCAGCAACCTCAATGTGGCGTATTACAACGCTGTTGACATGAAGCTGACCTATGACGCCGATGTGCTCAGATTTGATAAGACCAAGAGCACCGGCTTGCCGACCGACGCAACGGTTACCAATGCCAACGGAAGCCTGCGTATCCAGTTCTATGGTGAGAACTGCACCGATGCGCTGCAGCTGGCTTTCACCGGAATTGCTGCCGGCGAGAGCCAGGTAAAAGTTGCCGAGGCGCATGTGGATCAGTTTGAAAATGCCAACGTGCAGAATGCCCCTGCTGCCACTGTGACCGGCTCTGCCACCATCACCGTGGGCCAGACCTACACCGTGAACAAAGATACAAATGTTGTGGATGGTAATCCCAAAGCCGAGGCCGGCAAGGATTACACCTTCAAGCTGGTAAACGGTCTGGACGGCAACTGCATGACCGTGAGCTACACCGTTGGCGGCGTGGATAAGGGTACGCTGACACAGGGTGCAGACGGCAGCTATACCATCCCCGCCGGTGAGATCACAGGCGACATCACCATCACTGCTGTGGGCAAGACCTACACGGTCGCCAAGGCTGGCACCGGTGCGGACGACGTCGCCCTGAATGGTAATACCGCCACTTATGGCACGAATTACACCTTTACGCTGACTCCGGAAGCGAACTATGCCTATACCGTGACGGTTACCGCGGACGGTAAGACGGTCACACCCACGCTGGATGCAGATGGCAAGATCTACACCATCAACGGCAAGGATATCACAGGCGACGTGGTCATTACCGTGACCAAGGAAGCGAACAAGGCTCAGATCAACTTCGCTGGCAGTGGCGTGGCCGATGTTGTGAAGGGCAGTGCATCCCAGATAGTTGAACCCGGTCAGGAATTCAAGTTCTCCATTCATAAGGAAGACGGCTATGCGTATACCGTAACGGCTGCCAAGGCGAACGACACCACAGTCACCGTCACGGATAATGGCGACGGCACCTACACCATCGCGGGTGCGGATATCGCCGCGGGTGATGTGATCACCGTTACCGTGGAAAAGAAGCTCATCGAGACCAAGTACACGATTGAGGTCAATGAGTTTGTGAAGCTCGACAATGCCCGGTCCGTGTTCCTGATCACCGCCAAGCTGAATGGTGATGCAAAGCTGGCTGACGGCAAGGTGCTGGCCTATGGCAATAACGCCATGTTCCAGAACGCGAATCGCTATAACGGTGCCTATGCCTATCTGGTCATTTCCGATAAGTCCTTGGCAGAGGTAAAGGCTGAAGCCGAGAAGGCCGGTCAGATCACCGAGGTGGACGGTACTGCTCAGACCTTCAATGTCAACGGCGATGTGAACGGCACCGAACTGGTGGATATCAACGATGCCCAGCTGGTATACAACATCTACAACGCCAAGTATGACAGCTTTGAAACGACCACTATGAAAATGTTCCTGGCTGCTGACGTGAACAAGGATAGAGAGGTCAGCGCTTTGGATGCTGCGGCTGTTGTGGGCTTGATCAAGTAACTCCCTCTTATAGGGCGAATACTGTCCATATCGCACATGATTTCCCCTGCCCCGAAAGGGGCAGGGGAAATACCCCGTTTTTCGGAGGTTTGTTTATGTGTCTCTTGAGACGCGGAAAAAGAGGAATAGAAACGAATTTCTGAATAAAAAGAAGCAGAAGGAGAACCACGAAATGAAGAAACTGTTATGCGCACTGCTGGCGGCCCTGACGCTGCTGGCGTCAGTCGTCCCGGTCATGGCCGTGGACGAGAGCCAGTCATACCTATTTGAGCTGTCCATCGACGGCAGCGACACGAAGCAGGCCGCCACCGGCGATATCGTCACGGTGGCACTGGCCCTGAAGCGTACCGACGCGGACGAGGGCTACACCATGTACGCCATGCAGGACGAGCTGTGCTACGACCCTGAATTTTTCGAGCTGGTGGAGAACAGCGCCATGACGGCGGCTTCCATCGAGACGACGGACATCGCCCTGCGGGGCGGCCTGCGGTCGTTCTACATGAACTTCGTGTCCATGGGCGGCGGCGAGAACTGGAACGCCAGCACCATGATCGGCACGTTCCAGCTGAAGGTCATCGGCACCTCCGGCTCCTCTGTGATCCGCAACACGGAAATGCAGGTGGCCGTCGAGGGCGGCATGGACAGCTACGCCGCCACCGGCCGTGACGTGACCGTGGTGGTGACGGACGAATGCACTGTGCAGTTCGAGAGCAACGGCGGCACCTCCGTCCCGGACCAGAAGGTGAAGCTGGGCCAGAAGGTGACCCGCCCGGAGGACCCCGCCAAGGAGGGCTTCGCGCTGGCCGGCTGGTACAGTGACTTCGATATGACTAGGGAGTGGGATTTCGATAAAGACACGGTGCAGGGCAGTATGACGCTGTACGCCAAGTGGGTGGACGTCTCCCAGCTGCCCGCTCAGGGCTTCCATATGCCGCTGTGGGGCTGGCTCGCGCTGGGGGCGGTGCTGCTGGCAGTGCTGCTGCTCCTGCTGCTGCGCCGGAAGACGGTGAAGTTTGAGACCTTCGGCGGCACGGCCATCGGCAGCCGCAAGGCCAAGCGCGGCGAGAAGCTGACCCGTCCTCCCGTCCCGGAAAAGGAGGGCTGTGGCTTCGGCGGCTGGTATCAGGATACCGCCTGCACAAAGCCCTGGGACTTTGACAACGACAAGGTAGAGAAGAGCATGACGCTGTACGCCAAGTGGCTGTAAGCGTTGGCATAACGAGGGATACACGATGAGAAACAGGATCATAGCCCTGCTGCTGGCCTGTGTCATGACGGTGAGCCTGCTGCCGGTCTCGGCACTGGCAGTGGAACCGTCCGACACCGCGGCGGCGCAGGAGGCAACGGTCATTACGACGGCGGAGGAATTTGCCGCCATGAAGCCGGACGGCACATACCGTCTCGGCGCGGACATCGCGGTGGACGTGCCCTATGACAAGACGTTTACTGGTAGTCTTGACGGCGCATACCACTCGGTGACGCTGGCGCTCCATGTAACGGCGGAGGATACGGCTGCGTCGTGGGGACTGTTCCGCGCCCTGAACGGCGCGGCGATCCGGGATCTGCGGCTTGCCGGCGAGCTGGCCGCCGCAGAGGACAGCCCCGCGCAGAGCGTGGGCGCACTGGCCGGTATGGTGTCCGGTGATACCATAGTGAGTAGTTGCCGCAGTGAGGTGCAGATCAGCGTCTCCACTTCTGACAGCCATGTAGGCGGCCTTGTGGGCAGCGTCGCCGGCGGTACGCTGTCCCTGACGGGCTGCGCGAACGCGGGTACGGTAAAGGCACTGAACAGCGCCGCCGCGAGCGGTCTGGTGGGCAGCGTTCTGTCCGGCAGTGTCACGATCCAGCGGAGCTATCAGTACGGCGACGTGCTGGGCGGCGTGTGCGCTGGCGGCTTAGTGGGCCAGCTGGCGGAGCAGGCGGAATGTACGGCGTCGTACAGCTATGCCGCCGTAACGTCAGCTGTGGAAAATACGGAAATCTTCTCCCTGACGGGCTGGGGCGAGGTAAAGACCGTCAGCGGCGAAAAAGCCGGTGCACTGTGCGGCGAAGGTACGTTCAGCGTGGAGAGCAAAGCACTGTTCTGGTCCGGCAAGGCGTTCGGGACGGACGCCGTCCCTGCCGGTGGCCAGTTCGAGGAGATGGATACAAATACCGTGCTGGCAGCCTTGAACGACGGCACGGCGGCGGACGATCCCAACGGCTTCTTACTGACGGCGGAGAACGGCGGATGGCCGCTGCTGCGCTGGGAGCTGACTCAGCCGCAGGTACCGGATATGGAACTGGACAGCAAGAAGGAGACGTTGAAGTCTCAGCTTGCGGAGGTATGGAGCCAATACCACGAAGCCTCCTATGAACCGGAGGATTGGGCGGCACTGACGAAGCTCTATAACGATGCGCTGGCGGCCATTGCCGCCGCACGGACGGTGGAGGAGCTGCCGCTGCTGTCGGAGCTGATGGCAGAAATGGCGGCCATCCCAGGCAAAACATATACGGAACTGACAGCGGAGGAAAAACAGACTGCCATCCGGCGTATCCAGGTGCTATATGAGAAGTATCTGAAACAGCTGGAGGAAAAAGAAGCTGTTTTTGATGAGAGCAGCCGGGGCGTCTGGCTGTCCCTGACCATGACGGGTCGTGAGCAGCTGGACGCGGCCCGTGGGGCACTGGAACAGCAGCAGGCCACGGCCCTGACGGCGCTGAACGACTGCAAGACCACAGCGGAAGTAGACGCGCTGGCCGAAAACTGTGAGGCTGCCATGCAGAAGATCGTGGAGGACTTACAGGTGGCCGTACAGGCCAACGACGCCCCGGAGGAAAAAAAGTGGGACGGTAAGACTATGACCCAGCCTGCCTCCGGCAGCGGTACGAAGAATGATCCGTACCTTATCGACACCGGTGCAGAGTTGGCGTGGTTTGCGGATCAGGTCAAGAACGGCAAGGTAACGCTGTGCGCCAAGCTGACGGCTGATATCGACCTGAATGGGCACCCTTGGACACCCATCGGCAGTTTCGGTAGCAGCAAGAATTATCAGGGCACCTTTGACGGATGCAACAGCACAGTCAATGGATTGCAAGTATCCGATAAAAGTTATGCGGGCCTGTTCGGTGTGATCGGAGCGTCCGGTGTTGTAGAGCGCCTGATCGTGGCCGGTATGATCTCCATAACAAGTGTTTCCGGTAATGGTATCGACAATGTAGGGGCGGGCGGTATCGCAGGCTACTGCAAAGGCACGATCTTCCAGTGTTCCTCTTCAGTGTATATCAGCAACACCGGTATGAACTACAGCGCTGTAGCCGGCGGCATCGTGGGAAGAGCAGCAGAGGACGCCATCGTGGACAGCTGCAACAACTACGGCACGGTGGGCAGCCGCAAGAATATCAACTACGCAGGCGGCATTGTAGGCGTAGCAAGTGAAAACGCAGTGATCCGCTACTGCACCAACGGCAACGAAGGCGCAGTCAATGGCGTTCAGGGCGTGGGCGGCATTGTAGGCCTGCTGACAGACTACGCGCAGGTACGCCTGTGCGAGAACAGCAGCGCTGTACAGGGCGAGAGCCGCGTGGGCGGTATTGTCGGCTGGGCCTGCCTGGATAAATATATCTCCGGCAGCGTGCTGGACGTTATCATCATGAACGTGCTGAACGAGGCCTCTGTCAACGGCAGCAGCGGCTACCCCGCCATGAACTATGGCACAGGCGGCATTGTGGGCTGTATCGATACCGGCAGCAACACCGGCCTCACCGGCCCATGCACCCTTTCCTATGCCTATAATACCGGCAGCGTAACAGATAACGGTAGTACCACGGCACAGGGCGTCGGCGGTATCGTGGGCGATTGGCACGGCGGCGAGATCCGGCATGTGCAGAGTGCGTCTGCCAATATGCTGTGGGGCATGGTGGACGTGGCGAATACCAACAGCCACGACGCGGCCCGTGTGTCCTGCGTGATGCCCGCTTTTACCATGAATGGCGATAGTTGGGATAAGGTCGCCGCCACGGCGCAGCTGCTGGCAAAGCTGATCCGTCCCGGCGACAAGAATTACAATATCTATGGTACGGAGCAGAGCATCCGCTATAACGGCATTGTGCTGTCGTACATAGAGCGCATCGAACTGGCCGACGGCGACGCGGACGCGCTGGTGCAGGAATGTGAGGAGCAGCTTGCCACGGTGCTGAGCGGTACGGATGCCGGTGGTGAGCAGTTGCTGGCCGATCTCCACGCCTATGTGGACAGCCGCGTGTACGCGGTGGAGGAGCAGGCGGAGGTCAACGAGCTGCTGGCGGCGGCAGAGGAAGAGATCAAGGCCGCCAAGTCCATTGCGGACATTGATAATATCCGGCTGAAATATCTGGGTGAGGGTAATGAACTGAGTCTGAGTGGGGTCATCACCTACCCGACGAAAGTTCAGCTGGATCTATATAACAGATTTATCACCAATAAGAAGTATTCTCAGAAAGACATGGCCGCGCTGCTGGCCGCCTATGAGAGCTGGAAGCTGAAGCTGGATCAGGCTGCCTCCGCAGAGGAAATCGAGATCATCAAGGCCGACGCCGGAAAGGCGCTGACCGACCTGACAGCCACCTTCACGGAGGGCGAGACGGCACCGGATATGGACGCGGCGGCAGCGGCGGCTCTGCAAAAAGCCCGCGATACGGCGCAGCAGGAGTTGGATACACTGGCGCAGCAGCACATTGCGGAGCTGACAGCCCAGCTGGGCGACATCAGCAGCTTCGATGAAGAACGCCAGAAGCTGCTGACCGATGCGCTGGAGCGCGGCAAAACCGCCATTGAAACGGCGGCAGCAGTGGAGTTGGACGATCTAAGCGGCTATGCCGCCATCGAGCAGGCGCGGCAGGAAGGCCTGGCTGCCATCGAACAGGCATATACCTCCGCCAGCGGCAAGCTGAAGAAACTGCTGGATTCCGCCTGTGCCGAGGACGGCTGGAATGGCATCACCACCAGTCAGCCCCATGGCAAGGGTACAGAGGACGAACCCTACCAGATCGGCACGGCACAGGAGATGGCATGGCTGGCCTATGCGGTGAATAACCAGATGGAGAGCGAGGGCTACTGCGCAGTGCTGACAGCAGATATCGACCTTGGCTATTGCCAGTGGCCGGTTATCGGCGTCCTCAGCAGCAACGGTCAGCGTGCCTATACCGGCACCTTTGACGGACAGGGTCACACGGTGTCCGGCCTGAATATCACGTCTTTGGGCGGCCGCCAGAAGCTGGGCCTGTTCGGCGTAGCGCAGGATGCGGTCATTGAGAACCTGACAGTACGAGGCAATATCGATCTGACCGGTGTCAGATCCTACGATACGACGACAGGCTATATCATCGGCGGAGTGCTGGGAAGCGGCGAGGGCGGCGGCGTGACCATCCGCAGCTGCGTGTCGCAGGTAGATATCTCCGTCTCCTTCGTCAACGATCAGAGGGCGCAGCGCGCCTCGGTGGGCGGTCTGGTAGGCCGTCTCTCCGGCAGCGGCAGCCATGAGATCACGAATTGCCGGAATGAGGGCCGGATCTATACCGCCTTCGAGCCGGGCGCCTACTATCTGGGTGGTTCCGGCGGTAACGGCGGCCAGGGCGGCATCGTGGGCTTTATCGGTGCCAGTGCGCAGCTGGAACGTTGCGTCAATACCGGCACGGTCTATGCAGGCCGGGCGGCCGGCGTGGGCGGCATCGTCGGTAACGCCGGTGACAGCGGCGTTACCATCACGCTGAATCAGTGCGCCAATCAGGGTGCGGTGTCCAATGATACCGGGGGAGTGCTGCTGAGAAAGGGCGGCGCAGGCGGTATCATCGGTCTTGCGCCGACGGGCAGTGTCACGGTAAGCAGCTGCTATAATACCGGCGCCGTGGCGGGCAGCGCCATCGTTGGTGGCATCCTGGGCGGCGAAAAGGGCGAGCATACCTCCAGTCAGTACGGCAACCAGAACCTGACGCTGGAGAACTGCTATAACGCAGGTGACTTGCAGGTGGGTACAGCCACTACGCTGGTAGGCTCTCTGGCAGGCTATCCCATAGACGGTCAGTATTATACGGGCCTGACGGTGCGCAAGGGCGCTTGCCGGTTCGTGATGGGCTGGAAGTGCAGTCAGGGTGACAGCGTGAAGGAGAGCACGTCCCTGACAGCGGATTCTCTCTTTGAGGGATTGGTGGACAGCATCGGCGGCGTCAACAGCGGCTATCCCCTGTTTGACTGGCAGCTTCTGGAGCAGCAGAGCCGCGAGGAGGTGGTCAGCTATCTGAACGACCGCTATGAGCGGGAGATCAAGCCTATCGCCACCGTGGCCCAATGCCAGGAGATCGAAAAGCTGCTGGCAGAGACGGCGGAGACCATCCGCACCGCCAAGACCACGGCAGAAATGACTGCCGCCTATGAAAAGGTGCTGGCGCGCATGAGCGCGGACGACCTGCTGGCGGCAGCAAAGGAAGCCGCGCAGAAGCAGCTGGATAAGCTGTATGGCAGCGCAAAGAAGAATTATAAGGATATTGCAGAACAGCTGAACAAGCTGTATGAAACACAAAAGGCCGCCATCGAGGCCTGTACCAAGTCCGCGGATACGGACACGGAGCTGGATCGGTTTTCTGCCGGTGTGGTGGATCTGCTGATCACGGCACGGGTCAAGACCGGCGTGACCATGAAGGAGCTTTCCGCCACGCTGCCGGAGGTAACGGCGTCCTACAAGGAGCTGACCGCGGCGCAGAAGGAGATGCTGGTCAACGGCAAAAAGCTGACGGATGCGCAGAATCTACTGGCCACCTATGAGCGTGATCTCGAATCACTGAACCAGTGGGTAGACAGCGATAAGAACAAATATTCCGCAGTGAAAACCGAGCTCGGCAAGCTGGCGGCGGAGACCCGCACAAAGCTGGAAGGCTGCACAAGTGCCGCCGGTATGACCAGGGTGCTGAACGACTATTCTGCCGGTGTGGCACGTCTCCTGCTGGAGAAGCTCAACTTCACCGCAGGCAAGACCTCGCTGGGTGAGCTGAACAAGCTCTCTCAGGTGATTGAGCAGGCATCTGCTGCCATCAACGGTCTGACCGAGGAACAGAAAGCCCTGCTGGAGAAGGCTCAGGTGGCAAACTGCGCCGCAGCCAAGGAACTGCTGGCCGTTTACACAAAGGCCGTGGAGAGCCTGAACAAGTGGAGCGGCGAGGATCAGAGTAAGTATACAGACCTGAATACAGCGCTGAACAGTCTGGCCGCGACTGCCCGCAAGGAGTTGGAGGCCAGTGTGGATAGGGACGGCGCGGCCAAGGCGCTGAACGGCTACTGCGCCGGGGTCGTGATGGAGCTGATCAAGTCTGTCGGCACAGTCAAGACCGTTATGACCGAGCAGGAAGCGGCCCAGGTAAAGTCGAAGATCCAGCGCGCTCAGACTGCCTACGGCAACCTGTCGGCTGATCAGAAAAAACTGGTGACCAACTATGCAGCCTTGCAGGCTGCGGATACTGCTTATAAGACCTATGAGCAGAACTATGCGGCGGCCAAGAATGTCATGGAGCTGATCAAGAGCATCGGCAAGGTGAACGAGGTCATGACCAGAACGGAAGCCGATGCGGTCAAAAAGAAGCTTCAAGCTGTGCAGGATGCCTACAATAAGCTGACGGCGGATCAGAAGCAGATGGTGACCAATTACGCCGACTTGCAGGCTGCGGCGGCTGCCTATCAGACCTACGAGACGAATTACGCGGCAGCCAAGGCGACAGAGGATCTGATCCGTGCAATCGGCACGGTGACAAAGGACAGCTATGACGCCATCCAGAAGGCCACCGAGGCCTATAACAAGCTGACGGCCACGCAGAAGAAGTTGGTGGACGCCAAGCTGGTGCAGCAGTTACAGGATGCCTCTGCCCGCTATAAGGAGCTGCTGGAGCAGACCACCGATGCAAACGGCGAGAAGGTACCGACCGACCAGCTGCTGGTACCGGATGAGGTACAGACGGAGGACACGCCCTTCGATTGGAGCATCGTCTGGATCAGCCTGGGTATTCTGGCGGCGGCAGGCGTTATTACCTTTGTGATCCGCTGGTTTATCGCCATGCGGCGTGCCAAACAGAAGAAAGAAACGTAATACCCGCAAGAAGGGGGAGGTGAAACACCGCCCCCTTCCTGTGGCGTTTACAGGAGGAGCGTGAAACATGAAAAAAAGGCTGGGAAGCGTCATACAGACCGCTGTTGCCCTGCTTCTTTGTCTGGCCACGGCACTGTGTGTGACGCAGCTGCAAATCGGCCGCGCACCCCAGGAGGAGGCCCACGCGGCGTCCCGTATGCTGCTCTCGCAGGGTGAGGTGCTGTATGACGGCGACCGCATCGCGGGCATGGACAGCGCCAATGACGGCGAGGATCAGGAAAATGATACGCCAGACGAACCGGATACACCGGATGAGTCGGATACGCCAGAGGATCAGCAGACCGAGCCGGCTCAGACGCCGGAGGACGACCGGCAGGATCCCCAAACGCCTGATGAGGATACTCCCTCCCCCGGCGACGGTACAACATCAGGGGGGCGGGGCAATATCGATGATATCTTGGATATTGTGGATAATGGCGGCGGCTCCGGTGGGCAGATCCCCGACCGCACCCCCACTGACGCCATCACTGTTCCGAAGGTCAAAGATCCCGCGGCCTACTTCACCACCAGTATCACCGACGGTGAAACGGTGGAAAAAGAAACCTATGGCTTCTCGATTCGCCAGCAGACCACCCTTGAGGTCACCGGGATGTCTGCGGCGGTGAATGGGAAGGAATATCTATTCCCGGCCAACAGCCGCTATATGAATGTACGTCTGGCGACAGGGGCCAATACCATTACGGTCAGCGTGAACTACCGCGAGGAGGATGGCAGCACTGTTTGCGCGTCAAAGAGCTACACGGTTTATTACGCACAGGCAGGAGAGCTGATCATCGTTGCCAAGCGGGTGTCAGACAATAAACCCCTGAACGAGCTGACAACTGTTACAGATGGTGAGCTGACCTTTACCGCCAGTATGGTGCAGGACGGCAATGAGTACCCCGTGCAGTCCGTAACGCTGAACGGAAGGACGCTGACGGGTATCGGCGATACCTATACGGCCAGTCTGAACTCCGGAACGAATACGATCCGCATCAAGGGAGGCTATCAATCTTCCTCCGCCGAGGAGACCTATACCATCACATACAACGCCAAAGCCTTCCAGATCATAACCTATAATCTATCCTCAAGAGTACCGGTTATTGATGATAACACGGTGCAGTCCAGATCTAAATTTGAGCAGGTGACAGTGGATAGTGAGCAGCACCGGTTTGGACTACAGTTGATCCCGAGCACCGGCAGGGAGGCCATCACGAACGTCCGCGTCCGCGTCGGCCCCGACACCCTCTCCCTGACCCAAGACAGCAACGGCTGGTATACCGTGGACATGGGCCGCGAGGACCGGATGCTGTATATCGACTACAAGGATTCCCTGGGGCAGCCTAAAACTTATAAGTATCAGCTGCATTTCCAACGCAACGCGGAGGATACCCCGGAGGACCGTCAGCCTACGATCTCGCCTGAGATCGAAATGGACGGCACCATCATCGGCCTGACAGACGGCCTGACACTGAAGAACCCGGATGTCATCCTGCTGGTGGATGGCCACAGCTATACCGGTAAGCAGCTCTACTCCAGCAACTACACCGTGTCGGTGAACGGTATGGTGGTGCCTGCGCCGGTGAGCCAGTCCGGAAGTAAGTTCGGCTATTCCACCTATCTCTCCAACGAGGGTGCCAATACTATCACCATCACCGCCACGGACGCGGACGGCTATTCCGCCACCCGCAGCTGGACGGTCTACTATGAAAACGGCGACATCACCGTCACCGTCAGCGTAGAGGCCACCACCGTGGGCTTGGGGTATCTGGTGTATCCCACGGCGGTAACGGTGCCGGGCGGCACGGACGCCTGGTCCATCGTGGAAAAGGTGCTGACAGAGAACGGCTACGGGATCAGCGGCAGCGGCAGCTATCTGTCCGCCATCCAGCGCAGCGGCATTTGCAGCGGCTTTTTCATCGATTCCGAACTGATGGAGCTGATCATGGCCGACGGCATGGACGAGAACGGTGCGGGACTGGATCCCCAACCCTTCTCCATGGACAGTCTGGGTGAATTTGACTTCTACCGCTGGTCGGGCTGGATGTATTCCTATAACGGCAGCTATCCCGGCTACGGCATGAACGTCTGCAAGCCCCAGGACGGCAGCGTGATCCGTGTCCGCTATACGCTGGCCTTGGGCAAGGACATCGGCGGCTTTACCAGCGCCAGCGGCAGCTACGGCGTTTCCAGCGGCAACTATTATAAAGAATGGTAAGAGGAGAAAAGCAGATGAATACCAGCGTAGAAAAGATCCTGCATGAAGTGAAAAAGGTCATCGCCGGTAAGGACGATGTGCTGGAAAAGATCATGATGACGGTGCTCTCCCGCGGCCATGTGCTGCTGGACGACGTGCCCGGCACCGGAAAGACCACCACCGCACTGGCCTTCAGCCGTGCGCTGGGTTTGCAGTACGGGCGTATCCAGTTCACGCCGGATGTGCTGCCCTCGGACATCGTGGGTTTCTCCATGTACCATAAGGAGAGCGGCAGCTTTGTCTATCAGCCCGGCGCAGTCATGACCAACCTGCTGCTGGCCGACGAGATCAACCGCACCTCCAGCAAGACCCAGTCGGCGCTGCTGGAGGTGATGGAGGAGCGTCAGGTCACCGTGGACGGCCAGACCCACAAGCTGCCCGACCCCTTCGTGGTCATTGCCACCCAGAACCCGGTAGGCTCTGCCGGTACGCAGCTGCTGCCTCAGGCGCAGCTGGACCGCTTCATGGTGCGGCTGGAGATGGGCTATCCCGATTTTGCAAGTCAGGTGAACATCCTCCGGGATCGCCAGACCAGCGATCCGCTGGAGGAGGTGGCCACCGTATCCTCCGGCCTCGACCTGCTGACCATGCAGGCGCAGGCCCGGCAGGTACATATGGCGGACGCCATGCTGGAATACGTCACCAGCCTGGCGGAGGCCAGCCGCAGCCACCCACTGGTGGTGCTGGGCGTCAGCCCCCGCGGTGCGCTGGCGGTGTGCCGCATGTGCAAGAGCCGGGCCTTCATGGAGGGCCGCGACTATGTGCTGCCTGACGATGTGGCCTATATCTTCGCGGATGTGTGCGCCCACCGTCTCATCCTGTCGCCCAAGGCCAGGATCGCCGAGACCACCGCCAAAGACGTGCTGGCAGAGGTGCTGCAGCAGGTCGCGCGGCCTGACCATATCTGAGCGATGGCAAAGAATCGGATCATCTTTGCGCTGTGGCTGCTGCTGTGGCTGGCGACATGGGCACAGGGCAAGGGCAACATGGCGGCGTGCATCCTCATCGGCACAGTAGCCTGCGCCGTGATGGAGATCGTCATCGCCTTTGCGCTGCGCAAAAAGCTGACGGCGGAGCTGTCAGCCGGTATCTCCTGCCGCAAGGGTGAAGAACTGCCGGTGACAGTCACGGTACGCAACAGCGGCGTATTCAGCTGCCTGCGGGTGCAGGCAGTGGTTCGCTGCCGCGATCTGCTGACCGGCGAGGAGACACGCTCCACGGCCCTCTTTCCCGTCAGCGGGAAAAGTGAGGCGCAGGCGGCCTGCGATTTCCGCCCTCCGCGCTGCGGCAAGCTGGCGCTGACGCTCTCCGAGCTGCGGGTCTTTGACCTGTTCGGCCTTGTGGGCGCAAAAAAGACGGTGGCTCTGTCGGCGCCGTCTCTGGTGCTGCCGGATATCTATCCGGTGGAGCTGTCGGTATCGGAGCGGCAGAGTCCCGACATGGACAGCGACGAATACTCCATGTACCATCCCGGCGACGATCCCAGCGAGACATTTGCCCTGCGGGAGTATCTGTCCGGCGACCGGATCAAAAACATCCACTGGAAGCTGTCGGAAAAGACAGATCACCTGATGGTGCGGCAGCTGGGCCTGCCGGTGAACAATTCCATTCTGCTGGTGCTGGACAACAGTGCCGACACCGCGCCCTCCGCCGCTGAGCGGGAGGCGCTGGGCGAAGCAGTGGTCTCCGTGTCCGCCGCGCTGTGCGAGGCGGGACTGCCCCATCAGGCGGCATGGCTGGACCGTGAGACCATGGAGCCGCGGCTGTGCGCCATCGGCAGCATGGAGGATCTGACCCAGGCGCTGTCCGGCCTGCTCTCGGCGGAGACGGAGCCGGAGGAACAGACGGTCACGCAGCGTCTGGCAGAGGAGCAGGGACTGGACTATGCCCATGTGGTGGCGCTGTCTCTGCGCCCGGAAGAAGAGGAGCTGTATACCGCCTCCGGTACACCGGTGGCACACCTGACCGTATCGGAGAATGTGCTGAAGAGTAAGGAGGGGATCTATCTTGCGTTTTAATGCCCGTTTTCGCGGACTTCTGGCCGCGTCCCTCCTGACGGCGGCCCTGATGGGACTGATGATCTCCCTGTTCTCCCTGCCGGTATTCTTTCTTTGGCCGGTACTGTTGGGTGTTCTGGCGGCGGCCACCGGGTGCCTGATGGACGGCACACGGCTCTCGTGGCTGCCTGCCGCCGCGTGGATGACGGCATGCCTGCTGACGGTGCTGGTGCTGCTGGGGACTGTGACCAACGGTCTTGCCCAGCTGCTGGACGATGTGCTGAAAGCGTGGCAGCAGCTCCATGCCCGAAACTATACCAGCTTTCTGGCGCAGGAGGATGGCAATACGGGCCTGACGGTGGTACTGTGCATGCTGGGCGTGCTCTGCGGCCTGTGGAGCATCCACTATGTGCGGCAGCCCAGCGGTCTGCGGTTCTGGCCGCTGGCGGTGATTCTGGCCGCGGCGGCGGTGCTGTTCGCACCTATGGTCTCCGTATGGTGGCTGCTGCTGGCGGCATTAACAGTACTCCTTTTGTACGCGGCGCATTTCGGCGGCGGAAAGCAGTATTCGTCCGCCGCGCTGCGGACATGGGGACGGCTGGCGGCGGTGCTGCTGGTATGTGTGACGGTGCTGGGCGGCTGGAATCAGGATGCCGCCCGCCCTGCCGTGGTGGACACTGCCACGAATTGGGCGGCGGAGCAGGTGGATACACTGCGCTACGGCAGCAACGCGGGACTTCCGGAGGGCGATATGACCAAAGTCGGCCCCCGGCAGATCTCCGAGGACACCATGCTGGAGGTCACCATGACCCAGCCTACCGCTTACTATCTCCGGGGCTTCGTGGGCGAGACGTATGCCAACAGCCGCTGGAGCACACTGGATAGCAAGACCCTCAGCGAGGACGCGGATACCTTCTACTGGCTGCATCAGGACGGGTTTTACGCCCAGAGCCAGCTGACCACAGCGGCGCAGGCCGGTGTGCCGGACGCGCTGCGCTATGACAACACCGTGACGGTGCAGAACGTCGGCGCGTCGGGAAAGTATCTCTATGCGCCCTATGAGCTGCTGGTGGGCAGCGATGTGCTGGACGCGGCGCAGATCGGCGACCGTACCCTGCTGGCAAGCGGCCTGCGGGGACAGCGGACGTACAGCTTCCACGCCAGCGACAATATCATCACCCAGTACCAGCGGCTTGCTGCGGCACTGCTGGAGGAGACGGAGCAGACCAACGCCTTTCTCAACACGGAGGCGGCCTATAACCGCTTTGCCTATGACCACTATACGGACATCCCTGATGATGTTCGTGGTTTTCTGGAGGAGAAGCTGGGCGGCTATCAGAAAGACGAGGGGCAGGTACACTTCGATTACCAGCGGGCCAAGCAGAACATCCTGTTCTATCTGACCACCTACATCACCTACGAGGAGAATGTTCTTCCCATTACGGGCGGCGACTTCGCCCTGACGTTTCTGGACGGCACCCAGACCGGTTACGATGTCCACTACGCCACGGCAGCGGCGCTGATGTTCCGCTACTATGGCATCCCCGCCCGCTATGTGGAGGGCTATCTGGTGACCAAGGATGACGCGGCCCAGATGAAATCCGGCCAGACGCTGAATGTGGGCGGGAACTGCGCTCACGCATGGGTGGAGTACTATCAGGACGGCCTTGGCTGGCTGCCCTTCGAGGCCACGCCCACCTATTTCTCCGCCATGGAAAAGGCGGAGCAGTATCAGAATATTTCCGGCCTGGTGGGACAGGCGCCGTTGGACTATACAGCGGACAATCTGGATGACGCAGAGCTGGAAAACCCGGTGACGGAGGCGCTGCGCGAGTTCTGGCTCAAGCACCGGCTGACCATTCTGCTGACGCTGGCGGTCCTGCTGGCGGCGGGCATGGTGGGCCTGCTGATCGGCTGGCTCATCTTCGAGCGGCGCAGGACGAAAAAGCGGAAGGAAGGCTTTTTCGGCGCAGACGCGGCGGCATCCATCGACGCCATCTTCCGATACATGATGGACGTGCTGCGCGCCCGCGGCATGGCGGCAAAGAACTGCCCGCCGGCGGACTATGTATCCTACATGGACGAGGATCTGCGGGAGGAATACCTGACGGCGGCCAGGCTGTGGCAGGAGGCTCGGTTCAGCGGTAAGCCCATGGAGGAGTTGCAGCGCCGGCAGGTGCTGCGCCTGAAGGACGAGATATGGGAACGCACCTGGCACAGCGCCAGTCTGAAGGAGCGGCTGCGCCTGAAATATGTGGAGTTCCTGTAAGAGAAGGGAGAAACCGATATGAAAGTATGGAAAAGATCGCTGCCGGTATGGCTGCTGACACTGGTCATGCTGCTGACCGCCTGCGGCACGCCGTCCCAGCCCGACCAGCCGGACGGTACAGAAACTTGGCGCGAGGCATATGAGGAAACCGGCGCCTATTTGCAGGCACAGACCGCACCAACGGTGGGCTCCATCGGCGGCGAATGGGCGGTGATCGGCCTGAGCCGTGCGGGGCTTCTCAGTGATGAGACTGCGCAGAGCTATGAGCAGACGGTAGAGGACTATGTCAAGCAGGCAGGTTCCGTGCGGCTGCACCACGCGAAATCCACCGAGAACTCCCGCACCATCTTGGGCCTGACGGCTGCCGGATATAATGCCGCCAACGTGGCGGGCGTTGATCTGACGGCGGGCCTAACCGACATGGCCTATCTGCGGGCACAGGGTACCAACGGCCCCATCTGGGCGCTGATCGCGCTGGACTGCCATGGCTACGATATTCCCCAGTGTGCCGATGGCGAGGAGCAGACCACCCGCGAGGGACTGGTGGCGGAGATTCTCTCCTATCAGTGCAGTGACGGCGGCTGGGCGTTGATGGGCGACGAATCCGATGTGGACATGACCGCCATGGCCCTGACATCTCTGGCCCCTTATCAGGAGGAGACAGACGTCAAGGCGGCAGTTGACGCGGCGCTGACCTATCTGTCCGATGCCCAGCAGGCCGATGGCGGCTTCATGAGCTGGGGCGCGGCCAACAGCGAGTCCTGCGCACAGGTCATCGTGGCTCTGACGGCGCTGGGCATTGATCCCGCAGCGGACAGCCGCTTCGTAAAAAACGGCGCGTCCCCGCTGGACGGCCTGTGCGCCTTTGCCTGCGAGGGCGGCGGCTTCCGTCACAGCGATGAGCAGATGGAATCGGACGGTATGGCTACCGAGCAGGGCTTCTACGCACTGACCGCCTACGACCGCTTCCGGCAGGGCCAGACACGCCTATTTGACATGACGGATATTGAGGTGAAGTGATATGCGGCGCTTCAAACCCCTGTGCACATTGCTTCTGGCACTGCTCCTGCTGCTCTGTGCCGCCTGCGGGCAGCAGGCGGCACAGCCGGAGGATACCGGCGACAAGGATCAATACATGACCGACCCGGTGCCGGAGGGTAAACCGGCTCCTGTAGAGCCGCAGGACAGCGATGTGGATGCGGACACAAAGTATACCTGCACTATATCCATCTCCTGCGAGACGATCTTGGACAATATGGATAAGTGTGCTGAGAGCAAGAAAGCCCTTGTACCGGAGGACGGTATCATCCTTCCAGCCACAGAGGTAACGTTCAGCGACGGCGAAAGTGTCTACGATGTACTGCAGCGTGTCTGCAAGGCAAATAAGATACACATGGAGTCCAGCTTTACGCCGGTGTATAACAGTGCCTATATCGAGGGTATTCACAATCTGTATGAGTTTGATGTGGGGAAGCTCTCCGGATGGATGTATGCCGTCAACGGATGGTTTCCTAACTACGGCTGCTCCCGCTACCAACTGAAGAACGGCGATGTGGTGGAGTGGTGCTATACCTGCGATCTGGGAGAAGACCTCGGCAGCGGTATGGGTGGATAATGGAGACACCATGATATAGAGAACGCTGATATAGGAAGCGGAGTTCCCGGAACACATTGGCCTCTGGAGATATTCGAGAGGCCGCCTAACCATGCGACCAGACAACACAACAAAACGGACAAAAAGCCAAGGATGACCCTTTGCGGCCATCCTTGGCTTTTTCACCGCTTTTCATTATGCGGATGCCAATTTCATTGCCGTGCCCCACCGTTTTCACCATTTGAGAAATCTTTAGGAGTTTTGATGAAACGGAGGTAAGAAAATGCACTTTGACCACAAATCATACGGGGCAAGAATTCGGCAACTGCGAATCAGAAAGGGATTTACCCAGAAACAACTCGCAGAAAAACTGAATGTGTCCGGTACATACATCGTGAAACGTGAGAAGTGCCGGTGGTTTTTGCCTTCCCGTAGGAGCCTTCAGCGGCAACTGCTGTTTGACATTTTTGTGCGTATTGAATATACTGCAAATGAGGCCAAACTTGGTTCCCCCGAACGGCGTAGAGCGCCCTAAGGCATTGAACCATTTTTGACCTCTTTTTTGTTTTTTATAAAAAAGATTCACAAAGATTTGAGCGTCGGCTTGTTGGTTTCATAAAACCATCGACCGGCGCTTTTTTGGGAGTACTGAAAAAAGGATTGACTTCCTTCCTGATAATCCTATAATAGTCCTTACAAATACCAATGTAGGGAGGGAATGCCCGTGAAACCTGATGCAGAGCAGATGTGGGAAGCATGGGGACGGACAAACGCGCTATATACCGCATGGTGCGCCGCCGCAGGGCAGAATCAATACCGCGTGATCGTTTTATATGCCATACAGGCGCACGCGCCGATCACACAAAGGGCCATAGCGGATTACGCCGGACTGTCGAAGCAGACGGTGAGCACCGTCATGCGGGCGCTGAAAGCGGAGGGGCTTGTGTCCCTCCATGCCGGGGAATCGGATCACCGTGAGAAAAAAGTGTGCCTGACACAGAAGGGGACGCGCTATGCAGCGGAGGTGCTTTCTCCGCTGCACACGCTGGAGCAGCGGGTGTTCGACATCATGGGCGCAGAGCGTATGAAGCAGATGACGGACGCCATCACGCTATTCAATCTTGTTTTTGAGAAAGAAATGGAGACACAGGCAAATGAACACCGCACTAAGTAAGAAATTCTTTTCTTATGTCATTCCCTCCATCCTCGCATTCGCGTTGTCGGGGGTTTACACCATTGTTGACGGCTTCTTTATCGGGCAAAGCCTCGGCGATACGGGATTGACCGCCATCACATTGGGCTATCCGATCTGCGCGCTGGTGGGGGCGATCGGTACGGGGCTTGGCCTGTCGGGCGCCATTCGATTTACGATCCTGAACGCGCAGGGGGAAACCCAAAAGCGTCAGGAGTGCTTTGCGGGTACGACGCTGCTGATGCTGGTTGTCGCCGGTTTGCTGACGGCGATCCTTTTTGCTTTTGCCGAGCCAATTCTGTATTTGCTGGGCGCAAGAGGCAATATGCTCACGCTCTGCACTGCGTATGCCCGCGTCATTGCGCTGGGCGCTGTTTTTCAGCTTTTGGCAACCGGCTTCGTCCCGTTTATCCGCAACATGGGCGGCGCGACCGTTGCCATGATCGCGATGATTCTCGGATTTGTAACGAACATTGTCCTGGACTATGCCTTCGTGTGGGCCTTGAACTGGGGAATGGCCGGTGCTGCATGGGCGACCATCATCGGACAGGCCGTGACCATGGTCGTGGCAGTTATCTTCTTTGCCGTGAAGAGGAGCGGCTTCCGCCTGCCAAAGCTGCGGGAGCTGTGCAGCCTTTGGAAAACCGTCCTGATCGTCTCCGTCTCCCCCTTTGGTTTGACATTTTCCTCCATCATCACGATGCTTTTTATGAATCGCTTTCTGCTGCTGTACGGGGATGAACAGGCGGTCGCGGTTTACGGCTGCATCGGCTATATTACCGCCATTCTCTACCTGCTGCTGCAAGGGGTAGGCGACGGCAGTCAACCGCTGATCAGCCAGTATTACGGGGAGGAGGACCGGGCTTCCGTGCGGGCTGTCCGAAGGCTGGCGTACCTGACCGCCGTTGCGGTCACAGTGGTCTGCATGATCGGCGTCTATCTTGCAAGAGCAAAAGTCGGCACGCTGTTCGGCGCTTCGGCGGCGGCAAATGCCGGGGTCATCCGGTATCTGCCGCTTTTCCTTGCGCCGCTGCTGCTGCTGGCGTTTGTCCGCATTACGACGTCCTACTTCTACGCAACGGAAAAGAACGGGTTGTCCTATCTCCTTGTGTATGCCGAGCCGGTCTGTACGCTGCTGACGCTCCTGCTCCTGCCGCCGCTGCTGAAGCTGACCGGCGTCTGGCTTGCGACACCCATCGCGCAGGTCGTGACCTTTGTGATCGCGTGGGCCGCCAAGCGCCGTGTGGATGCGAAGAATTAGGGTACACGATGGGCGGGCTGAAAATCGACGTGAAGCGCTTGCGTGAGCCGTGCTTGCGCCGTCTGCAAGGTAAGTAGAACGGCAAAAGGGTATGTACCGTAAGGTACATACCCTTTTTGTCAGTGATCCTTTGGGGATACCCTCGTTACAGCGCAGGCGGCTGATGCCGCGCCGCATCTACAAGGAGAAGTGTCAGCCCGATATAGACGATGCAGGCCAGCGCCAGCAGCGCACAGAAAAGGAGGCAGAGGATGTAGGCGGTCTTGCTTCCGCGCAGATATTTGCGGCATAGCACGATACCGGCGGCGGCCAGCACCAGCAGCACTGCGGCCAACCAAAGGGGCATATCGTCCACCTCCTTTACACGCTGCGGAATATGTCGATCATATCCGTAAACCACGTCAGCTCGCGGACAAAGCGCTCCCGCAGCTGCGCGGGGTTTTCGCGGCCCCTGCCGATCTGGAAAAAGCCGCGTCCGCTGTGGACGGCAAGATAGAGCCTGCCGTCAGGGTCGAGGTTTACGGCGAATTTGCCGAAGGAGGCGTCTGACAGTGCCAGAAGCCGCTCCAACCGGTTGGGGGTCAGGATGCGAAGGACGGCGGCCTCGTCGCCGCCTGTCAGGAGGAAGCGCTTGTCAAAGGCCTCGCTGCCTGTTTTGATGGTTTTGCCGCCGGACAGCTTATCCAGCGTCCCTCTCGGCCAGATGGTCAGCCACGTGGGAAATTCACGGTTCAGCTGGCACAGCAGCCACTGACCGGTATAGACCTCCCGCTCGTTCTTCTCCCACAGGCCGGTCTCCTCACGCAGGAATTCATCCTCCTCTGTCAGTTTGATGGTGCATAGCTCCGTGGTCGACCCCCGATAGACGCCCCGGATATACCCGCTGCCGCTGCAATAGGTGTGGCGGGGCAGGGGGATATTGGTGTCCTCTGCGTTCAAAAGTGGCGGAGTGAGGTTCATCTGTACGTTTTCGAGGACAGTGCCTGCGATATCCGGCGCCATGGCGTCGAAGGTCTGCTGCCCGGCCTGTTCCTTGGATCTGCTCTGCACCGCCTGCCCCAGCGCGAGGACAATGCCGCCCAAAACGATCAGCACAAGATTGCCGCCCAGAAGAATACCGGCCACGGCGATCGCCACACCCAGCAGCGAAAGGAGTTTTCCGCCCCATTTGCCGCCCCTGCTCCTGCGAAGCTGCTGCGAAAGCGCCTCATCCGTCATGTTCCTGTTCTGTTCTGCCATATGTCTCTCCTTTTTCCGCCGCGCCGGTCAGTCCAGACGCTCGTAGTAATCGTAGTCGCCGGTAACACCCCAGTAGAGGCCGTTTTCACCGGCTGTTGCAATGAGGTAGGAGACGTCGTCAAAGCGCTCGGAATCGGCGGCATAGTGTCCCTGCGCCTCGTCCAGCACACGGAGCATCCCACTGTCGATGGCGGTCAGCGTGTCGTCCGACTGCTCGTATAGGATCCAGTCTCCCGCCACACCGATGCCGATGACGGACGCAGCCGTGTCCTCGCCCTCCAGATACCAGGTGCCGTCAAGACCCTGATGCGCGGTGTCCCCGCCCGCGAAGTCCTCCACCAGAGATTCCTCCGGCCGGAACACAAATGTCTCCGTCTCCGCGTCCCAGAACCACACCATCAGCACCTGCTGTCCGTCCAGCTCGAACAGCATCGCCGCATCACTGCTGCCGTCACCGTTCCGGTCGGCAAAGTCGATGCCCTGAAACGTCTCCCACGGGTCGCCTTGCAGGGTGATGGGATAGCGCACATAGTCGTACAGGGTCTGTACCTCGTCGTCGAGATAAAAATCGGCGCTGTCCGCATGGACGCACACCAGCACATCGGTGTCCTCGCCGTCGCGGGTGATGGTGCCGCCGTCCCGGACGATGCCGGTGACACGCCAGTCGCCGCCCACCACATCGCGGGGGTCGTCGTCCTCACCGCCGCAGGCGGCAAGGCTCAGACACAGTGCCAGCGCCGATAGGAGCGCAAATAGCTTTTTCATGCGTTTCCCCCTTTTCTGCGGCGTTATGCCATCTTCTGATAGTAGTCGTATTCGCCGCCCCAGTAGATCACATCGCCGCCGACGAGGGTGAAGTCGTAGACAACATCCTCATACAGGGAGGAGACGGCAAAATACTGTCCGGCGCCGTCCTGATTTACCTCGATGGTGCCGCAGTCCACCACGGTGGGGTCGCCGTCACCGCCGGGACGCTCCAGCAGCTCCCAGCTGCCGGAGGCATCGAACTCGAGTATGCTGGCGGCGCCGGGCTCGCCGTCCTGATACCATGCACCGGCGAGGTATCCGTAATCGCCGTCGCCGGTGTTTTCACCCGGCGTATCACCGGTCACCTTCGTGAAGGTGCCGAGAGAATCCACATACAGCGTACCGGCCTCGTCGAACCAGCTGCGGTAGGCCATGCCGTCGTGCTCGTTGTAGAAGTAGTCATAGTCATACTCCGGCACGAACTGGATAAAGCCGCTGGCGGTCACCTCTTCGTCGGCGTTGTACAGCGCAAAGCGCACCTCGTCGCCGGCGTCGCTGGTGGCGGAGATCAGCGTTTCGCCGTCCTCGCCCCTCCACGCGCCGCCAAAGACATACAGATTCGACATCTGCTCACTGTCCTTGACCAGCCCCTCAAGGGAGTTTGGGGCGTTGTAAAAATTGTTGTCATTGTCGTCGCGGCCGTCCTCGCTGCCGCAGGCGGCAAGACTCAGGCACAGTACAAGCGCCAGCGCAAGGGACAAAAACTTATGGATGTGTTTCATCGTATTCTTCTCCTTTTTTAATACACGGTGTCAATGCTCCTGCTCCGCCATGGACAATATCTCATCGTGGCTCAGCTCCACATCGCCGAAGCGGACAAAGATGCCGTTGGTCACGGCGCTGTTCCACACCCGTATGTCTGCAAGCGGGCGAAACCGGATCTTATCCAGATACGGCTTCATGTCCAGCAGAAGACGGCTTCCGGACACAAAATCCACCTGCAAAACATGGTCGGGCAGCGGCGTGACAGCTGTGAGATACCTTCGGTTCAAGCGCGTGTCCTCCTTTCCGGGAAAATAAAGATCCACCGTACAGATATTGTACGGTGGATGGGATGGAAGAAACATTAACCAAAGGTTAGGTCTTTTGCCGGAGCAGCGCGGTAAGCTGTCCCCGCTTGGTACGGGTGTCGCCCTCAATATGGAGCTTGGAATAGATCTGGTTCACATACTGCTTGACGCTGCCCTCGGAGAGGTAGAGCTTTTCCGCGATCTCACGGTTGGAAAGCCGCTGCCCCATCAGCTCCACGATCTCGTATTCCCGCGTCGTCAGCGCGCCCAAAACCGCCGGACGGACGCTTGCCATGCTTCGCGCCCGTGCCGCCTCGCCCAGCGCCATGATCTGCGCCGCAAGGGGAGACTGCGTTTCCCGCGCCAGCAGGGGTTTTATATAGTCGTAGTTTTCCACGAACGGCATCACAAAGCCATCCGGCGCGGCGTCGGAAAGCGCCTTTTCCAGCCAAGCGCGGGCTTCCTCGATCTTTCCCAGCTTCCCATAGGCTGCCGCCGTCTGGACGCGGAGGTGCAGCGCTACCAGCGCGTAGTGCATGGCCTCGCACACCGCCAGCAGTTCGGCGCTGCGCCCGATGACCTTGGCATATGCACCCTCGGCAAGATAGACCTGATTTTCGATCATCTCCATCATGGGCTTGCCCGGCGCCAGCATATTGATATCAGAGAGGCGGTGCTGCGAGAAGATCTCCGGAATTTTGCCCGTTTCACCCCGCAGCGCATGGTAGTAGGCGCTGGTGGCGCTCCAGAGGTTGATCCACGCCGCGTCGTGATAGCGCAGAAGCTCTGCGTAGCGCTCGGCAAAGGTGTACTGCTGCTCCACGTCGGTATATCGCGAGAGCCGCCGCGACAGAAAATCGCAGCACAGCGCCATGTTGATCTGCCCGTTGTTCTTCACCTGTGCGTAGGCGCGCTCCAGCTCAATATGGGCATCGGTGAAGCGACCCTGACAGAACAGCGCCTCGGCGCGCATGATGGTCTCCGCACCCTGCCCGTGGTGGTTGGTGACCTGATAGTAGTGGGGCATACACTCGTCCATCTCGGCAAGCTCGCGCTCCAGCTCACCCGGTGCGCGGTAGAACATCATCAGAACGGACGGCGAGCCAAAGGTCCAGCCGCCGCCGGATTGGATGCTGATGGCCGGGCGGGACATCTGCGTACTGGCGCTGCGGTGCAGGCGGCTCATGGCGCTGATGTCGTTGTAGCAGAGAAAGCTCAGAATGAGGTCGCACTCGCCCAGCAGGTTGCCTCGCTCCTCCTCGGACAGCTCGGGGTGCTCCTCGATGGCTGCCAGCAGCAGAGCCTTCAGCTCCAGCATCTTCGGGATCTGCCGCCATGTGAACATCCGGCGCATCAGCACCAGAATGGCAAAGGGATAGGCCTTCAGCGTTTCGGCGGGGCATTTATCCAGCGCATCCAGCACGTCCTCCGGCTTCAGCGACGCCAGCAGGATACCTGCATCGCTGCGAATGACCCGCAGCAGCGCATCGTAATTCTCACTTCTCCGGTAGGCGGCGAGGGCGTGGAGATACTGCCGGTGCTGCTCATGCCACAGGCCGAAGCGCTCCCAATAGAGCCGCTGCGTTTCGGCATCCAGCTTGAGAAAACGCCGCTCGGCGCACGCCTTCATCATGTGGTGAAAGCGATAGGTCACGCCGTCCGGCAGCCGCGTGACAAAGGCGTTCTGCTCGGTCAGCAGGGAGAGGATCTGCCCTGCGTCCGGGTCGCCGGTGATGCACTGGGCCATCTCAACGGTAAATTCATCGGCCAGTCCCATGACCGCCAGAAACTCCCGCTGCTTTTCCGGCAGCGGATCGATCATGGCGGCGGTGAAGGTGGCGTAGATGTCGGAGTGGCGGCTGGGCAGTACGCCGCGCTCGGAGAGCGTCCGCAGATTCAGGTACACGGCGGAGAACCAGCCCTCGCTGGAATAGAGGAGGCTCTCCACCTGTGCGTCGGAAAGCTCCGTGCCGCAGCGGTGGGCGTAGACGGCAAGCTCTGTGTGGTTCAGGCGCAGCTGCTCCGTGCCGATCTGATAGACCTTGGCCCCCAGCCGCACCGCCTCCGCCGCGGGCAGGAAGCGGTCGCGGCTTGCAACGATCAGATGGACGTTTGCGGGCAGCCGGTTTGCCAGCATACAGAGGAACAGGGCGGTGCGCTTGTCCGTCAGCAGGTGGAAATCGTCGATAAAGAGATAGCAGGGGGTCTCGCCCGCCAGCGCGTGGCAGAGGCCGTCCGCCAGCAGCCCGCCGCCCGCTGCGTCCGTGGGGCAGGGATACTCCCGCAGGAAACCAAAGCCGGCGCGGGCAAACGCCTCCTGTACGCTTTTCCAGAAGATCGCAAGGTTATCGGAATACACGCTGATGCGGATGATATGCGGTGTCTCCGCCTTGGCGCGCTCGCTAAGGTACCAGTTTACCGCCGTGGTTTTTCCATAGCCCATGGGCGCCACCACCGTGGTCATAGCGCAGCGGGAGATAGGCCGCAGGCTCTCCTGCAGCCGCTCGGATATGTAGATGGTGTTCAAATTCCATTTTGGCTTTGGCATGACGCACACCTCCAACGATTTTCTATCCCAAGGGCTCCGGCGCAAGCAGCACGACGGCGGCTATCCACGCCTTTACTGTGCCTGATGGCGGCTTACGTTTCTCTAATTTGCTTAATTGTACCTTTTTTCACGGTGAAATTCAAGTTCCCCGAAAGGAGACCGAAATCTTGAAGGATGCGGCGCGATTCCATATCCGACCGGTCCGCCCGGAGGCGGGCGTGTCATCGTGCGATGAGAACGCTTCACCAAGGCAGGAAAAGACAAGCTGCACCTTTCTTTTGGGAGGGTTTTGTGATACTATGTTAGCCGCAGCACCTGTATCTGCTGCATCCTTTCCAAAAACACACGCAACGAACGGAGACACTATGAATCAGAAAGAACTCAACGAAATTCGCCGGCGCTTCAAGCTGGACAAAAACGCATTCAGCAAGATCTACGGCTGCTATGTCAACAGCAACAAGGAGATCATCTCCTACGTGGACGCCTCCATGGGCCTCATGTCCCAGGAGGAGCAGGAGATGTACCTGGGACTTTTGAAGAAATCCCTGTCCGGCGCACTGGGGCGGAACCTGATGGATATCGTATTCTCCACCGCGCAGGTGGCGGACAGCGATGAGCACCGCCTGCTGCAAACCATCCGCCAGACGGACGCCCGGGATCAGAACTCCCGCGAGGCGCTGTACCGCCGCATCATCAACGCCTTGGACATGGGCGAGACCAACTACCTCATCCTGCTGGCGGCGGACACCTACGATGTGCCGTATAAGGGCCGGGACGACGAGACGTTTTCCGAGGGGTCGGACACGGTGTACAAGTACTTCGTGTGCAGCGTCTGTCCGGTGAAGGCCCCCACGCTGGAGCTGAAATACAGCAGCGAGGACAGCGGCTTCCACAGCGCCTCCACCGGCCATATCGCGCTGGCGCCGGAGCTGGGCTTCCTGTTCCCCGCCTTCGATGACCGGGCCGCCAACATCTACAACGCCCTCTTTTACAGCAAGAACGCCGCCGAGCTCCATCAGGAGGTGATCGATGCGGTGTTCCGCACGGAGCCGCCCATGTCCGCCGAGGAGCAGAAGAACGTGTTCGGCACGGCGCTGGGCGATACCCTCCAGAAGGAGTGCAGCTACGACGTGGTGCAGTCCGTCCACGAGCAGCTGCGTGAGCGTATCGCAGAGCACAAGGAGAGCCATGACCCCGAGGTGCTGACGCTGTCCATCCGCGAGGTGGGTGACGTGCTGACCAACAGCGGCGTATCCGAGGAAAAGGCGGAGGCGTTCCAGCAGGAGTGCCGCAGGCAGTACGGTGAGGATGTGACGCTGAACCCGAAGAACATCATCGACAGCGGCAAGTTCCAGATCACCACGCCGGAGGTGAAGATCGCCGTTGCGCCGGAGTACAGCCACATGATCGAGGCCCGCGTCATCGACGGCCGGCGCTACATCCTCATCCCCGCCGACGAGGGCGTGGAGATCAACGGCATCGGCGTGAACATCCCCAATCCGCAGAGGGCGGAGGAAACGGAGCATGAAAAGCTATAAGATGCAGGGTCAGTCCGATTATTTCTCCGGGATTTGGATTGTGAAAGACGCGGCCTTGTGGTATGCTGTACACAGAGCGGATCGATCCGCGGAGGGTGCGCGGCATTACAACACAGAAAAGGAGAAGGATATGGGACTTATCAAAGCAGCAAGGGGCGCCTGCGGCACGGTGAACAAGGGCAAGTTCTGCGCCAACTGCGGCACTCCCCGGCCGTAAAGAAAGGAGAACGTATCATGCGGATCAACTGGTTCAAGGACGAGAATCATCTGGTATATATCAACGGCGCTACCCAACTGGCGGAGCTGGAGCGGACGCTGCACTTCCCCGGTCTGGAGGAGGCGGCCAACGAGCTGCGGCAGCACCCAACGGCGGAGGGGTTTACCATCAAGGGCCCCAAGCGCACCAGCGGGCGGCTGTTCGTACCCGACCTGACCTTCGGCGAGCACATCGAGATGGGCGAGAACATCTTCTTCTACATGGGGGAGATGCAGGAGTGCTACGTCATCTACTGGCTGGACGCGCCGGTGGCGAAATGACAGAAAGCGCGGCGATGCCGTGAACAACACCCCGTTTGTCAGTCACACAGGCTGGCAAGCGGGGTGTTCAAGCGTATCGGCTGCTTTTCTGCGGGGCGGGTGTCCGCATCCGACAGCCTGCGCCGTTATATAGAGTGATGGCGCAGACAGCGTAGCTGTGCTGCGGTACAGAAAGGACGGAGGTGAGGAGATGCTCCTTTACACACAGACCATCGGAGATGCGCAGCAGAGGCGGCTTTTTGAGGATGTATATACCGCCTACCGTGGCCGGATGCTGGCGCTGGCCCGGCGAAAGCTGCGTTCACCGGAGGATGCGGAGGACGCGGTGCATCAGGCGTTCCTCTCGCTGGCGGAGCACTTTGACCGGCTGGCGGCACTGCCCCGCACAGAGCTGGAGGCCTATCTCACGGTGGTGGTGGAGCGCAAGTGCATCGATCTCCTGCGGCAGCAGAGCCGATTGTCCGGGTCGCCCTTTGACGAGACGATCCCGCTGGTGACGCCAGCGCCCTGCGGCGACGCGCTGGCGGACGCCATGGGCCGCCTGCCGCCCCGCTACCGGGAGGCGCTGCTGCTGCGTCATGCCTGCGGCTACTCCACGCGGGAGACGGCGGCGCTGCTGGAGCTGTCCTTCGCCGCCGCCCAGAAGCTGCTGTACCGGGCACGGGAGGCGCTGCGCGCAGAATTGGAAAGGGAGGCGATATGCCCATGAACACCACCTTCAGCGATGCCGCGCTGCATCAGGCGGCGCAGCGGCTGGCACATCAGATGTCCGCCGCCTTACCGGCGGAGGATGCCGGTTTTTCCGCCTGGTTTGACACGCGGATGGAGCCGCTGCTCCGCCGTGAGAGGCACCGCCGCACGGCGCGGCTCATCTGGCGGCGCACCGCCGCCGCACTGCTGGCCATTGTGATGGCCTTCGGCGCGGCATTGGCGGTCAGTCCCACGGCGCGGGCCGCGGTAGGGCGGTGGCTGCGTCAGATGACCACGGCGGTCACAGCCTATCAGTTCCCGGCCTCACAAAGCGCCGGAACATGGACGGGAAACGGCCCGACATGGCTCCCGGAGGGCTATGCGATGACATCTGATCTCACGGGGGACGACGGCGTCCGCTCGGTGCGGTACACCTCGCCGCAGGGCGATGTCATGCTGGCGGCAGTGGGCTTCCGCAGTGACCGGACCGTCTCCATGGAGGTGCGCAGCCACCAGACCGCCGGCCTGTCCGATATTCTCACCGGTCAGCGGCCCCAGGGGGAACCGGGCGAACCGGAGGGCTGCGATATCACGGAGGTGCAGGTGCGGGGCCGGGACGCCCAGTTCTATCAGTTCCGCCACCTGCCCGACAGGACACGCCCCGTCAGCGTGTACAGCGTGCTGTTCTATCTGGACAGCCCCGACAGTGACGCGGCGCCGTTTTACAGCGTGTCCATACCGGAGCAGGGGCGGCTGCTGGTATGGGCGGACGAGGACGCCGGACAGGTATTCCTGCTGTTCGGCACCCCGGGACAAAAGGAGCTCTGCCGCATGGCGGAGAGTATGTATGAGGAGGGGAGCAGATCATGAAAAAAGCTGTGATGCTGGTGGCGGCGGTACTGACACTGGCGCTGGCCGCCTGCGGAAGGCAGGAGGACACCGGAAAGGTGGTCTATATCCCGCTGTGGATGGAGCCGTACTCCGTGGTGTACTACGATGCCGACCTGAACCGCACCATCGCGGAGGGCGGCGACCTGCCGGAGGAGGAGATCAACAGCCGGGAGGATATTCTGGCCGTGGGCATGTACGGCTCTGTTCTGGCGGAGCCGGATACCAAGGTGGAGTACGATCTCCACGGTTTCCTCCAGAACATCTATTACAGGACTCCGGACGGCACCGGCTGGCAGCTGGAGCGTCCCCACGATATGGAATGAACAGGCACATCGGAACGGCCGCCGGAAGGCGGCCGTTCCGCGTATAAACCGCCGTATCCTGCGCATCCTACCGGAGAAAAGGAGGCGCGGAGCATGACAGATGAGACAAAGGAAACCAAGCAGGCGTCGGACTGCGGCGAGACGCAGGAGCAGCCCACCCCGGCCATGCAGCAGCTGGTGGACATGGGCTCCTCCGTGGTGAAGAACCGCCACGGCACAGTACACTGCCTGACCATCGTGGGGCAGGTGGAGGGGCATATGGTGCTGCCCAACAACACGAAAAGCACCAAATATGAGCACGTCCTGCCGCTGCTGGCGTCGCTGGAGGAGTCGGATGACGTGGACGGCCTGCTGCTGCTTCTGAACACCGTGGGCGGCGACATCGAGGCAGGGCTGGCCATCGCGGAGCTGGTGGCGGGGATGCGCCTGCCCACGGTGACGCTGGTGCTGGGCGGCGGACACTCCATCGGCGTGCCGCTGGCGGTGTGCGGCAAGGAGACGTTCATCGCCCCCAGCGCCTCCATGACCATCCATCCGGTGCGGATGTCCGGCACGGTCATCGCCGCGCCGGAGACGTACCGCTACTTTGAGCGCATCCGGGAGCGGATCGTCAAATTCGTGGCGGCACACAGCCATATCAGCGAGGATCGGTTCCGCCAGCTGATGCTGTCCTCCGGCGATATGGCCAACGACGTGGGGAGCGTGCTGTACGGCGAGGAGGCGGTGACCATGGGCATCATCGACCGCGTGGGCAGCCTGTCCGACGCGCTGGACAGCCTGTACCGCCAGATGGACCGGCGGCGCGAGGAATAGGAGCAGGGAGGAGACGGGCCGCCGTCTCCTCCGCTTTTTTGCGTTTTTTGCCGCGGGAGGCACGGTTTTTCTTGAAAACAGGGGGCTTGCGGTGTATACTATCTTAGTTATAGTATGCAAATGCGAAAGGGGTGAGCCCTATCTACCTTAAGGCTCTGGAAATACAGGGGTTCAAATCGTTCCCCGATAAGACGGTACTGGACTTCGGGGAGGATATCACGGCCATCGTGGGACCCAACGGCTCCGGCAAGTCCAACATCTCCGACGCCATCCGCTGGGTCATGGGCGAGCAGAACAGCCGCCAGCTCCGGGGCGCCAAGATGGAGGACGTCATCTTCGGCGGTACGGAGAAGCGCAATCAGATGGGCTTCGCGCAGGTGACGCTGGTCATCGACAACACGGAGCATATTTTTCCCACCCGCGACGAGGCGGAGGTGGCGGTGACCCGCCGGTACTACCGCAGCGGCGAGTCGGAGTATTACATCAACAAGCAGTCCGTCCGGCTCAAGGACGTGAACGAGCTGTTCATGGACACCGGCATGGGCCGGGAGGGCTACTCCATCATCGGACAGGGCAAGATCGACGAGATCCTGTCCGTGAAAAGCGGCGAGCGCCGCGAGGTCTTTGAGGAGGCGGCGGGCATCAGCAAGTACCGCCACCGCAAGGAGGAGGCCGAGCGCAAGCTGGAGCGCACGCAGGAGAATCTGGTGCGCATCAACGACAAGATCGCCGAGCTGGAATTACAGGTGGAGCCGCTGCGCCAACAGGCGGAGACCGCCAAGAAATTTCTGGTGCTGCGGGATGAGCTGCGGGTGCTGGAGATCTCCGTGTGGCTGGAGCAGCTGCAAAATATCCGCACGGCCAAGCTGAAGCTGGAGTCCGACGCGGAGCTGGCGGCGGAGGAGTGCCGCCGGGCGCAGGCGGCACTGGACGCCTCCTATGAGGAGAGCGAGCGCTGCGGCCAGCAGGTGCGGCAGAACGACATGGACGCCGAGGCCCTGCGCGCCCGTTTGAATGGGCTGGAGAGCGCCGTGGGCGAGGAGGAGTCCGCCGTGGCGGTGCTGCGCACCGGCGTGACCCACAACGAGGAGTCCCTGCGCCGCTTGGAGCAGGAGCTGGCCGACAGCGACAGCCGCCGGGACAACCTGCAGGGGCAGATCGACGGCCAGCTGGCACGGGCAGCCGACATTGACGCACAGCTGACGGCGATGGAGCAGGAGCTGGACGCCCTGCTGCATCAGGCGCAGGAGCTGGCTGACAGCGCCAAGGGCGCGGCAGCGGAGACGGAGACGCTCCGTGCGCGGGAGGCCATGGCGGTGGCAGCCGCCGCCGATGGGCGGGCGCAGCTGTCCGCCATCACCGCCGGCGCCGCCGAGATCGCCCAGCGCCGGGAGACGGTGGAGCAGGAGCTGTCCGCCGTCCGGGAGAAGCTGGAAAACAGCGAAAAAGAGAGTAAGGAGAACCGCCGCGCCCTGCGGGATGCGCAGGAGGAGGCGCAGGCGGTGCAGAATATCATTCAGGGCCACAGCCTGAAGATGGACAGCCGCCGCAAAAAGGCGGAGGACGCCGCCGCGGCCAAGCTGAAGCTGACCATGGATGCCGCCGCACTGGACGACCGTATCCGCCTGCTGACGGAGATGGAGAAGGAGTATGAGGGCTTCTCCAAGGCGGTAAAGACCGTGATGCAGGCGGCGGAGAAAAATACGCTGCGGGGCATCCACGGCCCGGTGGCCGGCCTGATGACCACCAGGCAGGAGTACGCGCTGGCGCTGGAGATCGCGCTGGGCGGCGCTTTGCAGAACATCGTGGTGGACAGGGAGGAGGACGCCAAGTCCGCCATCGGCTTTTTGAAGCAGCGGGACGGCGGCCGCGCCACCTTCCTGCCGCTGACCGCCATCCGCGGCGCGGAGCTGCGGGAGGATGTGTCCGGGGAGTACGGCTTTGTGGGTGTCGCCAGCCGTCTGGTGCAGCACGAGGCGCAGTACGACAATGTTTTCCGGGATCTGCTGGGCCGCACCGTGGTGGTGGAGGATCTGGACAGCGGCATCGCCATGGCGCGGAAGTACCGCAACGCCTTCCGCATCGTGACGCTGGACGGTCAGGTCATCAACCGGGGCGGCTCCATGACCGGCGGCTCTGTCAGCCGCAATGCCGGTGTGCTGTCCCGCGCCAACGAGCTCAGCCGCCTGACGGAAAAGCAGGGCGCCATGCACGAAAAGCTCCGCGCCGCCGCCCAGCAGGCGGAGGACAGCCAGCGTGAGCTGCAAAAGGCGGAGTATGAGGTGCAGGTGGCCAAGGAGCAGCAGCACAAGGCGGAGGCCGAGGTGCTGACGTTCCAGACCAAGCAGGACCACTACGATATCCTGCTGGACAGCCTGCGCCTGAGCTGCGAGACCATGGAGCAGGAGTTGTCCGGCTTTGAGCGCCGCGCCGGCGAGGATCAGACCCGCATCCGGGAGGTGCAGGCTGCCATCGACAAGGCGGAGTCGGACGCCGCCGCCCTGCGCCGGGAGGCACAGGAGAAGCTGGCGGGACAGACCGACCTCAACGACGCTACCGACCGGCTGGCCGAGACAGTCAGCCGGAAGAAGGCGGAGCAGGCGGCGCTGCTGGCGGAAAAGGACGCCGCCCTGCGGGGCGCGGAGGATCTGCGCCGGGTGCAGGCGGATATGGCCGCCGACCGGGCGGGCCGCGACCAGCTGGCCGCACGGTTCCGGGCGGACAACGAGCAGGCGGCGTCGGACATCGCCGCCCACCAGACCCGCATCGATGAGCTGACCCAACAGGCGGAGACGCTGCGCGAGAAGCTGGAAAAGCTGGCGCAGGAAAAGCTGGCGCTGGAGGCGCAGCGCGAGCAGCAGAGCCGGGAGGGGCGTCAGCTCAATGAGGCGCTGCTGAACGCGACGCAGGCGGAGAGCCGTCTGCGGCAGAAGCTGGAGGGCAGCGCCATGGAGGAGAGCCAGCTTCTGGACAAGCTATGGGAGCGGTACGAGCTGAGCCACAGCGCCGCCCAGGAGCAGCGCATCGAGCTGGAGAGCGTCAGCAAGGCCACCCGGCGCATTGCCGAGCTGAACCGGGAGATCAAGGCGCTGGGTACGCCCAATCTGGGCGCTATCGAGGAGTTCCAGCGCGTCAACGAGCGGTATACCTATCTGTCCGACCAGCGGACGGACGTGGAGAAGGCCAAGGAGGAGCTGACCGGCGTCATCGACCAGCTCACCGTCCAGATGACGGACATCTTCGGCCGCCAGTTCAAGCTGCTGAATGAGAGCTTTCAGGAGACGTTTCTGGAGCTGTTCGGCGGCGGCAAGGCCCAGCTGGAGCTGGAGGATGAGAGCGATATCCTCAACTGCGGCATCGAGATCCGGGTGCAGCCGCCCGGCAAGCAGCTCAAGACCATCACGCTGCTGTCCGGCGGCGAGAAGGCGTTTGTGGCCATTGCCCTGTATTTTGCTATTTTGAAGGTACATCCCACACCGTTCTGCGTCATGGACGAGATCGAGGCGGCGTTGGACGAGGCCAACGTGGTGCGCTACGCCCGGTATATGCGGCGCATCGCCGGGAAGACCCAGTTTATCGTCATCACCCATCGGCGTGGTACCATGGAGGAGGCGGACGTGCTGTACGGCGTGACCATGCAGGAGAAGGGCGTCAGCCGCATCCTCACCATCAATCTCAACGATATGGCCAAGGAACTGAAGATCAAGTAAGGAGGACTGCATGGGCTTTTTCAAGAAATTCAAGGAGGCATGGCTGGCGTCCATGACCTTCGACAAGCTGGACGACGAATTCTATGAGGAGCTGGAGGAGGCGCTGATCCTTGCGGATATCGGCGCGTCCACCGCCGCCGATACGGTGGTGCAGCTTCGCAAGCGGGTGAGCCAGAAGCTGCTGACCCGTGCCGACGAGGTGAAGGATGCCCTCCGGGATATTCTGGCGGAGAAGCTGGATGTGGGCGACACGGCGCTGCACGTGGATACCCAGCCCAGCGTGGTGCTGATCATCGGCGTCAACGGCGTGGGCAAGACCACCTCCATCGGCAAGCTGGCCGCCCGGCTCAAGAGCGAGGGCAAGAAGGTGCTGCTGTGCGCCGGCGATACGTTCCGTGCCGCCGCCGCCGACCAGCTGGAGATCTGGGCGAACCGCGCCGGGGTGGACATCGTCCGCCAGCATGAGGGCGCCGATCCCGGCGCTGTGCTGTTCGACGCGCTGCAGGCCGCCAAGGCCCGCCATGCGGACGTGGTGCTGTGCGACACGGCGGGACGGCTCCACAACAAACAGAACCTGATGAACGAGCTGGCAAAGCTCCGCAAGATCATCGACCGGGAGACGCCGGACGCCGCCAAGGAGACGCTGCTGGTGCTGGACGCCACCACCGGACAGAACGGCCTCATTCAGGCCCGCCAGTTCAAGGAGACGGCGGGGCTCACCGGCATCATCCTGACGAAGCTGGACGGCACCGCCAAGGGCGGCATCGTCGTCGCCATCGCACAGGAGCTGCAGGTGCCGGTGAAGTTCGTGGGCGTAGGCGAGGGGATCGACGACCTGCGGCCCTTCGACGCCGGGGAATTTACGAAAGAACTGTTCTGAGGAGGCGCGATATGGAACGAGCAGACGGCCGGAAGACCAACGAGCTGCGGCCCGTGGAGATGACGGCGGACTTTACGAAATTTGCGGAGGGCAGCGTGCTCATCCGCTGCGGCGATACGGTGGTGCTGTGCAACGCCTCGGTGGAGGACCGCGTACCGCCCCATGTGCAGCCCGGCCACGGCTGGGTCACGGCGGAGTATTCCATGCTGCCCCGCGCCAACCGGGAGCGCAGCCGCCGGGACGTGGACAAGCTGAAGCTGTCCGGCCGCAGCGCGGAGATCCAGCGGCTCATCGGCCGCAGCCTGCGGGCGGCGGTGGATATGTCCCTGCTGGGCGAGCGCACCATCACCATCGACTGCGACGTATTGCAGGGCGACGGCGGTACCCGTACCGCCTCCGTCACCGGCGGCTTTGCGGCGCTGGCGCTGGCGTGCCGCCGTCTGGTGGAGCGCGGCGACCTCCGCCGTATGCCCATCCGGCACTATGTGGCGGGCGTCTCCGCCGGCATCGTGGCGGAAACGCCCATGCTGGATCTGCAATATTCGGAGGACAGCCGTGCGCAGGTGGATCTGAACTGCATCATGAACGAGCTGGGTGAGATCATCGAGATCCAGGGCACCGGCGAGGGCCGCGCCTTCACCCTGAAGGAGCAGCAGGCGCTGGTGGAGCTGTGCGCCAAGGGCAACCGGGAGCTGATCCGGAAACAGAAAAAGCTGCTGGGGGAGATACTGTGATGAAATTTGTACTTGCCTCCCATAACAAGGGGAAATTGACCGAGATGCAGGCTGTACTGGCCGAGCTGGGCATCGAGGTGGTGATGCCCGCCGAGCTGGGCATCGACGTGGACGTGGAGGAGACGGGAGAGACGTTTGCGGAGAACGCGGCGCTGAAGGCCAAGGCCATTATGGCCGCCAGCGGTCTGCCCGCCATTGCCGACGACTCCGGCCTGTGCGTCAACTGGCTCAACGGCGCGCCCGGCGTCTACTCCGCCCGTTACGGCGGACTGGACGACGACGCGGCACGGTACAGGCTGCTGCTGCAAAACCTGCGGGGCGCCACGGATCGCAGCGCCTATTTCCACACCGCCATCGTCTGCGCCTTCCCCAACGGGGACGTACTGACGGCGGAGGGCGACTGTCACGGCGCCATCGCCTTTGCCCCCATGGGCGACGGCGGCTTCGGCTACGATCCGGTGTTTCTGGTGCCGTCCCTGCGCAAGACCTTCGCCCAGCTGACGCCGGAGGAGAAGAACGCCATCTCTCATCGGGGCAACGCCCTGCGGACATTTGCGGCGGAGCTGGGGGAATATCTGACCAATAACGGAAGTTTGGAGAAATAAGCTATGGAACTGACAAGCAAACAGAGGGCCCAGCTGCGGGGCCTTGCCAACGACATCGACACCATCGTGCAGGTGGGAAAGGACGGCATCGGCGACAACCTGATCAAGCAGGTCAACGATGCGCTGGAGGCGCGGGAGCTCATCAAGGGCCGCGTGCTGGAGAACTCCATGCTCACCGCACGGGAGGCGGCGGAGCAGCTGTCTGTTGCCGCCCGCTGCGAGGTGGTGCAGGTCATCGGCAGCAAGTTCGTGCTCTACCGGATGCAGCACGACAAGAGCAAGCGGAAGATCGAGCTGGTGAAGGCCAGACGCACCGCCAACTGAGATGAGGATCGGCATTTACGGCGGGACCTTCGACCCGCCCCACAACGGGCATATCGCGGCGGCGAAGGCCGCCATGGAACGGCTGGCGCTGGACAAGCTGCTGCTGATCCCCACGTTCATCCCGCCCCACAAGGCACTGCCGGCGGGGGCGGCATCGCCCCCCCAGCGCCACGATATGGCGGTGCTGGCCACGGCGGAGCTGGGTAAAAAAGCCGAGGTGCTGGACGTGGAGCTGGAACGCGGCGGCCCCAGCTATACATGGGAGACGCTGCACCTGCTGCGGGAGCGGTATCCAGAGGACGAGCTGTGGCTGCTGATGGGGTCGGATATGTTTCTGACCCTGCAGGACTGGCGGGAGCCGCGGCAGGTGATGGCGCTGGCCCGTATCGGCGCGTTCAGCCGATTGGAGAGCGGCGAGGAGGCGGCGTTTGCCCGGCAGAAGGCATTTCTGGAGCGGGAGTACGGCGCGGACGTGACCATCATCCCCAACCCGCAGGTGGTGGAGCTGTCCTCCACAGAGGCGCGGCAGACGCTGGCGCAGGGGGGCGGTGCGGATATCCTGCCCGCCGCCGTGTACGGCTATATCCTGCGGGAGAGGCTGTACGGCACCCATAGGGAGCTGACGGGGCTGACGCCGGACGAGCTGCGGCCCATCGCCCTGAGCTATCTCAAGCCCAAGCGGATGCCCCATGTGCTTGGCACGGAGCAGGAGGCGGTGCGGCTCACCCGGCGCTACGGCGGCGACGAGACCCAGGCCCGCATCGCGGCGCTGCTCCACGACTGCACAAAAAAGCTGGAGCTGCCGGAGCAGCTGGCGCTGTGCAAGCAGTACGGCATCGAGCTGGACGCGCTGGAGCAAAGGGCGCTGAAGCTGCTGCACAGCAAGACCGGCGCGGCCATTGCCCGCAGCGTGTTCGGCGTGGAGGACGCGGTGTACGACGCCATCTGGTATCACACCACCGGCAAGCCGGACATGACCCGGCTGGAGAAGATCCTCTATCTGGCGGACTACATCGAGCCCAGCCGGGATTTCCCCGGCGTGGAGGAGCTGCGGAGGGCCGTATACGAGGATCTGGACCACGGCCTGCTGCTGGGGCTGAGCATGACCATACAGGAGATGGAGGAGATGGGGAATCCCGTCCACCATCAGACCCGTGATGCGCGGGACTATTTATTGAAAAGAGGGATACGATGAAGACACCGAAGGAATTGGCACTGCTGGCGGCCCGCGCGCTGTCGGACAAGAAGGGCAAGGAGATCCAGGCGCTGGAGATCGCCGATCTGACCACGCTGGCGGATTATTTCGTGCTGGCCACCGGCTCCAGCAACACCCAGATCAACGCGCTGGTGGACAACGTGGAGAAGGTGCTGCACGAGGAGGCCGGCGAGGAGCCGCTGCACCGGGAGGGCTACCGCGGCGGCACTTGGGTGCTGCTGGACTACGGCTGCATCGCCGTCCATGTGTTCAACCACGAGGCCCGGGAGTTCTACGGTTTGGAACGTCTGTGGCGGGACGGCAAGCCGCTGGATCTGACCGGCGTCACCGACGAGCGGGAATAAGCGAAATAGATAAAGCATCAGGCCGCTTTCAGCGGCCTGATGCTTTATTTGGAAGATTCACTTTTTCCGCGGGTACGGCTGCGGCGTGTCGGTGCGGCACAGCAGATAGTCTACGCTGACACCGTAAAGGTCGGCCAGCGCACACAGCAGGTCGTCGGTCAGCGGCTGTGTCCCAGTCTCCACATAGCTATATTTGCGCTGTGTGATGCCGATGGCGTCCGCCACCTGCTGCTGTGTCATGTCGTGGTCATCCCGCAGATCCTTGATGCGGTTCTTCATGCCAACACCTCCGTCGCCAGATAGTCCTGCCGACACTATAAGGTAGATAAAATTTATGGTTGTTCAGGTATGATCCGCACCACGTCGTTGGGCGTGCAGCCCACCAACCGGCAGAGCTTTTCCAGCGTGACCATGGTGATGTTCCGGTTCTTTCTCAGAGAATCCAGCGTCTTATTGTCGATGCCATTTTGCAGCAGGTAGTATTGGGATACGCCATTTTTGCGCATGGTTTCCCACAGAGGACTGTAATCAAAAATGGCGTTCACCCCCGTTGCATAGCTGATAGCTTCATTATATGAAAAAATACAAAAATCAATATTGTGGATATATGCACAATATGGTATAGTAGAGGCGGAGGGGGTGGGAAAATGGCGGACTATAAGGCCATGTATCTGGCGGCGATGGACGCCATGGAGCAGGCGGTGACGCTGCTCATCGAGGCCCAGCGCAGGTGCGAGGAGCTGTATGTGACCTCCTGCGCCCGCGAGGAGGAGCTGCTGCGTAAAAATTGTCATTTTGACGAAATACAGGGCTTGACAATCGGCAAAAAAGAGATAAAATAGGCTGTAATATCGCAGTATGCAAGGATGGGAAAAAGACGAGGCAGGCCCGCCGAAAGAGAGCCGGCGGCTGGTGTGAGCCGGTGGGGGCGCTTCGTTGTACTGGCCCCGGAGCATTCCGCCTGAACAGGGCGGGACGGAGGCGCACCGTTACAGGCGCGGCCCCTTGTAAGAGGGGGACTGAGCGCCGTGCAGGCAACTGGCGGCGATAGCAGGGTGGTAACACGTTTTGACACGTCCCTGACCGTTTTTCGGCGGTCAGGGACGTTTTTTTGTAAGCAAACAAATTCAGATAGAAGGAGAAACAGCATGAATTACGATTTTGCGGCCATTGAAAAGAAGTGGCAGGATAACTGGGAAAAGACAAAGCCCTACGCCGCCGTTACCGGCGACACGACCCGCCCCAAGTTCTACGGGCTCATCGAGTTCCCGTACCCCAGCGCGGCGGGCCTCCATGTAGGACATCCCCGGCCCTTTACCGCCATCGACATCGTCACCCGGAAAAAGCGCATGGAGGGCTATAATGTCCTGTTCCCCATCGGCTATGACGCCTTCGGTCTGCCCACGGAGAATTTCGCCATCAAAAACCACATCCATCCCTCCATCGTCACCAAGGAGAACATCAAGAACTTCACCCGCCAGCTGAAGATGCTGGGCTACGGCTTCGACTGGGATCGCTGCGTGGACACCACCGATCCCCAGTATTACAAGTGGACACAGTGGATCTTTTTGCAGCTCTTTAAGCACGGTCTTGCCTACAAGGCCACCATGCCCGTGAACTGGTGTACCAGCTGCAAGTGCGTGCTGGCCAACGAGGAAGTGGTGGAGGGCGTGTGCGAGCGCTGCGGCAGCGAGGTCATCCGCAAGGAGAAGAGCCAGTGGATGCTGGGCATCACCAAGTACGCCGACCGGCTTATCGACGATCTGGACGGCGTGGACTTCGTGGAGCGCGTCAAGACCCAGCAGCGCAACTGGATCGGACGCTCCACCGGTACGGAGCTGACCTTCAAGACCAACACCGAGGACGACATCACCGTGTACACCACCCGTGCCGACACGCTGTTCGGCACCACCTATGTGGTCATCTCCCCGGAGCATCCCCTGCTGAAGAAGTGGCAGCCCATCATCCGCAACTGGGACGAGGTGGCCGCCTATCAGGACGCCGCCGCCCGCAAGAGCGATTTTGAGCGCGGCGAGCTGAATAAGGACAAGACCGGCGTGCGCATCGACGGCATCGAGGTCATGAACCCCGTGACCCACAAGGCGCTGCCCATGTTCGTTTCCGACTATGTCCTCATGGGCTACGGCACCGGCATCGTCATGGGCGTACCCGGCCACGACCAGCGCGACTGGGACTTTGCCACCAAGTTTGGCCTGCCCATCATAGAGGTAGTCGCCGGCGGCGATGTGACCAAGGAGGCGTTTGTGGCCAAGGACGACAAGGCCATCATGGTCAACTCCGGCTTCCTCAACGGCATGACCGTGAAGGAGGCCATCCCCGCCATGAAGAAGTACGCCGTGGAGCATGGCTTCGGCAGGGAGAAGGTCAACTTCAAGCTGCGCGACTGGGTGTTCTCCCGTCAGCGCTATTGGGGCGAGCCCATCCCGCTGGTGAACTGCCCCAAGTGCGGCTGGGTGCCTATCCCCGAAAGCGAGCTGCCGCTGGTGCTGCCGCAGGTGGAGAGCTATGAGCCCACCGACGACGGCGAAAGCCCCCTGAGCAAGATGACCGACTGGGTCAACACCACCTGCCCCTGCTGCGGCGGCCCCGCCAAGCGCGAGACCGACACCATGCCCCAGTGGGCCGGCTCCAGCTGGTACTTCCTGCGCTATATGGATCCCCACAACGACAAGGAGCTGGTGTCCAAGGAGGCTGAGGAGTACTGGGGCCCCGTGGACTGGTACAACGGCGGTATGGAGCACACCACCCTTCACCTGCTGTACAGCCGTTTCTGGCACAAGTTCCTCTATGATATCGGCGTGGTACACACCCCGGAGCCCTACGCCAAGCGCACCAGCCACGGCATGATCCTGGGCAAGAACCCCCACTATGTGGGCAACGCCGCCACCGAGGAGGAGAAGCAGGCGCTGCGGGAGAAGTACGGCGCACAGGCCGAGCGCCCCGCGGTGAAGATGTCCAAGTCTCTGGGCAACGTGGTGAACCCCGATGACGTCATCAAGGCCTACGGCGCCGACACCATGCGCCTGTATATCATGTTCATCGGCGACTTTGAAAAGACCGCCTCCTGGTCCGATGAGGCCGTCAAGGGCTCCAAGCGCTTCCTCGACCGTGTGTGGAAGCTGATGGATATGGCACAGCCGGATGAGAACGTCTCCGAGGGCAATATGGCCGCCATTCACAAGACCATCAAGAAGGTCGGCGACGATATCGAGGAGCTGAAGCTCAACACCGCCATCGCCGCCATGATGGCGCTGGTCAACGACTTCTATGCCAAGGGTCTCACCAAGGGCGATCTGGAGCAGCTCCTGCTGCTGCTGAGCCCCTTCGTCCCCCATATCGTGGAGGAGATGTGGGAGCAGCTGGGCTTCGCCGCCAAGTACGGCAAGATGGCCATGCAGATGCCCTGGCCCGTGTACGACGCCGCCAAGACCGTGGACGCTACGGTGGAGATGGCGGTGCAGGTCAACGGCAAGCTCCGCGGCACCATCGTGATGCCCACCGACTCCGAGGAGGCCGCCGTGGTGGCCGCCGCCATGGAGAACGAGCGGGTCAAGAAGGCCGTGGAGGGCATGAACGTGGTCAAGACCATCCTTGTCAAGAACAAGCTGGTGAACCTGATCGTCAAGCCCGCCAAGTAAAATTGCAGTTTTTTGCGGGAAATAGCTTGACAAGGTGCGATTTCATCGGTATAATACACCCGTTAGTCATGCGAATGGCTCTTAAAGAGCGCTCTGGAAATAGCCGGGCGCATCGGAGGGAGGGAAATATAGATGTCTGAAGTTCACGTCAAGGAAGGCGAGTCCCTGGACAGCGCTCTGAAGCGTTTCAAGAGAAGCTGTGCCAAGGCAGGCGTTCTGGCCGAGGTGCGTAAGAGAGAGTGCTATGAAAGCCCCAGTGTCAAGCGCCGCAAGAAGTCCGAGGCCGCACGCAAGAACCGCAATAAGCGTTATTATTAATGGCAAAAGAGCCTGAGGGACATACCCTCAGGCTCTTACTTTTTCCCCAGCAGACCCGGCAGTGCCTCCGCCGCTTCCGGCAGGGACAGCATACCGGCGGCGATGCCCAGCTCCGTACCCAGACCAATCTTGCGCCGCAGGGTGTCGGCGTCGTCGAACAGGACGAGATGCGTCATGCCCTCCTGCTCATAGGTGAAATACCGGGCGCACAGCTCCGGCGAGAAAAAGACGGGGCGCTGCGCCCGCAGCGGTGTCAGCTGCTGCGCCGTCAGCATCCTGCCGTCTCCGTAGGGAGCGGGGAGGGTGAAGTCCGCCCGGACGCAGGCCAGATCCAGCGTGACGGGGCGCGGCGCAAAGCGCCGGCAGACCTCCTCCAGCCGTCGGCGCAGCGTCCCGCCGGAGAGAGCGGTGCTGACCACCACGCAGGCATCTGCGTCCGTTCCGCTCCGCTCCGGCAGGTGCAGCGTGCAGCCATAGCGCCGGCAAAGCACCGATAGAGCCGCCACGGCGGGGCGGGGAAGCACCGGCTCCAGCACCACGCCGGTATACTGCCGGTGCAGACATTCCCGCAGAATGTCCCGCGCCAACGCCTCCGGCTGGGGCGGGGCGGGACAGTCCGTGCCGGAGATCAGCAGCAGCCCTCCCGGCGGGACGGCGGGCAGCGGCAGCGCCGATAGTCGCCCGCCGCTGTCGATGCGGTAGGCGGCGTAGGCGATGGGGAGACCCCAGCGCCGTGCCTCCGGCAGATAGCAGGGGGCGGCGGCCAGATAGAGCTGCATACGAAGCATCACCCCCTTGTATTTATGGCCGGTAAATGGTACACTATCTATATGAAAGGAGGCGGCAGCCTATGCGATTTTCCATGCGGCCGCAGCGGGTCTACGACGGCTACGAGCAGATACGGGGCGAGGAGCTGGCCCGCCGGGGCATCCGGCTGCTGCTGTGCGACCTGGACTATACGCTGGCCCCCAAGTCCCAGCGGGAGCCGGACGAGACGGTGCGGCAATGGATCGACTCCCTGCGCCGCGCCGGGGTCGAGGTGATGATCCTGTCCAACAACCGCAGTCCCGCCCGCGTGGAGCGGTTCTGCCGGGATCTGGGCATCACCTATGAGGGACACGCCCAAAAGCCGTCCGCCAAGGGCTTCCGCAGAGCCATGGCGCGGGTGGGCGTGACGCCGGAGGAGACCGCCATGCTGGGCGATAAGCTGCTGACGGATATGCTGGGCGCCCACATCGCCGGGGTGCTGCCGCTGATGGTGGAGCCGCGGGGCGGCGCGAAGGGCGCGTGGAACAAGGTGCTCCACGGGCTGCAAAGGCCGTGGAAGGCGGCTGCAAGGGAGTAATAGGGCCTGCGCGCAACTTTTTCCGCAAAAGTCAAGATTAAATTGTAAAGTTTCAGAAATTTTTTTATAGTCCTGGACAGGACAGGGCCGCCAGACCTTCGGCGAAGACTTCGTCGGCCGTTCGGAAGCCCAGGATTTCGCGCGGGTAGTTGTTCAGCCAGTCTTCGACGGCCTGGATCGCCTTCGCCGGGATCGCGCCGAAGTCGGTCCCCTTCGGAAGCCAGCGGCGGATCATGCCGTTTATATTCTCATTCGTTCCCCGTTCGAAGGAAGAATACGGGTGACAGTAGTATATCTTCGTCCGGCGCCCCTTCCGGCGACAGGACCGTTCCATTCCTTCGGGGTCGGAAAACTCCGACCCGTTGTCGACGGTGATCGTCTGGAACATGGTATAGAAGACCGCGCCGAAGCGGCGTTCCAGCCGGTCCAGGGCGGCGACCACGCTGTCGGCGGTCTTGTCCTTGATCTTGATGATTATTTCCTTCTGGGCCTTCCGCTCCGACAGGACCAGAAGGGCGTCCTTCGTCTTCTTCTTCCCGACGACACAGTCCATTTCCCAGTTCCCGACGACGGCGCGATCCAGGACTTCGGCCGGCCGGTTTTCAATGCTGTCGCCGGCGGCGGCCCTGGCGGCCGTCTTCCTGACGCGCTTATAGCCGCGCTTCTTCCGGCCGCCCCTGGGAAGGTTCGAACTTTCCAGGTTCAGGAATATCCCCTTCTTTATGTAGGAATACAGGGTCGCTTCACAGATCGACGTGTCGAACTGAAGGCCCTTGACCTTGATTTCCCCCAGGACGGCGGCCGGGGAATAGCCGTCTTCCACGATCCGGCGTTCGATGTGTTCCGCCAGACGGTGGTCCTTCCCGATCTTCAGGCCGGGACCCTTCGCGGCCAGGTGTTCTTCATAGGCGGCCTGGGCTATGTCGGGACTGTATCGTTCTTCTTCGGTCCAGTCGCTGTTCCGGTGGATATAACGGCCCCGCTTCAGTTCGTTGTATATCGTGTTCCGGTGGACGCCGATTTCGTCGGCGATTTCCTGGACCTTCAGGCCGTGCTTCAGGCCGGTTTCGATCCGAAGGCGGTCGTTCCAGGTCAGATGTCTATATCTGCGCTTCTTCATTGTGAATCCCCCTTAGAATAAAAAAGGCCCCCGCCCATGCCATGCCGGCAAGGGTGGGGGCTGTTTGCTTATATTCAGACCAGTTCGCGCGGCGGGACACCCAGGAAGTCGGCGATCCGAAGACCCAGACCCAGGGACACGGACATGATGTCCTGTTCCCCGCTTTCCAGCTTCTGGACCGTTCGAATGTTCACGCCGACGCCGTCGGCAAATGCGGCTTGCGTCAAGCCCCGTTTACAGCGCAAGCGCGCGACCTTCGTCGTGTTTTTCGTGCTTCCAGATTTCATTCAGATCGCCCTTTCCTTTGTGGTGGTGTCTTTATATTACGCCTTTTAGGGCGTAATGTCAAGGGGGAAAATAAAAAAGGCCCACGGGTTTTTCCCGTGGGTCAGTCTTCGTCTTCGGGGTCCAGAAGGGATTCGATCGGGACCTGAAGGACGACCGCGAAGCCGCGAAGTTCATAGTCTGTCACCAGACGCGCGCCGGCTTCGATGTTGCTGATCGCGTCCTGGGCGATATTCACGCCCCGCGTCTGTAATTTTGCCGCCAGGGCTTCCTGGGACATACGCTTCGCCAGACGGGCCATTCTGACCCGCTCCCCGCATATATTCCGCCGCCCATTATACCCCAGACTTTTCACGCCGGTCCCCCTTGCTATTAGTATGTGCAATATTTTACTTGACATTACCATGAATCGGCGGTTAATATTATTGGCATGAACCATAAATCATAAATCCCGGCCCAGAAGCCGGGGAAAAGGGGGCTTTTTTCATGGGTTGGAAGATAGGCGGGGGCGTCCTGTCCGCCCTGGCGGTCGTCGCGCTGTTGGTGAAGCTGACCACGCCGGCGGAATACCTGACAGGAATCGAACTTCCGATCGTCGTCGTTTTCGCCGTCCTGGCGGCCGTGTTCTTCTGGAAGGGGGCGAAGGCCGGGAAGCGGAAGAAGGCGGCCGGGAAGGACGCCGCGCGCGCGTATATGTCGGACCAGGACCTTCAGACCATACAGGCCGGCGGCCTTCCGTCGTTGGCCGGGGTCCCGGTGGTCCTGGGGGACGGGGAAACGGCCTGTTTCTTCGCGCCGGCGCGCCGGTATATCACAAAGAAGAAGGCGGTCGGCCGGACCGGAAGTCACGGGGGCGTCAGCGTCCGCGTCGCGAAGGGCGTGTCCGTCCGGTCGGGCGGCGGGGCCAGTCAGACGGTATATGACGACGTGACCGACGCCTTCCCCGGACAGGTGGTCCTGACGAACCGGCGGGTCGTCTTCCTGGCGACCCAGAACGGCTTCGAATGTGGCCTGGACACGATTTCGGCGATCGCCCCGGAAGGGGGCCGCGTCCTGATCCAGGCCGGGGCGAAGACTTACCGTCTGGCCGTAGCCGACCAGTGGTCCTTCACGAAGGCCCTTGACCTGGTGGTCAGGAAATAGAAAAAAGGCCGGACAGGGATTCCCCCCGTCCGGCCTTCTCTCATTTCATGCGCTGATTGATTTCCCGGTCGATCTTCCGACTGACCCTGGCCGCCTGGGTGGTCAGGGTCCGCTTCGCGGCGCGCTTCATTGTGAAGTGTCCCCGGACATAGCCGGACTTCGGACCGACGAACATTCCGCCCTGGGGGTCGTTCCGCTGATAGACGAAGCTGTTCCCGTCCCAGTGACCGGGGACGAAGTGACTTCGGAAGCCGTGTTCGATATGCCCCGCGTAGTCCAGGGCATTAAAGAACCGGACGATATACTTCCGACCGCTCCGCCGCGCCTTTTTGTCACTATGCCAGTTCCGGCGATATTCGCCGGTGTTGACGATGTCGGGGACGTCTTCGGTGCAAATCTGTTTTGCCTGTTTCACAGCGTAGGTCCCTTCGCCGACGGCGATCTTATCCATGACGGCCGGGACGTCGCCCTTCAGGGCTTCCAGTTGACCGATCCACTTGACCAGGTCGCCCTTCCTTACGGCCACGGGTCAGTCCTTGCCTTTCTTGTCCTTATCCGGATCGTCGTTCCCGGTCAGGGCGTCGCCGGCGGAATCGGTGACGTTCTTGAACACGCGGATCGCCTTCTTCAGGAAGTCGGGGATCGGCGCGCCCAGGGCGCCGGCGTTTTCGATAATGCTTCCCAGTTCGGTTAGAATGTACCATACCACCACGACGGGACAGATCAGGACGGTGTATTCGAAGGGAAGCGTGATCGCGGGGATATTGTTCACCACCAGGCCGATCACGATGTCGGTCAGGCCGGCCCCGACCACGGCGATCAGGGCGCCGCATTTGTGCCACAGACCGGCGCGCGCGGTCGCGGAAGACCAGTCCCCCTTCTGAATAGCGGCGGCCGATCCGGTCAGGTAGTCGATCGCCATACACAGGACGAACAGAACGACCAGCCAGCCGAACCAGCCGAAGAACGCTGTCAGCGTTCCGAAGAAGGCCACAAGGGCCGCCTTCACAGTGTTGATGTGTTCCATAATACGCCTTCTTTCCCCCGGCCGCTTAGACCGGGATTTTCAGTTTCTGCCCCGGATAGATAGTCGTCGAAGACAGGCCGTTCGCCTTCTGGATTTCCGGCCAGCGCGAACCGTTCCCCAGAAGCGACGCGGCGATCTTCCACAGACTGTCCCCCTTCTTCACGGTGTAGATGGTCGGCGCCGCCTGGGCGCCGGTGGTCGGAATCTTGATCTTCTGGCCGACGTGGATCAGGTTCGGGTTCGCGATCCCGTTATAGTCGGCGATCTTCTGGTAGGTGGTCCCGTACTTCGCCGCGAGCGCGGACAGGGTGTCCCCGGCCTTCACGGTGTAGACCACTTCGCCGGCCGGCTGGGCCGGGGCCGGGGTGTCGGCGGCCGCGCCGCCGTCCCAGGCCGTCAGGCCGTAGGTTTCGATCAGGCTGACCAGCTTCGCGGAATAGTTCGGGTCGGTCGCGTAGCCGTCTTCGCGCACATACTGACAGGCCAGTTTGTAGTCCTTCAGGCCGCGAAGGTTCTTGTACCTGTCCAGTCGGTTAAACAGGTCGGAATGATCCGCGACGGATTCCGCCCAGGACGGGTATTTCCTGAAGGTCGCGTCGACGGTGACATACTCCGTCCCGTTCCATTCCTGGGTCTTCATGGTCACGCCCTGGCCGTTATAGGTCCCCTTGATCCCGAACAGGTTGTTCGCCTGGACGGTCAGGCCGGACTTCCCCCAGCCGGATTCAAGGATCGCCTGGGCGATCGTCAGGGACGCCAGAATCCCGGTCGCGGCCATGTCGGCCGCCGCGAAGGCGCCGATCTTGTTAATAAACGCCTTCTGTTCCTCCGTCCCCTTCGTCGCGGTCGCCGGGGTGTCGTCGGCCGGTGTCGCCGCGTCGGAATAGTCGACATAGGGAAGGCGGCCGTGTTTCGTCCAGGTCCGCGTGTTGTAGCCGGACTTCTTTCCGATGTTCCCGACAGCCGTGATCTGGACCTTGTTTTCCCATTTCGGGGAACACTCGACGGCCAGTCCGTCGCCGATATACACGCCGATATGACCGGACAGCCACACAGCTTCGCCGGGGACCATGTCGGCCCAGCCGGTAGTCGAAGCGTCGGGACATTTCGTGATCATAGTGTCGGCGCCGATGTCGGGGACGCCGTTCACAGCGTAGCCGGCGCCGCCGTAGACCTTCGACTGGTCCCCGGACCACCCCCACAAGACGCCCTTCAGCAAACACACACAGTCAAAACCGAAGGTGTCGGCGGAAGCGGCCTTGATCATAGCGGTCCGGGCCGCGTCCCGGTTGTAGGAATGATTGTTACAGTATCGGGTCTTATTGGCCGCCGTCATAGGGGCGCCAAAACACCCCATGACATACAGGGTCTTATACTTCGTCGCGATCTCGACCAGTTTGTCGACGAAGACCTTACTTTTCATCATTGTTTTTCCCTCCATACGGGAAGGGCGGGGGTCCGCGCCCCCGCCCTTCATGCTGATTATTCGTCGGCCTGGGTCCAGCCATAGACGCCGGGTTTCCAGACGTTCGCGTCGACGGTGCTGATCCAGTGTTTCCCGTCATAGGTCACTTTGTCGCCGGTGTTATAGGCGTCATGGGCGCCCAGGGGCTGGGACCATTCGGGCCATTCCTCCGACGGGTCGCCGATCTTCTTCCACAGGGCCGGGGTCAGTGAAGGATTCCAGCCTTCTTGTGACGTGTGGTCCTGGCCGGCGTTGACCTTATACAGGTTCCCGTCCAGGGGGTCCCGCCTGATCTGGCCGGCCTTATAGTCGACCGGATAGGCCCAGGTCGCGAACTGGTCCGCGTTTTCGGTCGCCGTCACGTCGTCGATCTGGCCGGCTTCGGCCAGACTGACGAAGGCGATCGACGCCGCGCGCGCGACGGCCGCCGCCGGGTTCTGGCGGTCCCGCTCCTGGGCGTCCTTCATGCTGACATGGTCACATTTTCCAGGGTCGAACATGGTCTTTCCCTCCTTTACGCGAACCGGACGGTCGCCTGGATCACTTCGATCGTCTGGGACCCCTTCGTGATATAGAACCGATAGGCCAGGCCGTTCCCCTTCTCCGCCTTCGCGTTCGTGAAGGTGTGGACGAAGCGGCCGACCTTCGACGTGATGTCTTCCCAGACCGGGACTTCGTCGAACGGGTTGTTCGTGACTTCACAGTGAAGGACGGCGTCGGCCGGCCGGTCGGACGGGAACAGGGACAGGAAGCACTTCGACACGAAGGCGTCCGTACTGACCGCGCGGGACGCGGCGATCCTGGTCACGGTCCGGCTGAAGGTGATCTTCCTGATCGCGGACCCGCCGGCGCCGTCGCTGACCTCAATCGTCAGGACATGGGACCCGGCCAGAAGGCGAAGCCATACGCCGGACAGGTCGGCCTTATTCTGGGTCCCGCTTGTCGCGGTGTACGTCCGAAGGGTGATCGTTTCGGCCCCATTGGTGACGGTTTCCTTCACCGTCAGCGTCTGGGACGCGGATTCCTGGTCCGTGACCGTGTACTGATGGGCGAAGGGGGCGTCCTTCGCGCCGACGTTTTCGTCGGACCCGCTGATCACGGGGTTCGTGTTGTAGGAAATGGGCGTCGCCGTCCCGGTCCTGTACGCGGATTCGGCGCCGTGGGCGTCGACCGCCTTCACGCGGACCTGGTAGTTCGTCCCGGCGGTCGGGACGGTGTCGCGGACGGTCTTCGCCGCGCCCTGGCCGATCTGGGTGTAGGCGCCGGAATCGACCCGGCGTTCCCAGGTGTAGGTGATCCCGTCACCTTCGGGGTCGGTGGACCCGCCGGTGGAAATGTCCAGCGCCTGACCGGCGCGCGGGGTCCCGTGAGAAATAGACGAAGGGGTCGTGGGCGGCTGATTCCACTGGAGAATATACGCCCCGTCGGTGTCCGTTGTATCGGATACCAGGGTCCCAGGGGCCAGAAACAAAGCCGGCCGAACGCCGCCGTAGCCGTAGTACGCGTAGTCGTAGCTCAGGCTCCCGCCGGCGCGGACGATCCGCGCGTAGTTCGCGTGGCCGGCGTGCGGGGTGAGTAACCACCACCACCAGTTTTGAGTAGCCGACAGACTGGACGACTGATATTCGGACTTCTCGACGGCTTCGGCGGTAGGCATAGCCTTCCGGCGGTCGGCGCTGTTGAAATAGGACCACTGGACCCCTTCGACGATCCCGTTTTCGTTCCCCAGGCCGACTTCGGTTTCCGTCAACAGGCGGACCTTCCGGGTGATCTTCTCCGACCCGCCGCCGTCCGTCACGGTGTTCCGGGCGACGGTGATCGTGTCGTTCAGAAGGGCGTTCCTGAAGTCGGCTTCGAAGAAGGACAGGAAGCCGGCTTCCTGGTCATACTCGTTCTTATTGTCCCAGACGTTCGCGTCCGTCGGGGCGGCGTCGGCGCTATGCTGGGCGCTATACCACTGGCCGGCGGCGGCCGCGCTGTTCAGCCATTGAAGAAGGTTCGACACGCTGGCGCGGTTGTTTCCGTAGTTCTTCCGATCGTTGTTTCCGTTGGACGGCTCCTTCGCGTCGAAACACTTCAGGGTGATAATTCGTTCCGTCACCAGACCGACCCGGTCTGAAAACTGGTGTCCGACGATGAACCGGATCACGGCCCCGTTATACTTCGTGTTGACCGACTTGACGACCGATCCAACGGGAAGCGTCGACAGTTGTTTTGACATGGTATTCCTCCATTTCTTTTCTGAACAGGCTGAAGAACAGTTCGTCCGTCAGCCTGATCAGGTGGTGACAGTTGCCGTGACCGGCGTGACCGGTCCAGGAAGAATATGACTGGACCACGGCTTCGAAGGTGATCTTCCCTTCGTCCAGAAGCCGGCGGAACTTCTTCAGCTTCCTTCTGATCCGGTTTTTGCTGTCGCGGCGTAGCTTCCGAACGACCTTTCCGCTGGGGGTCATATACGTTCGGAATCCCAGGAAGTCGATCCCCTGGGCCAGCGGGAAAATAGCCGTCTTGTGATTCAGTTCCAGGCCCAGGGGGACCAGGAACTTTTTGATTTCTTCCAGGCAATACGCCAGATATTCCTTGTCCTGGTGTATCAGATAGAAGTCGTCCATATAACGGCCGTAGAACTTGATTCCCAGGCGTTCCTTGATCATGTGGTCCATTCCCGACAGGTACAGGATCGCGAACCATTGGGACGTGTGATTCCCGATCGGGATTCCCGGCCCTTCGGTGGAATCTATGATCATATCCAGAAGCCACAAAACGCCGGGGTCAGTGATCTTCTGGCGAAGTTGGGACTTCAGAACGTCGTGATCGATCCGATAGAAATATTTCGTAATATCACACTTCAGGACCCAGCCGTCCGCCCCGAACTGCCGGTGGTATCGCTCCATAAACGACTTCAGACGGTCCAGGCCGAAGTGTGTCCCCTTGCCCTTCTGACTGGCGTAATTGTCATAGATCAGGGTTTTCGACAGAAGCGGTTCCAGGACGTGGTCGCACAGGCTATGCTGAACGATCTTGTCCCGGAAGCTGTTATACATGATCAGTCGTTCCTTCGGTTCGTAGATCATAAAACGATTATAGGGGGACATTCGGTATTTCCGCGCCGCCAGTAGGTAGTGAAGGAACATTGTGTTTTCAATGTCGTTCACTTGATAACGGACGACGGCGCTTTTCCACCTTTTTCCCTTCCGCGCTTCCAGGTATGCCTGAAATAGGTTGTTAAAATCCGCCATAGCGGCGAAGGACGCCGCCGGGGGCTGGGGTGTGTTCATGTGTACCTCCTCGCCGCTTATAGTCCGGGCGTCGTAGCCGAAGCCCTTTCGTCGGCGATCATGTGTTTACCCTGGTCTTTCCGACGTCGGGAAGGATATGATCTCCTTTGTAGGGGGTCTTCTGCTTTCAGGTTCGTCGCCTTACTCGGTCGCGGTTTCCTCCAAATCCGGCCGAACGCCGTTGTTGCCGTTGTACGCGTTGTTGTTGTTCAGGCTCCCGTCGGTGTTGACGTTCCGCGCGTTGTTCGCGTTGCCGGCGTTCGGGGTAACAGATCATACCCTATTCAGTTTTTATCATTTCCGCCGGCGGCGTCGGCCGGACTGTCGACCTTCGGGGCGGCCCCTTCGGGCGGCGTCCACTGGGTCGCCTGTTCGGCGTTGTACCAGGCGGCGGCCATGACCTTCACGTCAAGGACCTTCGACGTCCATGTGTCGAAGGTCCCTTCGTCGATGTAGTGTCGCTTCTTCGACAGCTTCACGAAGAACAGAAGCCGTTTACAGGCCGTCAGGGCGTTCCGCTGAAGGGTCAGCCGGTCCGCCTTGTCCTTCTGGGTCCAGATCGGGAATATCTCATTCGCGGCCAGAAGGTCGTCGTACACTTCCAGGACGATATTCTGGATTCGGTCGACGAACGTGAAGCGGACCTTCTTCGGGTAGCGTTTCGCGTTGTCCGTGACGTCCAGGGTGTAGTCGATCAAGTCTTCCGCGACCGGAAGGATTCGAAGCGGGTCCTGTTCTCTATGCGTGTCTTCTCTGCGCCGGTGGTAGTTTCGCGATCCCATTGATACACCTTCGGTTCCTGATCTTTTCGACCGTGTCACGCCGGCCGGAATAGTCGAAGCCGTAGTCCCGAAGGACGACGGTCTGTTCTTCGCCTTCATAGGTCAGGCCGCACAGAACGACGCTGTCGCCTTCACAGCGGCCGCACACGGGCCGCCATTCGGTGAAAAGGTTAGATAACAGACAGGACGTTTCGGCCGGCGTACAGGCGAACCTGGTCATAAATAAAGCCTGTTGGACGTCGGGTCCAGAATCCCTTCCGGGACGCCTTCGCCTTCGTAGCCCTTCCACTGGTCCAGTTGGGCCGACGCGAACGTGTGGGTCACGGTGGTCCCGGTGAAGCCGGTGTCCAGTTGTTCCTTCATAGCGGAAATGTCGAAGTCCTGGCGCCGCTGAACGGTTTCCACGCTTTCGCCGGTGCTTTCCTGGACGTCCGCCGCGTTGTGGCCGTGGACGATGGGGGCCGCGTATGCGATCATTTGCGCGGTGGTCACATAGGACCCGCTTCCGATCTCGACGCGGACGGAATTGTTTTCCTGATTCGTCACGACGATCGCGACGTCGTGGACGTGTACGGTGTCGCCTTCGCCTTCCACGGGTTCACGGTCCAGGAAGGAACAGGGCGGAAGGACGTTGTCGCTGTCCTCCCCGTCCAGCCATGAATAACTGAACATGAAGGTATTCCCATCTTCGTCCTGGGCGAAGGTCGCGACTTCGCGGACATATTCGCTATGGTCCAGGCCGGCGTTCGTGACCTGGACCGGAATCCGCATATAGGACGGGGACCCTTCGACGAAGGTCTTTTCCCCGACCTGGGCGGGGACCTGGACAGGGTGGATCAGGGTGGTCAGCGTGTTCGGGCTGACTTCCGGGTCGGCGACGCCGTCGCCGGCGGCCGCGCTGACGATCGCCAGCTGGCGGCCTTCCGCGACGAAGCGCGTCAGGACTTCGGCGCCCTTGTCGGTGATCGTGGACTTATATCGGGCCATTTGTAGTTCCTCCTTCGGGTTGGTGTTCGTGCCTGACCAGTGTGACCATAGCGGCGGCCGCGACCGTAGCCGGCCGAAGGACGGTCTGGGGGATCGCCGTCTGGGTCAGAAGGACCAGGTTCGCCGGAAGCATTTGTCCCAGGACGGCCAGAAGGGCGTCCCGCTGGGTGTAGCCGTTCAGAACGATCCGAAGGAACAGTTCATAGGCGTCATTGTCCAGCCGGACCGTGAAGTCTTCACTGACCGTCGACAGATACTTCAGAAGCGCCCTGTATGTGTAGGGAAGCTGGTCAAGGTACTTTATCAGGATTTTTTCGCGGCGCGTTTCCAGGGGCGCGTCAGGGGCCACAGGAAGGCCCAGAATGACTTCCCAGCGCCGACAGCCATAGTCGGACAGGCTGACGATAAAAAAGTCGTCAGGGGCGCCCTGGACGTCCTGACGGACCTTCGTGAACTCCGGCTGTTCCGCCCTCGCGATCTGGTCGAACTCGATCACGTCCTGAAGGCATCGCGGCCAGTATTCCTTAATTTCCATTCGTGACCACCCCCAGGACCGGGATCGCGTTCGACGCCAGGGTCACGTTCGACGCGGCGCCGTTGATCTTCGTCCCGGCGACGTCAATGACGCCGGCCACGTCCAGGACGCGGGTTTCGACCTGACTGACCCGGACGACCAGGCCGTCGGTGTCGGCCCAGGTCTGGGCCAGTTCCCGGAAGTAGTCCTTCAGGGCCGTTTCGACGTTCGCCTTCACGTCTTCCCAGGTGACGCCGTCGAAGGTCAGCGTGAAGGACACGTCGATCGTCGTCCCCTCCACGCCCTCGACCGTGACGACGTGTCCGATCGGCGCGATCCCCAGACCGACGCCGGGGGTCCCGACGGGGTCGACGGCTTCCTGGACGTTCTGGACCAGTTCGGGGGAAGGGACGGACCAGTCGGACGCGACGATTATGACCTTGACGGTCCCGCCGCCGTTCCAGACCGGGACCACCTTCACGGCCCCGACCCCGTCCATAAGTCCGACCTTTTCCTTATAGTCGGCGATATTCCCGCCGAACGCCTGGGATTCCAGGGACGCGAAGTAGCGTTCCCGAAGGGCGTCGTCGTCTTCTTCGTCTTCGCCGGGGATTAGAATGTCCGCGATCCGCGCGGCCGCCAGGTCCGGGACGTAGTCGATCGGGAACAGGGTCCCGACGTAGGTGTTCCCGATCACGCCGGGGGTTTCGGCCGTCAGCCTGTACTGACCGGGCGCCGTCCGCTCCGTCGCGGCGTAGTTGATCCCGCCGCCGGAAAACCGGGTCCCGATCTCCACGTCACAGCCGGACCCGTCCGCCTTTTCGAAGTAGCCCCGCCGGACCGCATAGGTCGCGGCCGTCCTGAAGATGCTTCGTTCCTGACACTTCTTCGTCAGGTCGTCCCCCGTCGCGGTGTCCGGGAAGGCCCTGTCCAGAAGATAGGCCAGTTCGATATACATGATCGCCAGTTCGGCCGCCGCCGGCGCGATCGCGTCCCAGACGATGGACCCTTCCCGTTTGTCCACGGAAGCGGACACACGGGACAGACAGCGGTCCATGATGTTTTCGAAGGTCATGTTTTCATACATTGGCCGTCACCGTCCTTTCAATTTCAATCGGGCCGAAGACGGTGTCCGCCGTGAAGCTGACGCGCGCGGACCTCTTGTCGATCTGTTCGACCTTGAAGTCCGTGACGGCCGTGATCCGGCTGTCCGCCAGAAGGGCTTCTGTTATAACGCGTTTGATTTCACTTGAAAACACCTGATAACTTTTCCCGACCACGGCGTTCAGTTCGATTCCATAGTTCCAGGAATAGATCAGGTAGGCGAACCGCTCTGTCAACAGGATTTTCAGGATCACCTGTTTCATGGCGTCCACGCCGTCGACCATGCCGGCCACGCGGCCGGCGTCCAGGTCCAGTTTATAGGTTCGGGTCGGCTGGTCTGCCGGGGACGTGATTTCCACCACGTCGCCGACCGTGACCGCGCCCTGATTCGGTGTCAGCGCCATTTCACACCCTCCCCAGGACCAGGAAGGACTGGCCGCCATGATTCCGAAGAAGGACCACCTTGTCGCCGACGGCCAGACCGTAGTATTCTTCGGACGTCCGGTCGGTGTTGGTCTTGTAGGTGTCCTTCAGGACGTGGTCGTGTCCAGCGAAGGCCGCTTCGCCGGCGCCGCCGGACCTGGATTCAGTCGTCGGGCTGTCCGCGAAGCCGGTGTGACGGTGTGTCGGGTAGTAGCCGGCGCGATATTCCTTCGGGACGACGATCGCTTCGCCGGATATGTCGAAGCGGTTGTCGACCCGGATCGTCAGCGGCGACAGGGCCGTCACGTTTCCGAACATGAAGGCCGCCGGGACGGCGGCCCCCTGGGACTGTTCGGCGGTCTTCTTCATTACGTCAAGTAAAGACATATCACACCACCTTCAGTTTCAACGTCATAGTTTCCTTCAGAAGGTCCGCCGTGTGTTCCTCGACGATGAAGAAGGAACTGACGCCGACCCGCTCGATCCCGATATACAGGGCGCGGCCGGCGCGGACGGACAGGTCCAGAAGGGCCTTGACTTCGAAGGACTTCTTCGGGCGGTTGTAAAGTTCCAGCATTTGACCGCCGCGTTCTTTGATCTGGGCTTCGTTCATTTCTTCGTCGACGGATTCGTAGTCCTGAAGGACGCCCCATAGGGTCATGTTCTTTGAATCCTGGAAGATATAAACGTCGCGTTTTCCGGTTTCCTTGTTGTCCCGGACCAGTTTGATCTTGTTGTAGGTTTCGGAATCAATTTCCGATTCGTAGGTGTAGCCGGTCGCCAGACTTCGGTCGCCGACGTACAGTTCCAGCTTCGACTGTTCGACGTCGGTGATCCGAAGGGACCCGAAGTCGTCCCATAGGACGAACATTTTCCCCGTGTTGATCAGGGTATGGTCCAGGGCCTTCAGGGCTATGTCGAAAAGGGTCTGGCCGTCTTCGATCATGGAAGGGATCGCGTAGCCGGTATTCGCAAGGGACCCGCATTTCAGGCCGAAGTCTTCGGCGATCTCCGTCAGAATCTGATCGGCGCGTTTCCCGTTGAAGACATAGGTTTCCTTGTTCCTTTTCAAATACCAGGTCTGGTCGTAGGCGGTGACGGTGGTCTGTTCCTTTTCGGACCGGCCGATCTTCACGACGTAGCCATAGAACAGGCCGTTCCCGTCGTCGTCCTTCAGGGCCACGATCCCGCCGTGGACCCATTCGACCGACGGGTGGTCTATGACGGTCAGTTCCAGGGAAGCGGGGGACCCGGACCGTTTTGTGGACCACTTCGCGGCCGTACACAGCGAAGCGACGTCGAAGGCGTCGCCGCTGACGTTGTTCTGATATAGAATCGTCATGGGATCACGAAGACCTGTCCGGGGTAGATCAGATTCGGGTTCTTCCCGATCACCCCTTTATTCGCGTTGTAAATCTTTGTATAGTCGCTTCCCTTGCCATACATAGCCTTCGCGATATTCCATAGACAGTCGCCTTTTTTGACCGTATAGGTCTTCTGGGTCTTTTCCGGCGTTTCCGGCTTCCCCGGCCGTTCCGGTTCCTGGGTCTTCGCCGGCTGGGCCGGGGCCGGGGGAAGAACGACCCGGCGGGGGGAATAGTCCTTCCATTCGGTCAGCTTGATCGAATAGTAGAAGTCCCCCAGTTCGCCGGACCGTTCTTCATAGTCGAAGGTTTCCACGCCCATTCGGACGTTTATGTCAAGGTCCGTCCCGGTGATCAGGAAACGAACCGGTTCCAGGGTGTCCCGCGCGGCCTGGATCGCCTGGACGATGTCAAGCGGGGCCGACAGGCGCCCCGTCACGAACGGGGCGTCGTTCACGGGGAAGAAGCTGTCCCAGGCGATAGACCGAAGGCCCTTCTTCCGAAGGATCAGAATGTCCCCCAGTTCAAGGACCGTCGCCTTATCGTTATTCCCGGACGACGTGACCTTCAGCTTCGGGGGAAGGACCGGGATTTCGATTTCCCGGCCCTGGGCGATTATCGTCATTCCATACGGGTTCACGCGTACACCCCCTCGGCGGCGGCGGAAAATTCGTCTTCCAGCTTCGTTTCGATCCGGCTGACCACTTCGTCGATGTCGACGCGTTCGCTGACCTGGGCGTCGACCGCGACGGTCGGCGTCAGGGTGACGAAGTTCTGGACATAGCGCATTTCGGCCACGTCACGAAGGAACTTCAGGTCTTCTTCCGCGATATTCACGTCTTCGTCGATGGACCCGACGGACCCGACTTTGTCCACGTTGCCGATGTCGCCGACGCCGTCCTGGGCGTATGCGGCCCAGTCGGTCCCGTTGGCGCTTTCGGCCTTCGCGGCGGCGGCGTCAGCCTTCGCGGCCGCGATCTCCGCGTCCCGCTGGGCCGTCGCGGCCCTGGCGTCGGACTTCATAGCCGACAGGGCGGCGTCCCGCTCCGCGATCTGGGAATTGATCTGTTCCTGGTAGGCGGCCAGGTCCGACGCCCTGGCCTGTTTCGCGGCTTCGTTTTCAAGCTGGGCCGTGGTCCCGAACGTGACCTGGTCGATCAGGCCGATGTTCACGCCGGGGATCTTGTTCAGCGTGTTAATAAAGCCGTTCACGATGTCGATCGCGCCGTTGACCATGTTCTGAAGGATCGTCAAGACGCCGGCCTTCATGTCGCCCATGAAGTTTTGAATATTCACGCCGGCGGTGTAGAACGCAAGCTGAAGCCGGTTCCACATATCCATGACCCAGTAGACGCCGGTCATAAAGCCGATCTTGACCCAGTCCCAGGCCGTCAGGATCGCGTTACACACGATCAGCCACGCGACCTTCAGGCCGCCGACGGACTGGACCCATTTATAGATCGCGGCCACGACGACCCCGATCGCCAGCGCGATCCAGAACAGGGGGTTCGTCAGAAGGGTCGTGAAGAACGCCTGGGCGGCGCCGTTCGCGATCCAGGTCGCGACAGTCTGGATTCCCAGGGCCACAGCGTAGCCCAGGGCGGCCGCCGCCAGTCCCCAGAAGATGGGGGCGATCGTCGACCAGTTATCATATATCCACTGGGCGCCCTGGCCGATGATGGTCAGGACGGGCGTGAAGGCTTCCAGGGCGATATTCGACGCGATCGTCCACACCTGGGCGAAGGTCATAGGCATAGATTCAAACTTCGCGTTGATTTCGTCCGCTGACGCTAACATAGCATTTTTCACGATGGTCGACGTGATCTGGCCTTCCTGGGCCATAGCGCGAATTTGACCGATCGGGACCCCCAGATAGTCGGCGATCGTCTGAATGATCGTCGGGGCCTGTTCGAAAATGCTGTTCAGTTCTTCGCCGCGTAGGACGCCGGACGACATAGCCTGGGTCAGTTGCAACATAGCCGCGTCAATGCCGGCGGCCGAAGTTCCCGCGATCGTGAACTGTTTGTTGATCAGTTCGGAAAAGGCGATCAGTTCGGCGTTGCTGGAAAAGGCGTCGGCGGCCATGATTCCCATTTTCGACACGGCGTCGGCGGTGGTCTGGTAGGAAGCGCGGGACCGATTGGCCGATTCCATGATCATGTCCTGAAGTTCGGCCGTGGTCTGAAGGCCGTCGTTCATAAGGTCCAGGCGCGCGCGGGTGGACGTCATACTGTCCGCCAGTTCGATCACCTTTTTCGCGCTGAAGGCCGCCATGATCGGGCCGATGATCTTCCCCAGGCCAGACCAGGCGGATTTCACCTTCTCCGCCTTTCGCTCCGCTTCCTCTTGCCGGTCATTGAAGGCGTCGACTTCTCGACCGGCTTCAGCGATAGGGGCCGCGCTTCTTTCGAAGGCGGCCCCTGGGTTAATTGTGTCGGACAGGTTGTCCGTAGCGTCCAGGGACCGGTTCAGGCGGTCGGCGGCGTTGGTCATGTCGTTCAGCCGCGACGTCATTCGGTCCTGGATCGAAAACTGGGTGGAAACGCCGGCCACGGTGTCACCGTCCTTTCTTTCCTTTCCGTCCCCGGCGCGCTTTCGCCGCTTCTTTCTTCTCCTTCTCGATCTGAAGTTCGATCGAAGCATAGATGAAGGCCCTTTCCCGTCTGGGAAGGGCCAGAAGCGCCGAAGGAAGGATTTTCAGGCGTTGGAGAGCGTAATGCGCGAAGTTCGCTTCGCCGTCGGCGTCTTCGTCATTCCCGCCCCCCGTGATTAGTTTTTTGCTTCGTCCTTCAGGTCGTTAATATCGTCGTCGAAGCCGTTGATCTCCTGGACCGCCAGAAGAAGGTCCGTGTACTGGCCGGGGTTCAGAAGGACCCCGATCAGGTCTTCGGCTCCGCGAACCTTGAAGCGTTCCTGAAGGGCCGCGTCCTTGAAGTTCGGGTCGACGCAACAGGCGACGACCAGGCGCGCGTTATAAAGGTCGGTGTCGGTGTCGGTGGTCTTCTGGCGGGTCTTCTTGTCGAAGGTGATCTTCTGACAGGACTTCCTGATCGCCTTGTTCTCCGCTTCCGTGATCGACTTGATCACGAAGGGGGCGGGGAAGGGCTTGATCTGAACTTCGGTCTGGGCGCCGGCGATCTCCGCTTCCATGAAAAAGTCGTGAAGTCTTCCCATAGTCCATTCCTCCTATCAGATCGCCGTGAAGGGCGTCAGAATGTCGAAGTCTTCGAAGGTGAAGTCGACGTCTTCGTCCAGGGGGTCGTCGCTGTCGGCGTCCAGCTTCCCCAGGACGACGGAATCCAGGTTACAGCCGATCAGAAGGGTCGACTGTTTCCCGGCGGCGGATTCTGCGTCGTCATTCTCGATCACCATGTCGAAGTAGATGTCGACGCCGGTTTCCTTCCACTGTTTGATCATGGACCGGAACAGGGGGGTCAGGTAGTACAGGGTCATGGACCCGGTTCCGTTGCCCCCGGTGGTCTTGTGGCCGGTCATGCGCTTTCCGATCGCCTTGACCTCCGACTTCGCTTTCTCCACGCTTCCTTCGATGGTCTTCGCGAAGAACAGTTCTTCGTTGTTCCCGTTGACCTTCGCATAGGCGCGGCCTTCCTTGCCGGAAATGGTATCGGGCGCGTTCAGGGTCTTCATTGTCGTTCACTCCTTCCCTTAGTTGACCACGACGGTCATATAGAGCTTTTCCATGCTGTCGTTCGGCTTCAGGGCGGAATCGACGGCGACGTCCCGTTTCCCCTGGCCCTGCTGGATCGTGATGTCCTCGGACGCGAAGTCGCTGATCGCGTCGATCGCCTGATACTGAAGGGCCAGGGACACAAGGTCGGCCTTGAAAAGCTGGCGGCCGGTGTCGCTGTTGGTGACGCGGCCGATGTAGGAATCCCCGAAGATTCGGGCGACGTCGTTCGCCCAGCCGTCCAGGACGCGGATCACGCGGTTCGACGTCCAGTCCTCCGACACACCGCCGCCGAAGGTGGTCAGGCTGTTAATGTCGGTCAGGACCCGCGCCGTCCCATAGTCCGCATAGAATACGAACTCGCCGGCCTGGATCGCGGCTTCGAACTGGGTCTTCGTATATTTGATGTCCACGTCCACGGCGTCGTCGTATGCGGTATTCGTCAGACTTTCGTTGACCTCCGCGCCGGCGGACGCGCCAGTGACCCAGGCGACGGCCTTGTCGCCGGTGATCGTGGTCCCGTCGGTCAGAACTACGCCGTTCTTCACGTTGATCAGTCCGATGTTGTCGCCCTTGTAGTTATACAGGACGCCGACGACCTTCTTCCCTTCGTCGTCGCGAAGGCGCTTCACGAAGGTCGCATACAGGGACTTCGTCTGTTCGTCGGTCCCAGGGTAGCCGATCACGTTGAAGGTTTCGACTTCGAAGCCGTTCAGGGCCTTCGTGTGGGCGGCCCCGTTGACCTCCGCGTTTTCGCCGCCGGTCAGCTTCGTCGCGACGGCGACTTCCAGGGATTCGGCCACGCCGAAGGTGACGAAGTCGTTCGCCTTCAGGCCGGCGGACCCGGATTCCTTCACGACGGTCTGACTGTCCATGACCTGGCCGTCAAGGTAGGTCACGACGTCGACCTTCGTCGCGTCGTCGGCGTTGGTCAGGATCGCGACGCTGATGTCGTTCCCGCGCGTCCCGCCCCAGGCGGCCGTCACGGTCATTCCGCCGATCTCGGCGGTCGCCTTCTGGCCGCCGGAATTGACGCGGTAGATCAGAAGGGTCCGGGCGCGCTTCAGGGCTTCCCGGACCAGAAGGATTTCGGCCGCCGTGGGATCATAGCCAAAGACCGTCTGGGCGCTCTTGTTGAAGTCTTCGGCGTACATGGAAAACACCTTGTCTTCAGGTCCCCAGTTCAGTTCAAGGGCCAGGGCGGCGACGCCGCGCGTCCCCATTCGGGCCACGCTTCCCAGCGACACGAAGTTGATGTATGCGCCGGGAAGGATTTTGTTCTGTACGGTAAAAGTTCCGCCTCCGATAGGCATAACTCACACCTTCCTTTCCAGATAGTCCCGGACCAGGCCGACGGCCTGATCCTTCGTGTAGACCTCCCCGTCCTTCAGGATCGCGGCGACCGCGTCCCTGGGAAGGCCCAGTGTCTTGCTGTTGACCAGTTGTTCCTTCGTGAAGACCGGCGCCTGGTCCACGCCGGCCGGGGCCGGCTTCTGGGCCGACCGTTTCTTCTGGGTTGCCATTATTCCATGACCTCCGTGTGTTCCAGATTTTCCATAAACGGAATGTCGTCAGGGGTCAGGACGAAGAAGAAGTCCGCGTCGAACGTGAACTGGAAGACGCGGGTGTTCTTGTCCGGTCGGGCCTTCTGATTCGTCAGCCGGACTTCCCGGACCTTTTCGTCCGTTTCCTTCACGACCAGGGCTTCGAAGTTGTCATACATAGCTTCGGCCCATTCGTTAAAGTCCGCCGTGTCCTTCGACTTCAGGAAGTAAAGGACTTCGAACTGGATCGACCGCCGGCGGCGCCGGTCCAGGTGTTTTTCCTGGTCTGATTCGATGATCCCGACGAAGTAGTTCCCTTCGGCGTCCTTCGGGATTTCGTTCACATAGACCTTCCGGTCCGGCCATAGGCCGGCCAGCTTCCCGGCGATCGCTTCGACGAAGTTGTTCAGCGTCACGACAGATCACCGTCCTTCACTCTGATTTCCTGGTGTGTCGCGTAGACCGGCGGCCGGCCGACGACCTCAAACGTCAGGACGCGCTGACTGTTCGGGTCGTCACGGCCGAACCGCTTCAGGGTCACGCGGTCCCCAGGAAGGACCTGAAGTTCAGGACCCGCAAAAATGACGGCGTCATAGTCGATTTCGTTTTGTGCCTTCGTCTGTCCGCTTTTGTCGCCGCCTGAATACGACAGCGCGCAAATGATAGCGGAATAGACCACGGCGAAGTCGGACTTCGTGACGTTGTTCGCGCCGGTCACGGGGGTAGACCGGGAAATATCGGCGGTGTCTTCGTAGGTCATTTCGATCGCGGCGCGCTCCGCGCCTGGATTTCCGAACATGGAATCACCACCTTAAACGCCGGTATTCATTCAGGACGGTCCGCCAGCCGAAGAAGTCGTCGCCGGCGGCGCCCAGGTTGAAGGTCGGCGCGGACCCGGACGCGCCGGAAGCGGCCGCGAAGGACGTCGTGACGTCCCCGCGCTTCACGGACGCGACCGGGCCGACGGCCGCCTGGGTGGTCCCCAGGCCGGCCGCCTTGTAGTAGCTGACACACATGACGACCAGGGCGTTTTCCAGCGGGGGCGGAAGTGTGTCGTGGTTGATGTAGGACAGGACCAGGTCTTCGACGGTCTGGATCACGAACAGGATCAGATCGTCCTGGTCTTCGCCCTTGATCCCCAGAAGGGCCTTCACCTTCGTCAGGCGGTCGTCCTTCGACATAAGGACGCGAAGGACTTCACCGCGTTCCAGTTCGGACAGGTCGTCCAGGGCTGAAAAGATATGCTGAAGCACGTTGTCACCGCCTTTCAGATGGGCTTCACTGGCCGCCCTGGGCCGCGTCAGCGCCTTTTCCGTCCTGGGCCTTATCCTTACCCTTCCCGGCGCCCTTGCGGCCGCTGGGGCCGTTGTAGACGACGTAGTCGGGGGATTTCTGAAGCTGTTCCAGGACGAAGTCGGACTTCGGTTCCAGGATCGCGCCGGTCTGTTTGCTCTTGAACTTCATTTTGTGGACCTCCGTTTCTTTACGACAGCGTCGCCTTGCTGAAGTCCAGCGTGACGACGGTTTCGCCGTCGACGGTGAAGGTGAACTTCTTTTCGGCGGCCTTCGCTTCGTCCACTTTGATCACCCAGGTCAGGTCTGTTTCGGTCTTCTTGACCGTCCCTTCACAGGTGACGGGTTTCCCCGTGTACTGTTTGGCAAGGGTGACAGGGAAGAAGTGACCGCCGTCAGGCGCGCCCCATTCGGGCCAGGCGCTGACCTTCTTGATCGGGCCGACGACGGTCCCGTTGACCCCGTCCCAGGTGATTTCGACGTCAGGACCGATCAGGTCCCGGACTTTCGTTTCGCCCAGGTCCAGGCCCTGGTCTTGGGCGGGAATACTTACGCGACCAGGGCCTGTCAAGGGTTTTCGTAATGGAAGACCAGGTCGGGGGTCAGGACCTTCGTCCCGTAGTCGTAGAACATGGACACGCCGTAGTCATTGGACAGGGGAATCTTCTCCGGCTCCTTATAGGGGTAAATGACCACGGGCTGGGCGATCGCGCCGTCGATCATAATGATCGCCTTCGTGGTCGCGGGAAGGAAGACGCTGGAATAGACGCGGACGCCGTGGAAGGTCTGGAAGTCGTCGGCGGCGGTGTCGACATTGGCGTTGTGGACGTTCTTGTCCAGGTAGTCGCGCAGTTCGCCATAGAAGGCGGGGGAAGCCACGATCCGCATGATGTTGCGGTTCACGCCCCGGACATAGTCGTTCTTGACGGTTTCCAGGGTCTGAATGAAGGCTTCCATGATCTTCCCGACGTCGGATTCCTCGGTCGTGAAGTTGGTCCCCTCGGTGACGGCCGCCTGGAAGAAGGCGGTGTCCAGTTCGGCGGCCACGGTGTCGACGTGGTTATCGGCGCGCCGCGCCATGATGTTCCCGACGCCGAAGGTGTCCAGGTCGAACTTCGCCGCTTCCTCGACGATCTCCTTATGGGTGTTCAGGTTGACGGTGGTCGGGGGGACGGTGATCGCGGTCCCCTTGCCGGCGCCCCTGGCGGTCCCGTAGTCCTGGGACACGCTGTTCTTGAATCGCTTATACTCCACGGACCCGGACGCGGGGTTCCCGGTGTAGGACTGGGACTTCAGACCGGCGGCCAGGGTTTCCTTCTGGATATTCGCGATCACCAGGCCGGACAGTTCGGACAGTTCGACCTTCGTCGAACCGGTCTGGATCAGGCTGATAGCCTTAGTTCTTGCCATTGAAAATCATTCCTTTCATTTTTTGTCGTGTGGTGGGTTGGTGGTCAGATCACGACAGGACCGTCGACCTTCGCGGCCGGCTCCTGGCGCGCGCCGGGGTCAGCGGGTTTCGCGCCCTTGACCGTGGGGTTCTTGTCCGGCTCCTGGGACTTGAACAGGTACGGCTTCGAAGTCTGAATGGGCTTCAGAAGGCCGTCAAGGTCCGTCTTCAGGGCGCCGGCGTCGTCGACCTCGATCTTGTCCAGGTCCAGAAGGGAAATGATGTCGGCCGGATCGTGGGCCTTGTCGTTCAGGGCCAGCCGAAGGGCCGTGTTCTTCTGGATTCTGGCGATCTCCTTCTGGTGATTCGCGTTCAGGGTCGCGATCGTGGACTGGGCGGTCTTCACGTCGTCAGCGATCTTCGCCGGGTCGCCAGACCCGCCGATCGCCTTCAGGGCTTCAGCCGCCGCCTTCAGCGCGTTTTCGGCGCTGGTCCGGCCGCTGTTGGCCCCGTTGAACTTGTCGGCTGGGACGAAGGACCCGTCGTTTCCGACGACCAGGTCGACGTCCTTCCCGTCCTTTCCCTTGCCCTTCAGGGCGGCTTCGACCTGACCGGCCAGGTCAGGCCCCAGAATGGTTCTGACGTTCTCTGTGATCATGGGGTTTCTCCTTTCTTCCGCCTGTTGGTTCAGGACTTCCACCTGCTTCGGCGGCCCCGCCTGTTCGCCGGACGGGTGCGGCTGAATATGAAAAGACCCGCCGGAAGGCGGGTGATTTCCTGAAATGGGTATGAAAAAACGCCCCGAAGGGCGTCTTTCATTTGTTTTCAGGTGATTTCAAGTGTTATTCTTCGTCTTCATGGTACGGACAGGCCAGACACGCCTTCCGGGCGTCGTCTGTCAGGGTGATCCCTTCGGGAAGGGCCTTTTCAGGGGCTTCACCGTCGACCACAAGGACGACACAATAGCATGAATCACCGTCGATCTGCTTCCCGGTCACGGGACACTTCACGGTCTTCGTCATTTTTCTTCACACACCTTTATCGCCCTTTCCGTGTCAGGGTCGAAGTCGGACCGGGGGAAGGCCGTGTTGATCTTGCCTTCTTCGTTGACGTAGGTCGCCCCGGTCGGGGAATAGTAGTTCGTCTTCACGCCGTCCCAGCGCCGGCGCCTGATACTGAATCGGGCGGTCCTGACGTATTCCTTCGCCTGGTCCAGGGTGACGCCATGCCGGCGGCCGTGGGTGTCGACGAAGTCCAGGGTCGACGCGTCGATCTCCGCCGGCGGGACGCGGACGGTCCCCTTGATCCCGGTGTCCCTGATCTTCCGATAAAGGTCGAAGTCGCCCCTGGTGGATTCAGGGACGCGGCCCTTGTAGGAATAGAAGGACTTCAGGTCGGACCAGGCTTCCGGGTCGGTGTATTTCATTTCCTGGAAGGCGTCAAGGCTGTCGGGGGCGTCCCGCCCCAGGCGGCCGGAATACTGGGCGAACTGTTCGGCGTCCGCCTTTATATTATACTCCTTCTTCCGCTCTTTTTCAACATACCCTTCGCCGTGTTCGGCGACTTGCTGGTCATACCATTCTTCGTATGTCATACGCCGGGGCATGGGCTGACCGGAATTATACCAGTCCAGGGCGTCTTCCGGGTCATATTCGACGGTAGTACAGCGGTCGTTCGGGTGCATGGGCGGGTAATTGACGCCTTCGCGGGCGTCCTTCAGTTTGAAGTGTTTCCCGTCCAGGGCGCCGCACGTTTCACAGGTCCGGCTGTCCTTCGTCGCGATATATTCATATTCGTCGACGCCGGCGGCTTCATAGGCGGCCTTGTGCGCGGCCCCGTGGAAGTGTGCCGATTCGGTCCTGACCAGGCGTTCGGCGGCCTTGTAGGACTGGCCCATTCGGGCCGATATTTCCTTCGCCATTTCCGGGACGCCCTTCCCCTGAAGGACGCCCTGGGTCAGCGTTTCCCGAAGGTAGAAGACCAGGGCCTGTTTGTTCTGCCATAGCCGGTCGGAAAACATAGCCCCGGACCAGGGATAGGACAGGACGTCTTCGATCCGGCCGGGGTCCAGCTTCGCGAACTCATTGATAAAGCCGACGCGGGACTGTATGTCATAGACCTTTTTGTAGTAGGCTTCTTCGAACAGGTCGCCGAACTCCGCCTTCATTTCGGCCACGCCCCGGTCCCATAGGTCATTCATTATCAGGTCGATCTGGCCCTGAAGGGCTTCCAGGCGGGAAATACGGCTGTTCGTGGACAGGGCGTCCAGTTGGGCGGTCAGAAGGGCCTTGACGCGCGGGTCGGCTTCCTGGGCGATCCTGGTGACGTATTCGCCCAGGGTCGCCTTCCATTCCTGGAACTCCTTCCGGGTCAGAAGGCGGACCGCCTGGTCATAGGTCAGGCCATACTTCCCGGCGTATCGGGAATAGAAGTCCCCGATCTGGCGCCGGATCGCCTTCGCGGCCGCTTCGTATTCTTTGAACAGTTTCCCGGTCAGGTTCGCCCCGTGAAGGTAGGATTCCTGTTCGCGCTGAAGGGCGCGCGCGGCCCAGTATTCGCGATCATGGGTCATTGTTCACCGCCCCCGTCAGGGCCGTTCCCGGCGCCCTGGGGGCCGTCCTGGCCGGTCGGCGGGTTATTCCCCGCCCCCAGGCTGTCGTCGAACAGACCTTCGCCGAACGTCGACATAGCTTCCTGTTTTTCCTTCTCGATCTGCTCCATTTCTTCTTCCACGTCGTCGACCCAGGGGTGATTCTTCAGGATCGTCCGTTTCGACACGATCCCGTCGCTGTTCCTGGCGTTATTGATCACGTCGGTTTCATTGACGGGAAGGTCCATGTTAAAGACGACGCTGAAGTCTTCGCCGGTGAAGTCGCCCTTTCCGATCAGTTGGAAGTAGACGTCCAGGAATAGCTTCAGCCGGCGGAAGGTCCCCTTCAGTTCGGTCCCCAGGGAATCACAGTCGGCGTCCAGGTCCATATATCGGAAGTTGATCGCGACGCCGGACGCGTTTCCCAGTTCCGGGTCGGTGGTGTCCACGGCGGCCGCGTATGTGTAAAGGTCCCGCCGGTCATTATCCAGGAAGGACATGACGGCGTCGATATTCAGGTCGGCCTGAAGTTTATCCACGCCGCCGTCGGAAGTGACCTTGATCGCCAGGTGTTCCCGAAGGTCCTTCAGGAACTCCGCCAGGTTCTGGCCGCCGTAGTTCTTCAGGACATAGATGAACTTCGCGACGTCCCGAAGGACGTCGGCGGTCACGCTGTTCTGCCAGTTGATGTCGTCGATCAGGTCCTTCACGAAGTAGCACAGGGGAAGTTCTTCTTCGTTATACTTCAGCCATACGATCGGAACTTCGTCCCAGTTGTAGGGCTTGTCGTTGATCGTGAAATGGGCTTCGGTGTAGTCGTTCGATTCGTCCCCGTGATCCTTGTCGACGTAGAAGTCGCCGGCGCCGCCGGTGGTGAAGGCGTCGGTCTTGAAGTATTTGACGCCGCCGGACCACCAAAATTCGGCGTGTGTGATCGTGTGCTTCCTGGTCCCGATATAGACGACCTGGTCATAGAAGCGAATGAAGGCGTCCAGCTTCGTTCGCTCCGCGTCGCTCCATTCCGGGACGATCTCTGTCGACGGAATCCGCATGAAGGCCAGTTTCCCGTCGTCGTCGAAGTACGGCTGAAGCCATGCGACGCCGGACTTGATCGCGCCCTTCCCCAGGGACTTTATTTTCTGGCGGAAGGTGTCGTCGAAGACTTCGTTCAGGGCTGCGCCGTAGGGTTCGGACTTCGTGTCCACGGTCCAGGGCTTCGAAAGAAGGTAGTTCGCCTTCTGGTCGACCAGGCGCTTCAGGATCGGCCGTTCGATCTTCGCGTTCGACCGGTTCGCGATCTCGATCGTCTTGTTCTGGACGGAAGACCGGTTCCTGTAATACGCTTCGGCTTCGACCATGACGTGGTACTGGGGGGACTTTTTGAACTCCCTGATTTCCTCGCTGACGATCTGGGCCAGGGTCATAGTCGACTTTTCAGGGTCGGACAGAATCATGTTGATCCGGTCCATGACGGACAGTTCCATTCGTTCACACCTCACTTCAGAACTTCGATGGACGACCCGCGTCTGGGGCGCTCCACGCCATAGCGAAGGGCGGCCATAGCGTCGTCCATGAACTCGACGGGTTCGTCGATGTATAGACCCGTGGTCGGGTCCTTCTTCCATTTCCACTGTTGGACTTCCTTCAGGGTATTCACGCATGACGGGTGAATGTGGATTTTCCGGCCCTTCAGGAAGTCGATCTGGGCCTTCACGCTTCCCTGTTCCTTCTTCACGGGGGCCGCCCTGAAGCCGGCCTTCTGCCAGGTCCTGATCCGGTCCGGCTCCGCGCTGTCACAGAACATTTCGACCGTCGGGTCGACCTTTGCCTTCCGGGCCAGGGCGATTATTTCTTCGGTGTCCTTTTCGAAGACGTAGACTTCGGACGTGACATAGATTTCGCCGTCCTTCCAGCCGACGCCCAGGATCGCGTTCGCGTGATTGAAGCCGAAGTCCTGGCCGTAGTAGAAGCCGTCAAAATAGTCCCGGCCGGTCGGGAAGTCGTGAACCTGGATATTCGTCAGGATCAGGCCGCCCAGTTCGCCCCATTCCCCCAGGCCATAGACCCTATAACCTTCCGGGTCTTCCTCCTTCCGGCGCTCCATGCGGCGGAAATAGGCCGGGTCTATGAACCGGTTGGTCTTGTATGTAGAATGATGGGTCAGGACGTCCGGGTCTTCCTTGTCGAAGTATCGGGCCTTGATCCAGTGTGTCGCGCTGACCGGGTTGAAGGTCATTGTGATCTGGTAGTAAAGATTCGGGTTCAGGTCGGCCAGGTCGCCGCGAAGACGGTCGTCCAGAATGTCGACGTCTTCGGACAGAAGTTCGGTCGCTTCTTCACACCATATCCAGCATAGTTTCCCGGTCTTGAAGGTGATCGACTTGACCTTCTCGCGTTGCCGCTGATCCTTCACGCCCCGGAATATGACCCGGTTCCCGGTCAGGCGACATTCCAGCGCCAGGGGGTTCAGGTTCACCTTCCAGAAGCGGTCGGCGTATGGGCCGAACATTCGATAGATCGCGGCCTGAAGTTCCGCGAAGGTGCTGTCCCTGTTCGTTTCCTCGATCTTCCGAACGACTAACAGGTTCGCGCCCCGGAAGGCCGGGTCGGACAGCTTCGCGACGTAGTCCTGGGCGATATTCACGGACTTCCCAGAACCGGCGGACCCCTTCAGAATACGGTATCGGCCCCGCCATTCATTGACAGGACGAAAAACAGGGTTGAACTGGGCGGACGCCCTAAATTCAATCCCTGTCGCCGTAGTCATAATTTATCACCACCGTCACGGGCGCCGTCGCGGTCGGGTCGTCCTTGAACATTCCCAGGTGTCGGCCGCATAGTTCCAGGGCCTTCAGTTTATCGTGAAGGCGGACTTCGCGTTCGATCGCGTCTTCCACGACGGGGTCCCCGTTTTCGTCGAAGTCCTTATGGGGGACATATTTCACCTTGACGCCGGCGATCGCGGACAGGTCGTCCGGGCTGGCCCCAGGCTTCACCGTCGCAGTCGACAGGTCGATCAGGTCGTCAGGGTTGACGAAGGCGATCCGGCCCAGTTCCCGAAGGACGCGGTCGGCGTTGATCCCGACACGCTTCGACCGGTCGGCCATTTCCTTTTCAACACGCGCGCGAATTTCAGGTTTCTTCAGCAATTCGCTTCCTATACTCCCCGCAGAATCCACGGAATAGCCGGCGCGGATCGCGGCCTGGGTCGCGTTCAGGTCGATCAGGTATTCCTTACAGAAGACTTCGTTCTTCTTCGTCAGTCGTGCCACGTCGTCACTTCCTTTCCGTGTCAGGTGTTCGGACACAAAAAGGACGCCGGCGAAGGCGTCCTTTCGTGTCCATGAAAAAGGGGGCGGGAACTCTGGGCGAAGTTCCCTGATAGCATTTTCGCACATACGGAAACAAAAAACAAGTGCAGACTTATGCAGACTTATGCAAGTATGTGCAAACTTGTGCAAAAAAATTTTCCGCCGGGTCGTTTCACTTCATTCCCCCGTATAGGCGGACGATCCGGCGGATCAGGGAATCGACGGCGGCCTTCCGCTGGCGGCTGACTGTCGAAGTTTCCACGCCCAGGGCTTCGGCGGCCTGGGCGTAGGTCTGGCGGGGGTAGTACAGGGCCAGAAGGACGGCGGCGGACTTCGCGTCCATGTTCAGGACGGCGTCGTGGACGCGGTCGATCTGGGTCTGGCGTTCCTTCAGGTGGTCGATCGCTCTTTTCGTCCGGGCGGTCCGGCTTTCGATCGCGGCGGCGACTTTGACCATAAGACCGTCAGGATCGGGGGAAGACTGGACGCGCGGGGTATCGTAGCGTAGGCCGCGCGGGTAGGCCCTGGCCCTGATCGCCGCCAGGTCTTCTTCCAGGGCGGCGCGTTCGGCTTCGATCTGGGCTTCGATGGTCCGGCTTTCCTGATCGTGATTCTTCAGAATATCATAGACGCGCCGGGTCGTCTGTTCCAGGGTCTTGTCGTCCATGTCTGTTTCCCCCTTTCCTGGTGGTGTGGAAGGTCAGTCCTTCCAGGGAAGATCGTCGTCGCCTTCGTCTTCCATTTCTTCGAAGTGTTGTTCCGCGTATCGGGCGGCCGCGCTTCCGGCGGGGCCGCCGTCCTGGTCGCACCGGCCGTCGGCGAACTCCACGGCGTCGGCCACAACCTCGACGCGGGTCCGCTTGTTCCCGTCCTTGTCGGTGTACTGGTCGACCCTGATCCGGCCTTCGGCCACGGTGACGCGCTGGCCCTTTTTGAAGTAGCGGCTGACGAACTCCGCCGTCTTCCGCCATGCGGTGACGTTGATGAAGTCGGCCTTGTCGCGTTCGAACTTCCGGTCGACGGCCAGGGTGAAGGCCGCGACGGGGACGCCGGCGGTCGTGTGACGAAGTTCCGGGTCCCGCGTCAGGCGGCCGGACAAATGGACACTGTTCATTTTTCTTCCTCTCCTTCCTTGCGGACCTGGCCCCGCCAGGATTCCGCGAACTTCGTGATCCCGTACAGGGTCCCGAAGGGGTCCTTCTTCTGGGCGCGGGACAGGCGGAACAGGGCGACGCCGATCAGGACGGCCTGGATCGCGCCGATCCTGTTCTTCTCCGCCAGCTTCCGCGCGAAGTCCTTCCCATGATAGCGTGTGCAAGCGTATGCGATCAGACAGGGGATCGCCTGGTCTTCGGGAAGGTCCAGGTCGCCGGCCAGCTTCGCGGCGGCGGCGTCCCAGGTCTTCGGCTCCGCCGCCTTCCGCTGGTCGTGTTCCCGACAGGGGAAGGGGGTCGTCTGGTAGCACTTTTCGCAACAGTCTGGACAGGTTTCCAGGCCCCGGCGCTGGTATGGACAGGCGACCGTCACGTTCACCTTCCGGCCGCATACAGAACACGTCTTCACTGGTCTTCTCCTTCAGAACCGCTTCCCGTGTTTGAACGGGCGCGTTTCGTTATAGTCCATTTTCATGGCGATCGCCGCTTCCAGGTCGATCCCCAGGTGTCCGCACAGGTCCGCGATCCGGATCACGGCGTCGGCCAATTCCACGGCCACGCCTTCGGGCTTTTTCGACTTCGCGGAACAGGTTCCGGGGTGTTCCGGGTCCGTCACGCGGCTTCCGCACGTCAGACCGGGATCTTCGATGTCGTCGACGCATACGCCGCCGGCGTTACAGGGGAAGTAAAGGTCCGGCCGGCCGGCGCGCCTTTCTTCCAGGGCTTCGGACAGTTCGGAATGAATCAGCGCGATCGCGGTCCCGAACTCCGGGGCCGGGTCCCAGAAGCCATGTTTCACGGCGTTTTCATGTGCGCGCTGGACGATGTCTGAAATGTTCATGGGTTCCTCCTTATCGTTTTTTCTATGGGCTGTCCGCAATAGGGACACGCCTTCGGAATGGTATTGAATACCCCCCCCCCGCGACACGGGCCAGCGGTTCGCAACAGAACGGGCAGACGAAGACGTCTTCGCCTTCGAACAGGGACCGCTGGACCAGGGGGCGTTCGGGCGGGGCGTTGGTCCTGGTCTTCCGCCTTCTCATTCTGGCGCCCCCTTCCTGATCTCCCAGATCACCTTCTGGCCTTCCGGGTATTTTTCCGCCTTTTCGCGGGGGCGGCTCGGAACAGACCAGCCGGCCGGCTTCGCTTCGGTCAGGCCGACCCGCTGAAAACCGGCGGCGCGTAGGCTTGCCCCGGATTCTGTCGGAAGGGTGTATGTTATGATCCTCGTATATCCCATAGCGCGCGCCGCGCGCCATGCGGCCCCGTACAGGGCGGAATTAGCATTCGGGTGTCCGTCCAGGACACAGCAACGGGTCACTTCGGCCGTTTTCCCGTCGTCCTGCCGTCTTGCGATAGGGCGGCCGACGATCACGACCCCGACCAGTTCGCCGCCCTTCGACAGGCCGACGCTGAACTTATGCCCTTGCGGGGCCGCGTTGTGACGGTGGTGACAGTCGACGAAGTCCCGCGCTTGTCGAAGCGTTATCGGCGTCAGGACGTAGTCGGTCACTGGCCGTCACCTTCCTTCAGGGCCGCTTCGGCGTCTTCCCGCGTCAGGAACACGGCCTTCCCGATGTCGTGTTCCGTGAAGTTCATGGACGACCAGGCGGTGGTCCCCAGCCGGCCGCGAAGGACGCTGAAGGCGGCCAGACCGTCAGCGCCGACGCCGGCGAACATGACGGTCGCGGACACTGCGCGCCGGCGGTGGATCACCCAGACGATCCCGTTCGGCCTTACGGGAAGAAGGACGCCGCCGGCGGCGATCAGGTCGTCCAGAAGGTCGTCCGCCAGAATCCCGGCGTTCGGTCCGATCCTGGCCTTCAGCCGTTCGGCCAGGGCCGCTTCCACCCTGGCGCGGGTGGTGTTGGTGTCGCTCATTGTGTGTCACTCCCTTCGACTTCGTCGCCCCAGGCGTCCCAGCCGGGGGCGGTCTTTCGTGCGAATAGTTCGATCATAGGACCCCCCCCCCGCAAGCTGGACGATCCTGTCGCGGGTTTCCGCCGGCTTCTCGCTATGCCGGCCGATCGGGGCTTCGATCACGCTATGGACTGACGCCGACGCGCGGGTCGGCTTTCCCTTCACTCCCAGAAGGCAGACTTCCGGGTTCGACCTGGTCCAGTTTCCCATACCCCAGAAAAGGCCGGGGGACTTCCTGTTCCGCTTGACCCAGACGAAGGCGGCCGTCTTATATTTGAATCCCCAGCGCCGGATCGTTTCAAGGGCGACGTCCAGGTTCGGGAATGTGGCCCATAGGAACAGAAGACAGTTGTCGGCCGCTATGTCCTGGACCGGAAGGGCGAAGATGTCTTCCGGGGCCATTGTGTGGTAATGCCGGCGGACGTTCCTTTGTTTCCCGCCGGCGGTGTAGGACCAGGGCGGGTCGGCGTAGATCACGGAATACTTTTTGTCCGGGAATGGTATCACCCAGGATCACCTTCTTCCGGGATCGGGCTGAAGCAATCACAGCGGACCACGCGGTCGTCGTCGGCGTGTATCGGGCCGGGAAGGCCGGCGTCGGTGCGCTCGATCGCCTTCACGCAGTAGTCGCCGTCGCGGCCCTTCGCTTCGTCGTGGACGAACTGAATGTTCTGACACTTCCGACAGGAAAAGGCGTAGACCCATTTCGGAAGCGGTTCCTTCCTCCTTCTCATACGGCCGCCCCCTTCCGGTTCAGGTAGGCCGTCAGGGCCATTCCCCGGACGATCTCGACGGCCAGAATGACCAGGTATTCGTCGCCGTAGCCGTCTTCGCCGTATTGACGGCCGGCGCGCGCGTTGATCAGGGCCAGCTTCCGGCGCGCGTATTGTTCGGCCTGGTCGAAGACGTCAGCCGGAAGGGCGGCCCCGATCCTGTCTTCGACCCTGGCCTTCAGGGCGGCGGACTTTACCATTCGTCCCCGTCGTCGTCGGCCGTGTCTTCCTCCCCGGCGGCGATCCGGCGAAGGACTTCTTCGACAAGGCGCTTCGAACTGTATTCCCGCAACAGAACGGAATCCGACAGGTCGACTTCGTCAGGTTCCAGGGATAGACAGATGTCAGAATCCACGACCAAAGCCGGCCGAACGCCGCGGCGGCCGAGGTACGCGTAGCTGTAGTACAGGCTCCCGTCGGTGCAGACGCTCCGCGCGTAGTACGCGTTGCCGGCGTACGGGGTGATCGTCCATTCCCAGTCTTCGATCTTCAGAAGGCCGGCGTCGAAGTATTTCCTGACCTGGGGTTCGGTCAACATTCCGACCTTACAGGTGACGGACCCATAGCCGGGGCCGCCCTGGTGGTCGGACAGGTCCCAGGCGGTGTCGCTGATCCGCTCATAGGGGATCACGCCGCCGTCGACCAGGGCGTCCAGGAAGTCGTTATTCAGGTCGTTCCGAAGGGACGCGAAGGCGAAGTTGTTCGGCTTCGCGTTTTCGTCGCTGGGTTCCCTGAAGGTGAAGGGGCGGACAGTGAAGGGCCGGAAGCCGATCGGCGCCGCCGTCACCAGAAGGGTTTCCCCGGTCGCGAAGTGTTCCATGATCTGGGCCTTGACGCCCTCGATCCCAGTGTCGAAGACCGCGCCGGGGGCCAGGTCCTTAATTTTTACGGTTGCTTTTCCCATTTCGGGTTCCTCCTTCGATTTCTTCGATCGTGACTTCGATCCGGGGATTCTTCCGGTCCACGGCGAAGTCGTCGGTGAATTGTGCGATTTCGTCCCAGCCGTCGTTCTTCAGGGTCCCGGCTTCGACCAGGGCGTCCTGTATGAACTTCTTCGCGAAGGCGATATTGTCCTTATCGCGCCGGCGGGACGGTTCGATCCACAAGTAGTGAATGATCACGGGGCGGGTGAAGTGAACGCCCCGAAGCTGGGTCTTTACCAGGAAGCCGATCACGTTCTGGGCCTGTTTCTTCATGGAAGCGGCCTTATACTTCCCATTGTGGCCGCGCTCCGCGTCGATGTACTCATTCAGGCCGGGAAGGACGCCGGGGATCGTCAGTCTGTACTGTTTCACGGCGTCACGTCCCTTCCAGGCCCAGAAGCCGCCGCGCCAGGTCCCGGCGTTCGTTCGCGTTGCCGGCGCGGCGGGATTCTCCGACCATTTTCAGACGGATCGGACACATTTCCAGGACCCGGTCATAGATTCGCTTATAGGCCAGGGACGGCGGGTTCTGAAGGTCCTTCATGGACAGATTCGTCGTGATGATCACGGGCTTCCCGGACCTGGCCCTGGTGTCGATCACGTTGTAGACCTGTTCGACGGAAAACGCCGTGTCGCGCTCGACCCCCAGGTCGTCAATGACCAGAAGGGAATAACGCTGAAGGCTGTCGATCCGCCGCTGACGTTCTTCGTCGAAGGTCCCCTGGATCGCGTTCAGAAGCCGGGGGAAGTTGGTCACGCTGACGCTGACCAGGCGCCCCAGAAGGGCGTTCGCGATCGCACACGCCAGGAAGGACTTCCCGGTCCCGACGTCGCCATAGAACAGGATTCCGATGTTTTCCGCCTTCATTTCCTTCCAGTTCTGGACGTATCGAAGACAGACGTCCGTGACGTCGGGGTTCCGGCGGTCGTCCTGGGCGAAGGTGTATCGCAAATAGGCCGGGTCGGTGATCCCGTCCCGCCGAAGGGCTTCCATGCGCTGTTCGAAGTCCTTCCGTTCGCGTTCGCGTTCCCGCTTTTCGATTTCGGCTTCCTCGCATTGACACGGGACCCCGAACCGGGCCTTCCGCTCCGGGTGGTCGCCGAAGGCCGGGATCGTGACTTCGGTCTGTTTCCTGGTGTGGCACTTCCCGCAACACAGGAAGCCTTCGTCGTCGTAGTAGTCGCCGGGTTCTTCGTTCTGAAGGCTTTTCTGGGCCAGGCCGGCCATGATGTCGCCGATGGATTCCACGCGATCACCGTCCCCCCAGGAAGTCTTCGTCGCCGTCGTAGTTCCGGGCGGCGCGGCCGGGGGCGGCCGCGTCCAGGGCGTCGGGCCGGTTGTCTTCCTCCCAGCGCCGGCCGCGAAGGAAGGTCGCGGGGTAACAGATGAACTTCCCGCCGTCCTTCGTCCAGGTGTCACTTGTCTTCCAGCGTTCGACCCCGGCCACGATCTGGCCGACCAGGTCTTCGTCCGGCTGAAGCTGTCCCCAGGCTTTCAGGGCGTCCTGTTTCCCGACCCGGCGGGGATAGACTGACCAGAAGCGATCAAATCCCGGCGGGGTCACTTGCGCCCCGTCTGGGCGCGTTCCCGTTTCTCGTTTCTCGTTTTCGTTCCCGTTTTCGTTTACGTTTACGGGGACTTTTGATTTCACTTGCTTTCCATTCGTCTGTTTGCAAGTGTTATCAAATGAAACAGGAAGCGGATATTTGCTTTTTTTCGCGCGCGTCTGCTGGTGTTTGTCCCAGGACAGAAGTTTCAGGTATTTCTTCCCGTCTTCGGCGGCCGTATAGGTCCCGACCATGCCGGCGGCGACCAGTTCGCCCAGCCACGCGACGACCTTCTGTTCCTTCGGCGGCTCCATAGGGAAGCACATAGACGCCAGGATTCGCGGGTTCCCGTAATAAAGGCCGTAGTCGTCGGCCTTGACGACCAGGCGCCAGAAGAAGCGTTCCGCTTCCGCGCTGATCTCTGTCAGCGATTCGCTGGTGACGATGGATTCTTTTATGATCCTGCTCGGCACTTCGACCCCCTCCTTTTACAAAGTCCTTTGACAGTTCCGACAGGCTTCCCGGCCATAGCGGCGAAGGGAATAGTCCTGTTCGGCCTTCGTGATCGGTCCGCCACAGATCGGACATTTCGCCCCGCTGTCCTGGGGCGCGCCGGACGGCCTTCCCTGGCCGCTCTGCTGGCCCCTGGGGGCCGCCGGGGGCCTTCCCTGGGGCTGGGACCTTCCGCCGCCCTGGGGCGCGTTCTGGGGCGCCCTGGGTGGTCCCTCGACCTTCCGTTTCATGTCGAACCGAACCGCCCCGGTCCGGTCGACGATCACCAGGTCGCACACTTCCCGCCGGTCGTTATATTCGACCTGGGCCACGGTGAACCGGGTGGACGGGTAACACCGAAGGACTTCCTTCCGGCCGTTCTGCTGGCCTTCTGAATAGAACTCATTTTCGGCCAGTTCGACATAGATGAAGGGGGCCGTGTAAAGTTCCCGGCCGATCCCGACGTTGAAGCCGGCGCGTTTGAAGGCGTCGGACGCCTGACCCTTTTCCTTTTCGGTGTTGCTTTCGACGCCGACGTCCTGTTTCCTGACCCAGTCGTGTTTCTGGGCGTCCCAGATGTCGATATTACAGAACAGATTCCCGTTGATCACTTCATGGGTCCGGCGCCAGTTGTTCGGGCCGAAGACCTGATCCAGAATCCGCATATCGACCCGCGCGTCCTTGTATAACAGAAGGACGGCGCCGACGCGGCCGGACCCTTTCGACCGGCTGACGCTCTGGACCCGACATTCGATGTCCTGGGCCGTCAACAGGGGGATCGTGACCGGGGCCGCCTGGGGGACGTCCTGGGGCTTCTGGGGGGCGTCTTCGGCGCCCCTGATAGGTTCAACGGGGGCGGACGGTCCCGCCCCCTGGTCGATCTTCTTGTCTGCCATGTTCGCGCCCCCTTTACTTGATCTGAAGGTTCCGGTTTTCCACCAGGGAAGCGCCGGCCACAGTCTGGCCGCCCTGGATCGCCTTCTTGATCGCGGTCTTGTCCGGCTTCGTGGTCACGGTGGTCGTGACGTAGTCCGCCGGAAGGGCGGCTTCGTCGACGATCTGGACCTGGACGGACTTCCTGAAGCTGATCCGCGCCTTCGCGGTTTCGACCTTGTCCCGGCCGACGGCTTCCATACACGAAGACAGGTATTTCTTCATGCTGTCGACCCGGCGTTCGGCGGCCTTCCGACGGGCCGCCAGGGTTTCTTCCTCCGCCTTCAGGTTCCCGGCGAAGGCGGCCCAGTTCTTTATGTAACAGGCCACGCTTTCGGCCTTGTCGTCGAACTTCGCGCCCAGGGCTTCCACGGCGTCGAAGTTGATGATCTCCCCGGTGTCTTCGTCGACTTCCAGGCTGTCCAGGGCCTTCAGGAAGTCGGCGCTGATCTCGTACAGGCTGGCGGTCATTTCACTTCACCCCCAGTCAGAAGGGCGATCGCGTCGTCCACGATCCGGCCGGTGGTGTCGTCGTCGGCCGGGACGATCCGGCGGGTGTCCTTGAAGTGTTCCAGGACGGACTTCGCGGCGGACGCCTTCGCTTCGGCGGCGTCAGCGCGGTCCCGCTCCGTCTTGAACCGCTCCCACCAGTCGGTCGACCCCTTTTCGGCCCTGTCCAGGGCTTCGCGAAGTTGGTGATTCTCGACCAGGACGTCCAGGACCAGGCCCTTCACGGCGTCCGTGTCGTAAAAATTGAAGTTTTTCAGATTAGGCATTGAAAACCTTTCCTTTCTCTGCTATAATGCAGTCAGTTCGATTTTTTGGACTGGGCCGCTTCGGTTGTTGTGGTGACGACGAAGCGGTCCTTCTCTATTTCTTCGACGGTGATCTTCCGGGCGCCCAGAAGGACCAGGGCCTTCACGACCTGTCCGACCTGGACCGGGGTCAGCGTCTTCGACGGGTATTTCACGCGGTTCCCTCCTTTCAGTTCATAGCGCCGGCCAGCTTCGCGAACAGGGCGAACAGGGCTTCGAAGACCAGGGTTCGGACGAAGCCGGCCCCCAGGGGGATCAGGTCTTGTTCCATGCTTCCGACGGTCCCCAGGGCCAGGAAGAACATGACGAAGGCGATCACGCCGCACACGGTCCGCGCTGTCTTATTTCTAAGCATTTAAGTACCCCCCCCCCCGCAAACTGGACCCCGGCGTCCGCCAGGGCTTCCAGGGACACGACCAGGTCCCGCGCTCCATAGGGGGCGCCCTTCAGGCCGTAACGCTTCGCGGCGTCCTTACAGTTCAGGATTTCATACTGAAGCTGGGCGAAGATGTGCTGTTCCAGGTCCTTCCCCTTGTCGGGGTCGTAGTTCTGGATCGCGCGGATCATGCGGACCGCTAACTGTTGGAAGACGTCGTCGTCGTCCAGGTCAGCGGCGGCGATCAGGCGGCGGTTTTTATTGATAGTCCACCAGATACACCCCAGATGTGATTCGACCAGGGCGTTTCGCTCCTGGGTGGTGATCGACCACTTCATGGGTGTCACCGTCCTTCGCCGTCCGGCGCGGCGGGGTCCGCCGGCGCGGTCTTCCGCTTCTGGGGAATGACGATCCCCAGCTTCGCGGCGCACGTCCGGCCGAAGCCGGCTTCGATGTAGACGGGATTCTTCAGGCGCCGGCCACAGCGGCCACACCTGACGATGGGCGCGCCGTCGCACGTGTTCGCGGTCATTCGGCGCCCTCCTTCCCGTCGTCGGCCAGGGACCGCCACAGGGCGACGTGTGCGTCGCTCCGAAGGTCGTCCCAGGACTTCAGGCACACCAGGAAGCCCTTCAGGCTGACCCCCTGGTCCGCCAGGACGTCCCGGAAGGCGGCGACTTGGTCGTCGATCTGCTTCCTGTACGCGGCTTCTTCGGCGTCGGCGATCGCCTGGGCTTCCTTCTTCAGGTCGGACAGCCGGACGCGGCCGTCACATACGTCCTGACAGAAGTCGAAGGCTTCCTGTTCGGAAGCGAACCGCCGGGACCGGCCGGTGTCGACGTGGTCATGGGTCTTCAGGTCCCAGATTCCGACATAGTAGGGGGCGTCGGCCTTCTTCCCGTCCTTCCAGTAGTCGTAATGAACGGTATATTCGACGTTGTTCCGGCGCGCGATCTTCGCGGCCCCGTAGCCCTGATTTCTGAACTTCAGGGGTTTAGACATTCTGATCCACTCCTTTCCTTTTTCCGCATTTCCGAAGCCCTTCCTGGACCCGCTTCTGGGCCAGGGCGGGGTCATAGGCGAACCGAAGGTTCTTGTCCAGGGTGACGCCGTCCTGGCCGCGCTTCAGTTCGGTATAGACAGCCGCGCGGGACACGCCGACCTTCTCGGCAATTTCGGCGGCCCCCGCTCCGCCTTCGTACAAGGCGGCGACCGTCTTTCTGTCACTGAAGTCCAGCCTTTTGACCTGTTTTCGCACTTTTTCACCTTCTTTCCGCGTCCAGGTATAAAAAAATCAGCTTGCGCGAAGGTCGTCGACCTTTGCACAAGCTAATATTAAACCTCGCCGCGCGCAACTTTTTCTGCGGAAACCCTTGCCAAACAGGTGCGTATCATGTAAAATACATAAGGCCGAATTTCGGCCGGTATCATTTATTCGAGGGAATCGCGATATTCCCTCATCAATATGGGAGGAATATCAATATGGCAACTATTACCGCCGGTGATTTCAGAAACGGCAAGACCTTTGAGATGGACGGCAAGGTCATGCAGGTCGTGGAGTTCCAGCACGTCAAGCCCGGCAAGGGCGCCGCGTTCGTCCGCACCAAGATGCGCAACGTGGTGACCGGCGCTGTGACCGAGACGTCCTTCAACCCCACCGCCAAGTTCGAGGAGGCCTTTGTGGACCGCCGCGACATGGAGTACAGCTACAACGACGGCGACCTGTACTACTTCATGGATCAGGAGACCTACGACATGGTACCCCTGAACAAGGAGCTGCTGGGCGATGCCTTCCGTTTTGTCACCGAGAATACCGTGTGCAAGGTGCTGAGCTACAAGGGCAACGTCTTCGGCCTGGAGTGCCCCAACTTCATGGATCTGGAGGTCACCGAGACCGAGCCGGGTCTGGCCGGCAACACCGCCACCAACACCCTGAAGCCCGCCACCGTGGAGACCGGCGCCGAGGTGAAGGTGCCTCTGTTTATCAACATCGGTGACAAGATCACCATCGACACCCGTACCGGCGAATATCTGGGCCGCTGCAAGTAAGTCAACCATCAACCCACCGTACAGAAAGGAGCCGAACATGGAGATTTCTGAAAAGGTAGCATATCTGAAGGGTCTGGCCGAGGGCCTGAACCTGGATACCGACAGCAAGGAAGGCAAGCTGATCGCCGCCATCATCGACGTGCTGGACGACATGGCCGAGAAGTTCGCGGACATCGAGGACGAGCTGTGTGACGTGGAGGACGGTCTGGATGCCGTCAGCGACGACCTCAGCGATGTGGAGGAGACGCTGTACTTCGCGCTGGAGGACGATGACGAGGACGAGGATGAAGACGACGAGGAAGAGGAGTGCTTCATGACCAACTGCCCCGAGTGCGAGGAGGAGGTCTACTTCGACGAGTCCGTTCTGGAGGACGGCGAGGTCATCTGCCCCAACTGCGGCGCCAAGCTGGAGTTCGATCTCAGCGATCTGGCCAACGACAGCGAGGACGAGGAGTAATCACCGCGTAAAAAAGCAGCCGCTGCACCACTCGGTGCGGCGGCTGCTTTTTTACGCTTACCGGTGTGCTGGTAGAACCGCAGGAAAATGGGAGAAAGCCGCCACAAGCGGCGGAGGTTCTCTGTCTTGACGCGGCGGCTGTTTTTGGGTATACTGTCCCAAACGGGAGGAGGATGTCTATGGCGTTTGTGGCATTGATCGGACTGTACTTTGTGCCGCTGCTGTGCCTGATGGGCGCGGCGTGGTCTTACGTCCGCTATCAGAACGAGCATGAGGACAAGAAGATGGCGGAGAAGGATCACAAGCGGGTGCGCGTGCTGCTGATCGCCGCGGCGGCGGCAGCGGCGGTTTTCCTGGCGCTGAAGCTTGCGTTCCCTGTGACATGAAAAGGAAAAGAGTCCCGACCCATTGGTCGGGACTCTTTGTCAGTTTTCGGCGCTTGCGGGCGTCCCCCGCAGATCCTTGGGCAGCCATACCCTCCGCCACAGGCAGAACAGGAACAGCAACCCCCGGAAGCACAGCTCTACGCACATGGCGATCCATGCGCCACGCAGACCCAATCGGGATGTGAGCAGCAGCGTCAGGGTGATCCGCACGCCCCACATACTGGTGAAGTTCAGTACGGAGCTGAGCAGAGAGCTGCCCGCCCCCTGAAACACACCGGCGCACACAATGGCCGCACCGAACAGCGGCTCGGCAAACACCACGATCCGCAGCACCTCTGTGCCAAGCGCGACCACCTCCGCATCGGGGCTGAGGATACCGATGATCCACGGCGCCAGAAAATACATGGCTGCCGACATCACCGCCATAATGGACACACCCAGCAGTACCGTCACCCAGCCCAGCCGCGTCACCAGATCCCGCCGCTTGGCGCCCACACTTTGCCCGATCAGCGTCACCGCTGCGGTTTGTACACCGTAGCCCGGCATATAGCACAGAGCCTCCGCTGTGACGGCGAAGGAGTTGGCGGCGATGGACACTGTACCCAGCGGGGCGATGATGCCGGTGGTGACGATCTGGCCGCCGGACATGACCGCCTGCTCAATGGCCACGGGGATGCCCAGCCGCACCGCACGCTTCAGCTGCTCCGGCACGAAGTGGAGCTTCTCATCCCGCCGCAGACCCAGCATGGGGGAGCGCAGCAGGCACACACACATGATGACCGCCACGACCACCTCCGCCAGCGCCGTACCCAGCGCAGCGCCGGCAACGCCTAAATTGGCGCCCGGCAATGTGATCGCACCGATCTGACGGGAGGGGAAAATGAGCAGCAGGTTGAACACCACATCCAGCCCGCACATCAGCACCAGCAGGGCGCTGGGCGTCCGCATATTACCGCTGGCCTGCAGCAGCGCAGCCACCAGACCGTTTATTTGCAGGGCGGGGATGGACAGGGCGAAGATCAGGAAATACACGGACGCACCCTGCCAGATGCTCTCCTCCGCACCCAGCCAGCGGGGGAGACTGCCGGACACGGCGCTGCCCACCAGCGCCAGCACCAGTCCGAAGACGATACCCAGCACCAGACCCTGCCGCACCAGATTCCGGGCGTCCTTTTCTTCGCCCGCCCCGATGCGCTGCGCCGTCTGGACGCAGAAGCCCACGGTCAGGGCGCGGCACAGACCGCCCAGCAGCCATGTGCTGGAGGCTACGAGGCCGATAGCGGCGCTGGCGTCCCGCCCCAGATGGCCGACCATGGACGAGTCGATATACTGCATGGCGATGGAAGAGACCTGCGCCAAGATCGCGGGGATGCTCAACTGTAGGGCCAGCAGCGTCTGCTGCCGCAGCGTCAGCTCCTCACCGCTGCGCAGTGACAGCAGAAGATCTTTTTTCATAGCGCACCTCCGGATAACACGATCATATACCACTACACTATACCTGCTGTCGAAGAAAAGGTCAAGGGAAGAAAAGCCAACGCCCGCAGAAATACGGGCGTTGACTTTTTCAGGTATTTTTCTCCGGCCGGTCATCCTCCGCTGCATGTTTGTGGCGGCGGCAGACCTGTCGATAGATGACCAGACCGACGCCGGCGATGACCGTGGTGGCGGCGAAGGTGATGGCGGCGAACTGGTAGTTTTGCAGGCCCAGCGCGTTGCCGCCCACGGTGGAGGTGATGATGGAGGGCAAACGCCCCACGGAGGCGATCAGCAGCCATGTTGTCCAGCGCAGATCCGTCAGACCCGCGAAGTAGCACAGCAGATCCTTGGGCGTGCCGGGGACGGTGAACACCAGCCACAGCAGCGCCGTCCGCTTGGGGGAGGTCTTGAGGAAGGTCAGCTTGTCCAGCTTATCCTGCGGGAAAAAGACCTCCACCAGCGGTACGCCCCACTTCCGCACCACGGCGAATACCGCCGCGCTGCCCAGAAAGGCGCCCAACAGACACAGCACCGTACCCCACACCGCGCCGAAGGCGTAGCCCCCGGCGATCTCCAGCGGCTCACCGGGGATGATAGCCACCAGCACCTGCAAAAACACCATGCCCGTATAGGCAGCCATACCCAAAAGACCGTGATCCGCCACCCATGCCCGGAACACCTCCGGCTCTCTGGCGAAGCGGATCAGCGGGCGTCCCACGAACCAGGCCAGAGCAGCGCCCAGCAGGAGAAAGACGGCGATAGCGCCGCCCGACAGCAGTTTTTTCTGTTTTTCCGTGAAAGCACGATGCTGCTTCATGGAGCATAAGCTCCTTTCTTTTGTTCTTCTGCCATCATCCTACCACGAAACGCAGGGAAATATTTGAACAGGAAATGAAGATTTGCTTAAAAGCGCGCAGAGAGCCGCTATTTCGGCTCTCTGCGTGACTTATCGGATACCGGCAATGAAGCAGGCGGGGTCGGCGGCCAGCTGCCGCTTGGCCCACGCCAGCATCTCATAGCTGTTGCAGGCGGCGGTGACAATGCCGCTGCCCCATGTGTCGGCGGTGACGCTGCGCAGGAAGTCATCCGGTGCGGCGGTACGCACATAGTAGGGGTGAGCCTCGGCGCTGCCGTCCAGCGCCGCCGGCACGGCCTTGTCGGTGTAGAAGGACTTGTCTCCGGCCAGAATGGTCAGGCAGTCCTGCACTACGTTGCCGGCGGTGGGGAAGCGCCCTGCGCCCTGCCCGAAGAAGCTCTGACGGCCCACGCCCTCGGCGGTATAGCTGATGAGGTTGTAGTTGGCGGGGACGGCGGCCTCCAGCTCCGACGCCGCCACCAGCGTCGGCTCCACATAGGCGCACACACCGTTTTCCGCGGCCTCCGCCTCCGCCAGCAGCCGGCAGACGAAGCCGTGGCTCTTAAACGCGGCGATATCCGCCGCCGTGACAGTGCGGATGCCGAAGGTGGGGATGGCCGTCTCGTCCAGCACCGTGTCAAAGGCGATGTTGGCGGAGATGCACAGCTTCCGGCGGATGTCGTCGCCGTCGATATCGGCGGAGGGATCGGCCTCGGCGTAGCCCAGCGCCTGCGCCTCCTTGAGAATGGCGGGGAAGTCCACGGGAGCGCGGTGCATGGCGTCCATGATGAAGTTGGTGGTGCCGTTCATGATGCCGCCCACGGCGCACACGGTGTCCAGCCGCTTGATCCGCGCCAGATTCACCAGCCATGGGATGCCGCCGCCCACGGCGGCGGTGCAGCGCAGCGCCACGCCCTTTTTCTTCGCCAGGCCGGTCAGCTCCCGGTAATAGGCGGCGATCAGCGCCTTGTTGGCGGTGACCACGTTTTTGCCCCGCTCCATGGCGGCGGTGACGTACTCATACGCCGGGTGCAGGCCGCCCATGACCTCCACCACCGTGTCGATGCGCTCGTCGCAAAGAATGTCGTTGAAGTCGTAGGTGGCCAAGCCCTCCGGCAGCCCCGGCTTGGGGCTGCGCAGCAGCACACGGGAGACGGTGATATCGCCGCGGCCCTGTGTCAGCTCCAGTACGCCGCCGCCCACCACGCCGAAGCCCAGCAGACCGATGTTCATAGGAATACCCCCTGTCCATTTGATGTTGCCTCATTTTACCCAGTACAGCCCCTGCTGTCAATACGGGAAAAGAGCCGCACCGGTGGGGTGCGGCTCCTTTGAGCGGTGTCAGTGGCCACTTGGCATCTTCCAGCCGAAGTGGTCGGTGTGCAGCAGCATATGGGCCTTGTGACCCAGCGGCTGACGCAGATACTCCTTGTACAGCGTCTGCACGTCGGCGTTCTCGTGGGAGAAGCGGAGCTTCGTGTTCTTGTCGATGTTCCACAGCACGTCGCCGCGGCTGGCCGCCATCTCCACGTTGTCGTGGATAGGCTGTCCGCCGCCGCCGGCGCAGCCGCCGGGACAGGCCATGACCTCCACGAAGTCGTAGTCCACCTCACCGGCGTCAATGGCGTTCATCAGCTTTCGGGTGGCGCCCAGGCTGCTGACCACCGCCACCCGCACGTCGCCTGCGCCGGGGATGGTGAACTTTGCCTCCTTCCAGCTGTCCATGCCGCGGACGGCGTGGAAGGCGTCGGGGTCGGGGTTCTGCCCGGTGATCAGATAGTAGGCGCTGCGCAGGGCGGCATCCATGACGCCGCCGGTGGCGCCGAACACCACAGCCGCGCCGGTGCCGCTGCCCAGAGGACTGTCAAAGGGCGTCTCCGGCAGGACGGCGGGGTTGATCTGCTCGCCCCGGAACATCCGAACGATCTCGCGGGTGGTCAGCACCACATCCACGTCCGGGTCGCCCTCGGCATTGCGCATGGTGGGCAGCGCCGCCTCCGCCTTCTTGGCGGTGCAGGGCATGATGGATACCACAAACAGCTTCTTGGGATCCACGTTCAGCTGGTCGGCAAAGTAGCTCTTGACCACCGCACCGAACATCTGCTGGGGACTCTTGGCGGTGGACAGGTTGCCGATGTAGGAGGGGAACTGGCTCTTGACGAACCGCACCCAGCCGGGGCAGCAGCTGGTGAACATGGGCCAGTGGTACTTGTTCCGGTGGGTAAAGCGCTCGATGAACTCGCTGCCCTCCTCCATGATGGTCAGGTCGGCGGCGAAGTTGGTGTCAAACACAAAGTCGAAGCCCATGGTCTTCAGGGCGGTGACCATCCGCTCCGCCGTGGCGTATTTGGGATCGAGGTGGAAATACTCCGCCCACGCCGACCGGACGGCGGGGGCCATCTGCACCACGGTGATGCGCTCCGGATCCGCCAGCGCGTCGAAGACCTTGCCGGTGTCGTCGTGCTCCTGCAGGCCGCCCACGGGACAGTGGGTGATGCACTGGCCGCAGAACGTGCAGTCGCTCTCGCCCAGCGTGCGGGTACGGGACACGCCCACGGTGGTGTGGGAGCCGGTACCCATCAGATCCCAGATGCCCATGGTCTGCACCTTGTCGCAGATCTGGATACAGCGCATACACTTGACGCAGCGGTTCTCAATGCGCACTACGGGGTTGGAGAAGTCCGGGGGCGCGTTCCGCAGATCGTCGATGTAGTGCTCACCCAGCAGGTTGTAGTCGTTGGTGAGCTGCTGGAGCTTGCAGTTGCCGCTGCGGGTACACTTGGTACACTTTGTGTCGTGCTGGCTCAGCAGCAGCCGCAGGTTCACACGCCGCGCCTCCCGGACACGGGGGGAGTTGGTGCGGACCACCATGCCCTCGTTCACCACGTTGTCGCAGGCGGGGACGAGGCGGGGCTGCCCCTCCACCTCCACCATGCAGATGCGGCAGGCACCGATCTCGTTGATGCCCTTCAGGTAGCACAGGGTGGGAATGTCGATATGTATGGAGCGTGCCGCCTCCAGAATGGTGGTGCTCTCCGGCACCGTGACGGCGCGGCCGTCGATGGTCAGCGTTACCATTTGACGTTCCTCCCTCCTCTGAAAATACCGTAGCCGAAGTGGTCGCAGCGCAGGCAGCGGGACGCCTCGGTGCGGGCGCCCTCCTCCGTCAGGCCGCATTCAATGTCCTCAAAGTCGCAGCGGCGCTCACAGGCCTCCCGCTCGGTGGTGTTGATGCGCCCGTGGGGGCCGCGGTTGTTCAGCCGCGGGGACGGGATATCCACATCCACCTCGATCTCATGCTGGAAGCCCAGATGCACGTCGATGTTGGCCGCCGCCACCTTACCGGCGGCGATGGCGCGGATGGCTGTGGCGGGGCCGGTGACGCAGTCACCGCCGGCGAACAGGTTGTCCATATCGCCCACCTGACCGGAAAGACCCGCCACGAACACGCCCCGCTTGATGGGGACGCCGGCCTGCTCAAAGCCCTGGATCTCGATGCCCTGTCCGATGGCCACCACGATGATATCCGCCGGGATGCGCCGCTCCGGCAGGTTGGCCTTATTGGGGCGGGGCCGCCCGGACTTATCGGCCTCGCCGATGATCTGGGGCTGCACCCACAGGGCGGCGGCGCAGCCGTCCTCGTCGGCCTCGATGCGGACGGGAGCCATCAGCGCCTCGATCTCCGCACCCTCCGCCATGGCGCCGGTGACCTCGTCGGGCAGCGCCGTCATGTCCTCGATGCGGCGGCGGTAGACGCAGGTCACCTTCTCCGCACCCAGACGGACGGAGCTGCGGGTCACGTCCATGGCCACGTTGCCGCCGCCGATGACCACCACCTGCTTGCCGGTAAAGTCCGGCATCACATCGTCGCCGATGGCGCGGAGCATCTCCACGGCGGACATCACGTTCTTGCAGTCCTCACCGGGGATGCCCACCTTCTTATCCTGATGGGCGCCGATGGCGATATACAGGCAGTCGTAGTCCTTTTGCAGCTCCTCCACCCAGATATCGGTACCCACGGTGGTGTTGGTGTGCGCCTCGATGCCCAGAGACAGGATGGAGTCGATCTCCGCGTCCAGCAGGTGCCGGGGGAACCGGTAGCTGGGAATGCCGTAGCGCAGCATACCGCCCAGCTTTGCCCGCTCCTCAAATACCGTGACCTTGTGGCCCATCAGCGCCAGATAGTAGGCACAGCTCAGACCGCTGGGGCCGCCGCCGATGATAGCCACCTTCTTGCCGGTGGGGGGCGCGCAGGCGGGCTGCGGCACATCTCCGGCGTGATCCACGGCATAGCGCTTGAGCCCCCGGATATTGATGGCGTCGTCGATCATGTTCCGGCGGCACCGGGCCTCGCAGGGATGCTCGCAGATGTAGGAGCAGGCGGTGGGGAAGGGGTTGTCCTTGCGGATCAGGCGCACGGCGTCGGCGCAGCGTCCCTCGCCCACCAGCGCCATGTAGCCCGGCACGTCCACGCCGGCGGGACACAGCGCCACGCACGGCACGGGCAGCTGCAAGCCGGCCAGACACCGGTGGTGTATGATATGCTCCTCATAGTCGTCCCGGAAGCCGTCCAGACCGTCCAGCACCAGCCGGGCCGCATCCCGGCCTATGGCACAGTCGGCGGTGTTCACGATGGTGCGGGCCGTCTTTTCGATGATGGCGATGGTGCTCATGTCGGCGGTGCCGTCCAGCACCGTGGCGATGAGCTTACTCAGCTGTCCCAGACCGATACGGCAGGGTACGCACTTGCCGCAGGACTGGGCGTGGCACAGCTGCAAAAACGACAGCGACATATCCACGGGGCATAGACCCGGCGGACTGGCGGCGATACGGCGCTCTACATCACGGTAGAGGTTATCCACCACCGTCTGTGCGCGGCTGGGACTTTTGATATCAAGTCTGCTCAAGGCAGATTCCTCCTTTCGTCCGTTCCGTGCGGACATCGTTCTTCCGACGCGGGACAATCGCTTAGATTGAGACAAGAATGCCACAAAAAACGAAAAATGTCAATCAAAAATAAAAAGTTATCAAAGTGATGTAAAAAACTTGAAAAACGGCGCGTTCCTATCTGCAATAATTTTCACATACCCGCGCCCCGCGTGTCTAAAAGATGTATTCTGACGAAATTATTTACCGAGAATACAGCTTTTTGCAAAAATCCCGTACCGACAGGTGTGCTTGACAGTGCCGCGCTGGAGATATATAATCCCTATGTATGTAAGTAGGGCATCCCCGCCGGCTGTGCGGCCAGAATGGGGGTGCCTGTTTTTGCCGCGAGGGACGCAGTATATCTGAGGTAATGACATGAACTTTCGATTGATCGCAAATACCACCAGCTACGTGCTGTGGGTGGAGGCGGGCTTCCTGCTGCTGCCGCTGCTGGTGTCCGTCCTGTACGGCGAGCCGTGGATGCCGTTTTTCGCCACGGCGGTGCTGTGCATCCTGATCGGCTTTATTTTGCAGCTGGTGCCGGTGAAGAAGGCGCAGATGCACAGCCGGGACGGCTTTATGGTCGTGGCGCTGGGCTGGATAGCCCTGTCGCTGACCGGCGCGCTGCCCTATGTGTTCAGCGGCGCGCTGAACGACTATGTGGACGCCATATTTGAAACAGTGTCCGGCCTGACCACCACCGGCTCCACGGTGTTTCCCGAGGTGGAGCACCTGCACCGCAGCGTGCTTTTATGGCGCTCCCTGACCCAGTGGATGGGCGGCATGGGCGTGCTGGTGCTGTTTCTGGCGCTGATGCCCAAGCTGGGTGACGGCGCGGTGTACCTGATGCGGGCGGAGAGCCCCGGCCCCATCAAGTCCAAGCTGGTGCCAAAGGTGGGCGGCACCGCCAAGATCCTCTATACCATCTATCTGGCGCTGACCGCGCTGGAGATGCTGTGCCTGCGTCTGGCGGGTCTGACATGGTTCTCCGCCGTCAACCACGCCTTTACCACCATGGCCACCGGCGGCTTTTCCATCAACAATACCTCTCTGTCGGGCAGCAGCCCGGCGGTGATGTGGATCGTGACGATCTTCTCCTTTCTGGCGGGCGTCAACTTCTCCCTGCTGTTTCTGGCGGTCACCGGCAAGCTCCGCGCCGCCCTGCACAGCGAGGAGCTGCGGGTCTATACGGCCGTAGTGGTGGGTATGACGCTGCTGATCTGCCTGTGTCTGCGGTTGCAGGCCGGGATACCGTTGAGCGGCTCCATCACGGACGCGGCGTTCCAGACCGTGACCATCATCACCACCACCGGCTTTGCCACGGTGGACTTCGCTATGTGGCCCACCTTCTGCCGTATGGCGCTGCTGGTGCTGATGTTCTCCGGCGGCTGTGCTGGCTCCACCGCCGGCGGCATGAAGGTGTCCCGTGTGCTGATCCTGTGGAAGTCGCTGGTGCGCGAGCTGAAGCGGATGGTACACCCCAACCACGTCAGCGTCATTAAGGTGGACGGTCAGCCGGTGGAGGAGCGGGTGGTGTCGTCCACCGGCGCCTACATCATGGCGTATATGGTGGTGCTGCTGGCCGGTGCGCTGGTGGTGAGCTGGGACAACTACGGCTTTCAGGAGTCCTTTGCCGCGTCCCTGACCTGCATCAGCAACGTGGGGCCGGGTCTGGGTATTCTGGGACCCATGGAAAACTTCTCCATCCTCTCGCCGCTGAGCAAGGTGGTGCTGTCGCTGGAGATGCTGACGGGCCGTCTGGAGCTGATGCCCATGCTGGCGCTGCTGAGCCGCGGTGTGTGGCGTGATCGCTGAATAAAAAACGGACGCGGCCATGAGGCTGCGTCCGTTCTGCTGTATGGGGGGTAATCAGGCGTGGTCGGCGCAATAGGCGTCGTAGCGGGACTGGAGCCAGCCTTGCAGCTGCTGGACCCCGTCGTCGTCCCACGGGAAGTCCTGCTCCTCCACATCCCGCGCCAGCTCATAGCAGAGCTGGGAGTACACGGCGGCGTGAAGCAGACCGGCGTCCTTATCGGTGGCGAAGCGATAGCGGAACTCACCGATGGAGCCGGTGTAGACAAAGGCCCGCTTGAACCAGCGGGGCGTAAGCTCGGCAAACTGAGGGTGCATGGAGATCCATCCTTTCCGGAAAGCTAAGCGGGCGCGGGAAACCGGCGGTGTGTGCGTCCGCTCCGACAGACAGCATACCACAAAAGCCGGTGTTTGTCCAAGAAGTTTTCACAAATACTTATTGCAAACAGACCAAACGTATGGTACAATGCGAGACAAGAAAATGATGGGGTATCGCCTGCGGCGTGCCGCAAAACAGGAAAGAGGTAAGCTTTTATGAACAATGCAGTCAAGCGTATCGGCGTACTGACCAGCGGCGGCGACGCACCGGGCATGAACGCCTGCATCCGTGCGGTGGTACGCAGCTCTCTGGCCCGCGGCATCGAGTGCGTGGGCATCCGCAGAGGCTATGCCGGTCTGATCGCCGGGGACTTCGTGGAAATGGACAATTCCAGCGTCAGCCGGATCATCAACCGGGGCGGCACCATCCTGTACAGCGCCCGGTGCGACGAGTTCCGCACCGAGGAGGGTCAGCGGAAGGCGGCCAACACCTGCAAGCTGCTGGGGCTGGACGGTCTGGTGGCCATCGGCGGCGACGGTACGTTCCGCGGCGCGCAGGATCTGTCCAAGTTCGGTATCTCCGTGGTGGGCATCCCCGGCACCATCGACAACGACATCAACTGCACCGATTACACCATCGGCTTTGATACCGCCGCCAACACGGCGGTGGAGTGCATCGACCGTCTGCGCGACACCATGCAGTCCCACGAGCGCTGCTCCGTGGTGGAGGTCATGGGTCACCGCGCCGGGTATCTGGCGCTGTATGTGGGCGTGGCTGTGGGCGCTACGGCGGTGCTGGTGCCGGAGCGCGAATACGACTTCGAGCAGCACGTGGCGGAGAAGATCCGCCGGGCCCGGCTGCGCGGCAAGACCAACTTTATGATCGTGGTGGCCGAGGGCGCCGCCAGCGGCATCGCCGTGGGCGAGGAGATCCGGGAGAAGCTGGGACTGGATCCCCGCGTCACCATTCTGGGTCACATTCAGCGGGGCGGCAACGCCAGCGCCAAGGATCGTGTCATGGCTACCCGCATGGGCTACGAGGCGGTGCAGCTGCTGGCGGAGGGGCAGACCAACCGCATCATCTGCGCCAGAGGCGAGCAGATCACCGATGTGGACATCGACGAGGGACTGGCCATGAAGAAGACGCTGAATCCCGAGGAGCTGGAGGTCATGACCGTCATGACCGGCCGGTAAGCGCATCGTACAGCATACAAAAGAACGCCGTCTGCCCGCGCAGACGGCGTTCTTTTGCAGACCGGGCGGTGTACCGCCGCAGGAGGGGGACAGGCTTGCCATGGGAGGGTGCCTGTGCTATACTACGGATATCATCCTAAGTAAGGAGAACGCACCATGCTGCAGATCGTAATGGCCTTTGCACCTCTCGTGTTTTTGATCCTTTACGCGCTGAAGACCCGTAAGATGGCGGATGCCATGGTACTGGCCACGCTGCTGGCTATGGTGCTGCTGCACCGGCAGCATTTTCTCACCGGTACCATCGACGCTATGTACGCCGTGCTGTCCAACTCCTCGTACCAGTTTGCACTGTGCGTCATCATCGGCTTCGGCGGCATGATCACGCTGTTTCAGGAGTCCGGCGCCCTTATGGGCTTCCGGGATCTGCTGCTGAAGATAGCCTCCGGTCCCAAGCGGACGCTGGTGCTGGCGTGGCTCATGTCGGCCATCATGTTTCTGGACGAGTACCTCAGCGCCCTGACGGTGACCTTCTCCATGCGGGAGATCACCGATAAAAACCGTATCCCCCGGGAGCATCTGGCGCTGCAGGCCAATATCATCGCGTGCTGCCTGTGTGTCGCCGTGCCGTTTTCCAGCTGGACGGCGTTCAGCGTAGGACTGATCTCGGCACACGGCCTCGGCTTCAGTGACTATGTCCGCGCCATTCCCTATATGTTCTACCCGCTGGGCATGATGCTGCTGTGCCTGCTGCTGGCGGTAGGGGCCTTCCCCAAGCTGGGCGGGCTGAAGCGCGCCTATCAGCGGGTACAGAGCGGCGGCCTCGCCTTTGAGCGGGACGACACCATGGAAAAGCTGGTGGACATCCCCGATGTGGACGAGAGCTGCGTGTCCTCCGCGTGGAATGCCATCGTACCGCTGGCGGTGCTGGTGGGCGGCACCATCGCCTACGGCAACGATCTGGTTCACGGCATGATCATGGCCATTATCGCCCAGTTCCTGCTGTATGTACCACAGAAGATCATGACCGTGGGGAAGTTCTTCGAGCATTTCTTCAACGGAGCCAAGGGCATGACCACGCTGGCCATCGTGGTGGGCTTCGGCTTCATGCTCAGTGAGGCCAACCGGGGCCTGGGCCTCTTTGATGCGCTGATCACCAGCATCGGCGGCGCCGTACCCGCGTTTTTGATCCCGGCGCTGGCATTTCTGCTGGTGGCGGCAACGGTATTCGCCGTGGGCAGCTGCTGGGTGGTCATGACCCTCGCCATCCCGGTATTCCTGCCGCTGGCTGCGTCCGTGGGGCTGCCTGCGCCGGTGATCGTCGCCGCCATCATGAGCGGCGTGTCGCTGGGGTACAGCACCTGCTTCTATGCCGACGCGGTGTTCATGACCACGGCGGGTACCGGCGTGTCCAACATCACCATCATCAAGACCACGGCACCCTACGCCGCGGTGGGAGCGGTGGCGGCGGTGATCGGATTTTTGCTGTGCGGTCTGGGCATATTGTAACAGCGTATAAGCGGGGGCGGATATCCGAAGGGATGTCCGCTCCTGTTCTTTGCGGCTTTTTAACTCGACTTGGCGCGGGTTTTCTGGTATACTGCCATCAGTTTATCAAGAAGGAGGGGATCACGCTTATATGGATACTGACGGCGGTGACTATCCGGGTAACCATCTGAACTGCCATCTGTTTGTGGGAGCATATCTGCGCTGTGTTTTGCGGGGCAGACGTGCTTTTTTGCGCTTATAGGCGTCTATCCACCGGTAAAAAACAGACGACAGAAAAGGAGTTACATATTTTGTCAACCACAACTTGTATTGTATTTATGGCGGTCTGCCTGCTGCTGTCCGCCTATTTTTCCGCCACAGAGACGGCGTTTTCCTCCGCCAACACCACGCGGCTCCGGACGCTGGCGGAGAAGGGGAGCAGAAACGCGGCGCTGAGTCTGAAGCTGCTGGGGCAGTACGACCGGCTGCTGTCCACCATCCTCATCGGCAACAACATCGTCAATATCGCCACCGCGTCCATCGGCACGGTGCTGTTCGTGCGGCACTACGGCGATGCGGGCGCCACCATCTCCACGGTGGTGGTGACGGTGGTGGTGCTGATCTTCGGCGAGATATCCCCCAAGAGCATCGCCAAGGACTGCGCGGAGAGGTGCGCCATGCTGTCCGCCCCCATCCTGCGGGTGCTCATCTGGGTGCTGATGCCCCTGAATCTGCTGTTCTCCCTGTGGAAAAAGCTGCTGAACAAGGTTTTCCGCCTCAGCGGCGAAAGCAAGATGTCCCAGGAGGAGCTGCTGATGCTGGTGGACGAGGTGCAGCAGGAGGGCAGCATCGACCGGGACGAGGGCGAGCTGCTGAAAAACGCCATCGGCTTTTCCGAGCAGGAGGTCCAGGACATCCTGATCCACCGGGTGGATCTGGCGGCGCTGCCCGTCACCGCCGGCAAGGAGGAGGTAGCCGCGCTGTTCACCCAGACCAAGTACTCCCGGCTGCTGGTCTACGACGGCTCCATCGACCATATTCTGGGCACCGTCCACCAGAAGGACTTCTATGTGGGCTGCGGCGTGACGGATAAGCCGCTGCGGGACATCATCGCCCCGCCGGTGTTCGCGCTGGAGAACGAGCCCATCCGCCTGCTGCTGAAGAAGCTGCAGCAGGCCAAGACCCATGTGGCCGTGGTGGTGGACGAGTACGGCGGCACCTGCGGCATCGTCACCATGGAGGACATTCTGGAGGAGCTGGTGGGCGAGATCTGGGACGAGCACGACGAGGAGGAGGTGTTCCTGCGGAAGCTGGGGCCGGACACCTACGCCGTGGACGCGGCCATGGATCTCGCGGACTTCGCCGCGTACTTCCGCCTCAAGACCGATTCGGAGATGGTATCCGTCAGCGGCTGGGTCATGGAGCAGTTCGGCCGGGTGCCGGAGGCCGGGGACAGCTTTACCTGCGGCGATCTGCGGGTGCAGGTCACCCGGGTGGAGAACCACCGCATCGAGGAGATCCATGTGGAGCAGGAGACGCCGAAGGCCACTGCGTGACCGATATAGACCTGTATGGTTGCAGGAAAAAAGCCGCGTGAGCGGCTTTTTTCCTTTGCGTGGCGATAGAAAACGGCGGTTTTTGCGCCACCACGCCAAAAAATTGTCAGGTATACAAAAAATGTTTTGGTTTCGTTAAGAAAATGTGGTACAATAGATGATATCACAGGCGGCAGCTCGAAGGAGGACACACCATGCAGAAGACTGTACGCAGCCAGCAGGCGCTGTTTCAATTCCGGGGCATCCCACCGATCGGGATGACCGTCTCCATGGCCTTGCAGCATCTGGTGGCCATGATCGTGGGGTGCGTGACCCCGGCTATCATCATCGCCCACACCGTGGGGCTGCCGCAGAGCCAGCGGGTGCTGCTGATCCAGGCGTCGCTGGTGATGTCGGCGGTGACCACGCTGTTGGAGCTGTTCCCCATTGGCGGACGGTTCGGCGCGGGGCTGCCGGTCATCTTCGGCGTCAGCTTTGCGTATCTGCCCAGTATGCAGGCCATCGCCTCCGGCGGCGGCGGACTGTCCGCTGTGGCGGGGGCCATGATCGTGGGCGGCGTGGTGGCCACGCTGGTGGGCATCTTCATCAAGCCCATCCGCCGCCTGTTCCCGCCGGTCATCACCGGCACGGTGGTGTTCACCATAGGCCTTTCCCTGTATCCCACGGCCATCCACTACATGGCCGGCGGCGCCGGCAACACCTACGAGTCTGTGGTGACGGAGCGCGGCCTTACCGAGGCGCTGGTCTACGGCTCATGGCAGAACTGGGCCATCGCGGCGTTTACGCTGGCGGTGGTGCTGGTGCTGACCAACCACGGCAAGGGCATCTGCAAGCTGGCGTCCATCCTGCTGGGTATTCTGGCGGGCTACGCCGTGGCGCTGGCGGCGGGTATGGTGGATCTGTCCGGCATCGGCGAGGCGTCGTGGTTCTCGCTGCCGCAGGTGCTGCCCTTCGGCGTCACCTTTGAGCCCTCCGGCTGCATCGCATTGGGGCTGCTGTTCGCCATCAACTCCATTCAGGCCATCGGCGACCTGACCGCCACCACCGTGGGCGGTATGGACCGGGAACCCACAGACCGGGAATTGCAGGGCGGTATCGCGGCCTACGGCGTCAGCAATATCCTGACGGCGCTGCTGGGCGGTCTGCCCACGGCCACCTATTCCCAGAACGTGGGTATCGTGGCCACCAACAAGGTAATAAACCGGTGGGTGTTTGCCATGACCGGCGGCTTTCTGCTGCTGGCAGGCGTGGTGCCTAAGTTCTCCGCCGTCCTGACCACCATCCCCCAGTGCGTGCTGGGCGGCGCTACGGTGGCGGTGTTCTCCACCATCGCCATGACCGGCATGAAGCTCATCGCCGGGGAGGGCATCACCGCCCGCAACACCACCATCGTGGGACTGTCTGCGGCGCTGGGCGTAGGCATCTCGCAGGCGGCGGAGGCGCTGGCACAATTCCCGGAGGCCGTGACCACCATCTTCGGCAAGTCGCCGGTGGTCATCGCCACGCTGTTGGCGGTGTTCCTGAATCTGGTGCTGCCGCGAGAGGACAAATGACGCATAAAAAAGGGAGCCGTCCCACAGGACGGCTCCCTTTTTTATGCGTCAGCAAGCTCCAGCACCACGGGGCAGTGGTCGCTGCCGGTGATCTCCGGCCAGATGTCCGCGCTTTTGACGCGGGGCATCAGCCGCTGGGACACGATGAAGTAGTCGATGCGCCACCCGGCGTTGTTCTCCCGTGCGTGGAAGCGGTAGCTCCACCACGAATAAGCGCCGGTGCGGTCGGGGTACAGGGCGCGGAAGGTGTCCACGAAGCCGCTGGCGAGCAGCTGGGTCATCTTGTCCCGCTCCTCGTCGGAGAAGCCGGGATTCATCCGGTTGGACTTGGGATTCTTCAGGTCGATCTCCTGATGGGCCACGTTCAGATCGCCGCAGTAGACCACCGGCTTTTGGGCGTCCAGCTCCATGAGATAGGCGCGGATATCGTCCTCCCACGCCATGCGGTAGTCCAGCCGCGCCAGCTGATCCTTGGAGTTGGGGGTGTAGCAGCAGACCAGATAGAAGTCCTCGAACTCCGCCGTGATGACCCGTCCCTCGTGGCGGTGTACGTCATCCCCGAAGTCGTAGGTCACGGACAGGGGCTGGCGGCGTGTGAACACGGCGGTGCCGGAGTAGCCCGCCTTGTCGGCGCTGTTCCAGAAGCGGTGGTAGCCCTCCAGCGCAAAGGATGCCTGCTCCGGGCGCATCTTCGTCTCCTGCAAGCAGATGACATCGGCATCCGCCAGTGTGCAGAAATCCAGAAAGCCCTTATTCAGACAGGCCCGCAGGCCGTTGACGTTCCATGAGATCAGCCGCATGATGTGTCCCTCCGAGTTTCTCAAGACATTGCGGCTATTGTATCACACTTTCCGCCGCCGCACAATCCCGGTCTGCGGAATGTGTCGGATGCCGGCTGCGTCCCGGTGCGGCGGGTGGCCACCGCCAGACGGTCGATGTCCCAGCCGGTCTGCCAGCGGGCGCAGTAGTCCTCGGTACAGTGCTTGAACCGGGAGAACAGCCGCTGCGCCCGGCGCTCGTCGCTATAGACCTTCCACAGCCCCGCACACTTGAAATCACAGGCGCGGTGGTCGATGAAGCCCTGCACGTCCTCCGGCGGGTAGCTGAGGAACAGCCCCACCTCGTGGGGGAATTGGCCATCTTCCCGGAACCGGCGGATGAGCTGGGCGACGCAGCGGCCGCAGCCGCCGTCGGCGGGGTATCCGGCGTCCGACAGGATGCGCCGCGCCAGGCGGTTTTGCAGGTCACGGTGCAGCACGGCGGGGCGGTAGAGGTATAGCAGCGCCTGTCCATCCTTGAAGCGGATGGGCAGCAGGCAAAGGCCCTTGGGCGCCAGCAGCCGGTTCAACCGGCGGATATCGTCCAGCAGCGCGCCCTCGTCGCGGCAGGGGCAGGGAAACAGACTGCCCGTCTTGATGCCCGCCAGCGTGGGCGCGCCCTGCTTGACCAGAATTTCCTCCGACATGGAAAACCTCCTTTTGATGCTGTGTGCAGTGTGCCGTAAAAACGGCGCGGTCATACGCGGTTAGATTCATTTAACTGACACACAATAAAAAATGCCGCGGCGGTTAAATGACTTTAACTCGGATTGTAGCACAGCGGCGAAGCGTTGTCAAGGGCGGCGGGCAACCACGTTGGCGCGCAGGGGGCGGGAGGCGTCCGCATCAAAAAAGGATGGCTGTCTCTTTTGAGACAGCCATCCTTTTTTCACGATTCAGAATCCGAACACCACGCCCACGGCGGCACTGGCCAGAATGAACAGAATGGGGTGCAGGTTTTTGGTGAATTTGACCCACCGCGTCAGCACCAGCAGCACAGCCGCCAGCGCGATGGCCTTCCAGTTCAGCAGCGTCAGACCGGTGCCGCCGACATTCACCAGTGCGATGAGCACCACGGAGATACCTGCCGCCGCCACCAGCGCGGTGGAGGCGGGGCGCAGACCGTAAAAGGCGGCGCTGACCCATTTGCTGTCGCGGAACGCCTTCAAAAACGCCGCCACGATGAGGATGACGATGACCGACGGCGTCACAAGACCCAGCGTGGCGATGAGCGCGCCGCCGACGCCGCCGGTGGTGAAGCCCACATAGGTGGCCATGTTCACGCCGATGGGGCCGGGGGTGGACTCGGACACCGCCAGCATATCCGCCAGCTGGGCGCGGGTGAACCAGCCGGTGCGGTCGGCCATATCCTGCAAAAAGGGGAGGGTGGCCAGTCCGCCGCCCACGGCGAAGAGACCGGTCTTGAAAAACTCCCAGAAAAGATGGAGGTACAGCATTATTTCTCCCTCCTTATCAGGTTCTGGATGACGATGCCGCACAGGGCGGCGGCCGCCACAAAGATCACGGGGGAGAGATCCGTGAACAGGGAGGCCGCCAGCACCGCGACGAAGATCACGGCGGCGGGCCAGTCCTTCACGGAGCTTTTCAGCAGCTTCAGCACGGCGTTGAAGATCAGCACGCACACGCACACGCGGATCCCGGCAAAGGCGTGCTGCACCCAGTCCAGATGGGAGAAGCTGTTGATAACGCCGGCCAGCACCGTGATGATGAGAAGGGAGGGGAACACGATGCCCAGCGTGGCCGCGATGCCGCCCACGACGCCCCGCTGCTTCTGCCCCACGAAGGTGGCGGTGTTGACGGCGATGATGCCGGGCGTACACTGGCCGATGGCGAAATAGTCCACCAGCTCCTCGTCGGTGGCCCAGCCCTTGTTCTCCACCACCTCCCGCTGGAGGATGGGCAGCATGGCCATGCCGCCGCCGAATGTCATGACCCCCACCTTGGCAAAGGTGAGGAACAGCTCCCACAGTAATTTCACAAGATCACCTCATTCAGAATATCCATAGAGACCCCGGACGGACACCTCGCCGCTGTACAGCGTCTCCGCGGCGCCGTCTTCGTATCGCACCGTCAGGCCGTATTGCGGGTCGATGCCCTCCGCCACGGCACGGCGCACCGCATCGCCGCGCACCACCTGCACCTGCTGCCCGATATTGACGCAGCGGGCGCGGTAGTCCTCCTGCCACAGAGCGGGGTCGGGGAGGGCGTGGTCGTGCAGCTCCGTCAGCTCGCCCACCAGCGCCTGCGCCAGCGTGTCGCGGGACACGTCGCGCTCCAGCTGGCTGCGGAGGGACGTGGCGATAGCCGCCACGTCGGGGGAGAAGTCATCGGCGGTCTGGGACACGTTGACGCCGATGCCCACGATGACCCAGTCCGGCGTGCCGTCGGGACGGAACGCCGACTCCGTCAGGATGCCGCAGACCTTTCTGCCGCCCAGCAGCAGGTCGTTGGGCCACTTGATGCCGCAGCGCAGACCGCAGACGTTTTCGATGGCACGGCACACCGCCACCGCCGCCAGCGGCGTGATCGTGGGCAGCGTCTCCGCGCAAAGGCCGGTGCGCCACAGGACGGACAGGTACAGACCCAATCCCGGCGGGGACTGAAAGCACCGCCCCATACGGCCACGGCCCGCCGTTTGGCAGTCCGCCGTCACCACGGCGGACGCGGCACCCTCCGCCGCCAGACGCTTGCACTGGGTGTTGGTGGAGTCCAGCGTGTCGTAGTGATATACCGGGATGTCCATGGCCCCGCCTCCTTTTCCCCGTAATGTTACCACGATTCGCGGGGACTGTAAATAGAGATACCTGCCGAGGACGGACATGGAAAAAATGGGGGGTTTGTCGAATTTGCCAAAGAAATGCCGGGATTTTGGCGGTTTCTTGGCGTAGAAATGTATTGCTTTTTCTGGGGGCGGCTCGTATAATAGGCGAGAAAATGAGAGGAGGGACAGCCATGATCTGCCAGTATACGATGAAAACGCAGATGACGGCTCCTATTGTTTCCATTTTTGATATTGTTGTTTCCATTGGCCGGTGATCGTTTCACCGGTTATTTTTTTGTGTTTGCAAGTAATTGGAAATAAAGAGTGAAGAAAGAGAGGAATTGTCACATGAACAAAAAACTCGGACAAGAAGCGATCTACGATGCCCGCGAATTGGGCGTCCCCCGGATGATGCTGCTGGGCCTGCAGCACCTGTTCGCCATGTTCGGCGCTACGGTACTGGTACCCATTCTGGTCAGCGGCTACGGCCTGCCCCTGTCCATCCAGACCACGCTGCTGTTTGCCGGTATCGGCACGCTGCTGTTCCACGTCTGCACCAAGTTTAAGGTACCCGCCTTCCTGGGCTCCTCCTTCGCCTTTCTGGGCGGCTTCCAGGCGGTAGCCAATCTGGACAGCGGCAAGTTCGCCGCCATGACCGGCGAGGAGAAGCTGCCCTACGCACTGGGCGGCGTGGTGGTCGCGGGTCTGCTGTATCTGGTGCTGGCGCTGCTGTTCAAGCTGGTGGGCGCCAAGAAGGTCATGCGGTTCTTCCCCCCCATCGTCACCGGCCCCATCATCATCCTCATCGGTCTGAACCTGTCCGGCACCGCCGTGACCAACGCCTCCACCAACTGGTGGCTGGCACTGTGCGCCATCGCCATCATCATCGTCGCCAATATCTGGGGCAAGGGCATGATCAAGATCATCCCCATCCTGCTGGGTGTGGTGGGCAGCTACATCGTGGCGCTGATCTTCCATCAGGTGGACTTCACGGAGGTCGCCAGCGCCAACCTTGTGGGCCTGCAGAAGTTTGTCATCGCTAAGTTCGACGTGACCTCCATCCTTGTCATGGCGCCCATCGCCATCGCCGCCATGATGGAGCACATCGGCGACATCTCCGCTATCTCCTCCACCACCGGCAAGAACTTCATTGAGGATCCCGGCCTGCACCGCACCCTGCTGGGTGACGGTCTTGCCACCGCCTTCGCCGGTATGTTCGGCGGCCCTGCCAACACCACCTACGGCGAGAACACCGGCGTGTTGGCACTGAGCCGCGTGTACGATCCCCGGGTCATCCGTCTGGCGGCGCTGTACGCCATCATCCTCAGCTTCTCCCCCAAGTTTGACGCACTGGTCAACTCCATCCCCACCGCTATCGTGGGCGGTGTCAGCTTCGTGCTGTACGGTATGATCTCCGCCGTGGGCGTGCGCAACGTGGTGGAGAACAAGGTGGATCTCACCAAGTCCCGCAACCTCATCATCGCCGCCGTCATCTTCGTGTGCGGTCTGGGCTTCGCCTCCGCCGGCGGCATCACCTTCACCGTGGGCAGCGCCGACATCACCCTGACCGGTCTGGCCATCGCCGCACTGGCGGGCGTGATCCTCAACGCCATCCTGCCCGGCAACGACTACGAGTTCGGCAAGAGCGTCGAGGGCGATGCCAGCGCCGATCTGGGCAGCTATTAAGAGACAGCGCAAACGACAAAAAAGGAACAGGCTCCCAGAGCCTGTTCCTTTTTTGTCGTGTTTTTACGCCTCCTGCGCGGTCTCCGACTGCTCGGACGGCTCCTCCGTCTGCTCCTCCGGACGGTCTGCGCGGCCATACAGCACGGTCATGCGGCGGATCTTCTCCGCCAACTCCGGCGTCAGCTCGCCGGGCAGCAGACGCCACTGCCAGTTGCCGCTCTGGGTGCCGGGGATGTTCATGCGGTGTCCTGCGCCAAGCCCCAGATAGTCCTGCATCTGCGCCACAAACAGCTCCGACACGCTGCTCATGCCGCCGCGGATGACGCCCCAGTGGAAGCCCTCTGCCTCCGTCAGTGCCAGATATTCCTGGGCGTAGGCAATATCCTCCGGCTTGGCCTCCTGCCGCCAGAGGGCCAGGGGGCTATTATCGTGGGTGCCGGTGTAGCAGATACAGTGGTCGGTGTAGGTGTGGGGCAGGTAGTTGCTGCTGTCCCGGGAGTCAAAGGCGAACTCCAGCACCTTCATGCCGGGCCAGCCGGAGTCGTGCAGCAGCTTCTGCACACCGGGGGTGGGGTAGCCCAAGTCCTCGGCAATAAACTCCAGCTGGGGGAACCAGCCCTTGAGCCGATCCACCAGATCCATGCCGGGGCCGGGGACCCAATGTCCGTTTTTGGCCGTCGTCTCGCCGTAGGGTACCGCCCAGTAGCTGTCAAGACCGCGGAAGTGGTCGATGCGGATGACGTCGTACAGCCTGCCGGTGCCGTCGATGCGGCGGATCCACCAGCCGAAGCCGTCCTCCCGCATGCGGTCCCAGTCGTACAGCGGGTTGCCCCACAGCTGTCCGTCGGCGCTGAAATAGTCTGGCGGTACACCGGACACGGCCTTGGGGATCAGCGTCTCGTCCAGCTGGAAGAACTCCGTCTCCGCCCACACGTCGGCGGAATCCATGGCCACATAGATGGGCAGGTCGCCGATGATGCGGATACCCTGCGCGTGGACATAGTCCCGCAGCCGGTTCCACTGCTGGAAGAACAGATATTGCAGGTAGGTGAAGAACTCCACGTCCTCCCGCAGCAGGGCGCGGTACTTCTCCACCGCCCCCTCCTGCCGCAGACGGATGTCATCGGGCCACTCCGTCCACGCCTTCATGCCGAAATGGCGCTTGCAGGCCATAAACAGGGCGTAATCCGGCAGCCAGCGGCTGTTTGCCTCCTCGAAGGCGGCCACGGCCTCGCTGCTGCGCTGCCAGCCCCGCTTGAAGGCCTTGTGCAGCAGGTCGAACCGCTTTTCATAGATGCGGCCGTAGTCCACATACCGGGGATCGCCGCCCCACTTGCACCGGCTGCACTCAGATCTGGTCAGCAGACCGTCGGCGATCAGCAGCTCGGGGTCGATGTAGTAGGGGTTCCCGGCGTAGGCCGAAAAGCTCTGGTACGGCGAATCGCCGTAGCTGGTGGGGCCAAGCGGCAGCATCTGCCAGTAGCGCTGGCCCGCCGCGTGGAGGAAATCCGCGAAATCGTATGCCGCCTGTCCCAGCGTGCCGATCCCGTAGGGGGAGGGCAGCGAGGAGACGGCCATCAGAATACCACTGGAACGTTTCATAGCAGCACGTCACTTTCTATTGAGGATGAAGCGGGGCGGGCGAAATGCCCGCCCCGCTGTATGCAATATACGATACTCAGCCCTTGACGGCGCCGGCAGCCACACCCTTGATGATGTGCTTCTGGCAGCAGAGATAGAAGATGATGACCGGCAGGATGCTCAGCAGGATCAGCGCCATGGTGGCGCCCATGTCCACCTGTCCATAGCTGCCCTTCAGGTACTGCACCACGATAGGGATAGTACGGTAGTCGTTGATGTCCAGTACCAGGAACGGCAGCAGGAAGTCGTTCCACACCCACATGATCTCCAGCACGCCCACGGAAATGAAGGTAGGCTTCATCATGGGCAGTACCACCAGGAAGAAGGTGCGGACAGGTCCGCAGCCGTCGATAGCAGCCGCCTCTTCAATCTCCAGCGGAATGGATTTCACAAACCCAGCGAACATGAATACCGCCAGTCCTGCGCCAAAGCCCAGATAGATGACGGGGATGGTCCAAGGCGTATCCAGGTGCAGCTTATTGGCCGTGCGGGACAGGGTGAACATCACCATCTGGAACGGCACTACCATGGAGAACACGCACAGGTAGTATACGATCTTGCTGAACAGGCTCCCCACACGCGCCACATACCAGGCGGCCATAGAGGTGCACAGCAGGATCAGCCCCGAGGACACCACAGTGATAAACAGGCTGAAGAACACAGCCTTGATAAAGGGATAGCTGCCGAAGGTCATGCCCTTGACGTAGTTCTGCAGTCCCATAAATGTGTCGGAGTTGGGCAGGGCAAATGTCTCCGTGTTGACGGCGGCGTTTGTCTTGAAGGAGTTGATCAGCACGATCAGGATGGGCAGCACGTAGATGACGCAGATCACGGTGAATACCACTGTCAGCGCCATCTTGCGGCGATCCTCCCGGGTTTTCAGACCTTTCTTCATCACTGCTGTACCTCCTTTTTACGGGTGGAGCGCAGCTGGATCAAACCGATGGCCGCCACCAGAATGAAGAACAGAACCGCCTTGGCCTGCGCCGTGCCGCGGTTGTTGCCGCTGGAGGAATAGAACGCGTTGTAGATGTTCAGCGCCAGCATCTCCGTGGTCTTGATCACACTTCCGTCCGGCTGCTGCAGGAACGGACGGCCCGCCGTCAGCGCCAGGTTCTGGTCAAACAGCTTGAAGCCGTTGGTCAGGGTCAGGAAGATGCAGATGGTGAAGGAGCTCATCATATTGGGGATAGTCACCTTCCACAGTGTCTGCCAGCGGGTGGCGCCGTCGATGCGGGCGGCCTCCAGCATATCCTCCGGCACAGCCTGCAGTCCGGCGATGTAGATGATCATCATATAGCCCACCTGCTGCCAGCATATCAGGATGATAAGACCCCAGAAGCCGTATTTGCTCTCCAGCACCACGGAGGTGTTGTACTTCACCAGAATGCCGTCGAAGATCATGGACCAGATGTAGCCCAGGACGATGCCGCCGATGAGGTTGGGCATGAAGAACACCGTGCGGAACAGGTTGGAACCTTTGATGTTCTGGGTCAGCGCATAGGCCACCGCAAAGGCCAGCGTGTTGATAAACAGCACCGATACAAAGGCGAACAGCGCCGTGAACCAGAAGGCGTGGAGGAAGCTGCTGTCGGAGAAGGCCTTCACATAGTTGCTAAAGCCCACCCACGTCCACTGGCTGATGAGCTTGAACTTACAGAAGGACAAAAACGCGCCCTGCAGAAAGGGCCACAGAAACCCGATGCAAAAAGCGGCGAAGGTGGGCAGCAGAAACAGCCACACCATCCGTTGAATAGGCCGGCGGATCAAACGGCTGTTCAGTGCCGCCGTATCCCGTTTTCGTTGAAATCGCTTCATTTGACCACTCCTGTTCTCCATCATATTGTTATGGCGAAAGCTCTTGGCCGAAGTCCCTTCGGCCGACAGCTTTCGTCACACCCTGTGTGTCAAAGAGAGAGAAACAGGGGGCGGGCGAAAAGCCCGCCCCCTGTTTTATGCAGTTTCCAGAGATACGTTAGGCGTTCTCGTTGGCGTACTGGGTAGCCCAGCCGTCCACGAACGCGGTCTTGACATCGTCCCAGCTGCCGTTGTCAGCGGTGTACTTGCTCAGAGCATCCACCACGGCGGCACGCCAATCGTTCACAGCGGGCGTGAAGTTGAAGGCCCAGGTGACAGGATAGCAGCCGTTGGCAACGTACTCGTTGGCCAGAGCACTGAACGGATTGGAGGGAGCCTTGGAGGACTTGAAGGGGCAAGCGCCGAACTGCTCGGACATCATGGTGGTGCCGGCATCAGAGGTAACGACCCACTTCAGGAAGTCCAGAGTAGCCTGAATGTCCTCGGGCTTGGCGTTCTTGTTGACGGACCAGTAGTTCTCGGTACCGGTGCACAGGCCGGCCTTCTCCTCGCCTTCCACGCCGCAGTAGATGGGGATCATGGTCAGATCATCGGGGTTCATGGCGAACTTGTCAGCAGCGGTCAGGTTGCTGTACTCCCAGGTACCGTTCTGATAGAACACGGCCTTGCCCTGGCCGAACTCGGCCTCAGCCTGGTCGCCGGTGGCGGTCAGCAGGGCGGCGCCGGTGGTGGCGGAGTCAGTGATGTACAGATCCCAAACGTTCTTGTAGTTGTCCAGATAAGTGCCCTTGATGGTGGCGGGCTTGGAGCTCACGCTGTCGTCACGGAACTCATAGAACAGAGGCATATTGGCCAGATGGCCGGAGAAACGCCAGGAGGAACTGCCATCCAGACCGGCGGAGGTGAAGGCATCGAAGCCCAGCTCAGCAGCGCGGGCGTGGATGTCATCGGCAACGGCCTTCAGGGACTCGAAGTTGGTGATCTCGTCCAGAGAGTGACCAGCCTGCTCCAGCAGAGCCTTGTTGACGATGATGCCGTAGGTCTCCAGGCAGTAGGCGATGGAGATGACCTCACCGTTGGCGTTCTTCAGAGCGTAGTCCTTGGAAACCAGCTCGTTGTACACGTCGGTGCTGCTCAGATCGTAGCAGAAATCACCCCAGGTAGCCACGCCGCCCTCGTTGCACTGGAACAGGGTGGGAGCGGCATCCTTGTCCATCTCGGACACCAGCATGGTCTCGTACTCGCCGGAGGCGGCGGTCACGACCTTGACAGGCACGCCGGTCTCGGCGGTGTAGGTCTTGGCCAGAGCCTGCCAGGCATCCTCGGACTCGGGCTTGAAGTTCAGGTAGTACACGCTGCCGGTGGCAGTGTCGCCGCCCTCGTTGGGGTCGGCATCGGGCTGCTTCTGCTCGCCGCAGGCCACCAGAGACAGAGCCATCACGAGAGCCAGAAGCATTGCAAGAAACTTCTTCATTTGAGATTACTCCTTTAACAAATTTATTTTCACGCCGATCCCGGCGCAAAAACCAGATCAGATGCTTTTCACGGAGGCGCCCTCCCGCAGCTGGGTGGGCAGCACCTCGCAGCAGTGGGCGCCGTGACCCCGGAGCATACCCAGCAGGATCTGGGCGCTGCGCCGTCCCATCTCCTCCATCGGCTGGCACAGGGTAGTCAGCGGCGGCTCGATGTAGGCGGACAGCTCCAGCCCGTCGATGGCGATGACGGAGCAGTCCTCCGGCACCCGGCGTCCCGCGTCCCGCAGCGCCCGCATGGCGCCGATGGCCATGGAGTCGGCAATGGCGAACAGCGCCGTAAACTCCGCGCCCTGCCGCAGCTTTTCGCGGACAGCCTCGTAGGCATCCCGAATGTCGAAGCTGCCGGCGCACATGACCAAATCCTCGTCCAGCGGGATGCCGTGGCTCTCCAGCGCCTTGCGATAGCCCTGGTAGCGCAGCTGGCTGATGGACTGATCGTCCTCCCGGCAGATCAGCGCCGCAATGCGTCGGTGACCGTGGTCATACAGGTGATCCACCGCCTGCCGCGCCGTCTCCTCGTCGGCGATGGACACGGCGGAATACTCGCCCACGCGGAGGGTGCCGTACTGGTTGGAGTAGGAGCAGCACACGAAGGGTACGTTCAGCATGGTCAGATCCTCCGGCGTGTAGTCGAAACGTCCGCCCAGAAAGATAATGCCCTGCAAACGCTTTTCCCGCTCCATGACGGCGGCACGCTGTACCTCATCGCCGCAGGAGGGGATCTGCTGCATCACCAGAGAAAAGCCGGCGTCGGTGACGGTCTTTTCAATGGCGTGGATAATGTCCGTGTAGAAGGGATTGGACACGCCGCGCACCACAAGGCCGATGGCCTCGGACTTGGTGCGTACCAGAACACGGGCGCTGTCGTTAGGAATATAGTTGCAGGCATCAATGACCGCCTGCACCTTGCGGCGCACATCGTCGCTGACGTCAGGCTTGCCGTTGAGCACACGGGATACAGTGCTGACGCTGACGCTGCACTGCTTTGCGATGTCCTTGATCGTCATGCCGATGGTCCTTCCTGTCGTAATATGTGGAAGAAAAGCGAATGTCGGAAACCTTACCGGAAACGTTACCGCGCTCTATGGTGCTTATCCTAACAACTTTCTATAAAAATGTCAATGGATTTTACTATTTTTGCCGAAACGCACATAATGAACAGGCGGTTTCTTGTGAAAATCACAAGAGACGCGCCCACCGGCGCGCCCCTTGCGGCGTTTGTTCCTTATTTTGCGATGCCCAGCTCCCGGAGAAGCTCCTCCAATCGGCTTTCGCCCACCACGCAGACGCCGCGCTCCCGCAGCAGCGCTGCCGCCGTACCCCAGCCGTCGGTGAGGGTGCCGGAGAAGCTGCCGTCGTAGATCTGCCCGCTGCCGCAGGAGGGACTGCGCTCCTTCAGCACGGCGGTGGTGCAGCCGTACAGCGCCGCCAGACGCAGCGCCTCCTCCGCGCCCCGGCGGTACTGGGTCGTCACATCCGTCCCATCGGCGCTGACCACCCGGTCATTTTGCTGCTCCGAGGGGGCGCGGGGCGTGGGAAGCCCACCCAGCTGCTCCGGGCATACGGGGACGACGAGGCCGTGCCGCGCCAGCGCCTGCGCCAGCGGATGGGGCTTGCTTTTCCCGTCGTAGCGGCAGGCGCAGCCCAGCAGACACGCGCTGATGAGGATCATACGGCCAGCTCCTTTCCATCCAGCGCGGCATAGACCAGCGTTTCGCCCTGATATTGCAGCTTCAGGGAGAAAAACGGCGTGTCCGGCTGCCGGATGAGGTCGAGGAAGATCTTGTCTCCCACCCACTGGGGCAGGGCGGCCAGCGCGTCCTTGTGCAGCCACTCCAGCACGCCCTCGCTGCACTCGTGGATGTGTCCCGTCCAGCCGGTGGCGGTGAACAGGTGCATATATTCGCCCTCCCACTCGTCGGATACGAAGGTGATGACGGCACGATAGCGGTAGTCCGTCAGGGCCAGACCCGTCTCCTCCAGCGTCTCCCGGCAGACGCACTCCTCCGGGCTTTCGCCCTCCTCACACTTGCCGCCCACGCCGATCCACTTGTCGTGGTTCAGGTCGTTCTCCTTCTTGATGCGGTGGAGCATCAGGTACTCACCGCGGGGATTTTCAATATAGCAAAGGGTGGTGTTTTTCATGGCGCTCCGTCCTTTCGATTTACAAGCTTCGACACATAGTATATAATGCGGGGAGAGACAATGCAAGCCATACTGGGGAGGAAAACATATGTCGACAGTCAGACCCGGGCGCTACCGCCACTTCAAGGGAAACGAATACGAGGTCATCGGCGTCGCCCGCCACTCCGAGACGCTGGAGGAAATGGTAGTCTACCGCGCCCTGTACGGCGCCGGCGGCCTGTGGGTGCGTCCCACCGCCATGTGGACGGAGCAGGTGGAGCGGGACGGCTACTGCGGCCCCCGCTTCCGGCTGGCGGAGGGGGACTGATGGCGGATTACACGGTCATCCGCTCCCGCCGCCGCACCATGGCGCTGGAGGTGACGCGGGAGGGCGCGGCGCTGGTGCGGGCGCCCCTCCGGGCATCGGAGGCGGACATCACCCGCTTCGTGGAGGAGCACCGGGCGTGGCTGGACAAGCACCTTGCCCAGCGGCAGGCGTATCTGGCGGCGCACCCGGCGCCGCCGCCGGAGCAGATCGAGCTGTGGCGGCGGCAGGCCAAGGCGGTGCTGCCGGAACGGATGGCCTACTGGGCGGCCCGCATGGGCGTGGAGCCCGCCGGTATCACCATCACCGCCGCCCGCACCCGCTTTGGAAGCTGCTCCGGCAAGAACCGGCTCAGCTTCTCCCTGTATCTGATGGACTATCCGGCGGAGGCCATCGAGTACGTGGTGGTGCATGAGCTGGCGCATATCCGGCACCACGACCACTCCTCGGCGTTCTACGGGGAGGTGGCGCGCTATCTCCCGGACTGGCGCGCCCGCCGTGCGCTGCTGAAAAAATAGGGAATTGCCCGGCAAAGCGGGCAATTCCCTATTTTTTTTCTGTGTCGGACAGGTACAGCGCCTCCGCTTGCTGCTGGGCGGCGGCTAACCGGACGGCAGCCTGTTCCACCGCGCCGTCGGCAAGGTTTTGCAGCGCATCCGTGATGGCGTTGCAAAGCAGCGTGTACATTTTCTGATAGGACATTTTATCACCTCTGTTGCGTCAAAACTTCGTCATTCACACATAAAAGTATACTGCTTCGCTATTATTTTGTCAATACTTCGTCATGGAGGCGGCAAAATGAAGGATCCGTTGAGCAGATACACGCTGCGCGTGGAGCAGGCGCTGCTGGATAAGCTGGGCTATATCGCGGAATATGAGGGGCGCACCAAAAACCGCGAGCTGGAGCAGATGATCAAAAAGCGCATTGCGGAATTTGAAAAGGAACACGGCGAGATCAAGCCGGAGTGACAAAAAGAGGCCCCATCCGTGCGGATGGGGCCTCTTTATCGCAGATATGTTACCACTCCAGGTTCTTTTCCGTCTCCTTGCTGAAAACGTGGGCCACGTTGCCGCCGAAGATCATGTTGACCTCGCTGCCCATGGGGAAGTGGGCGGCATTGCCATTGGTGGGGACGATGACCACCACGTCGTGACCGTTGGTGGAGATGTGCAGATGCACGGACGAGCCCATCAGCTCGCTGACGTCCACCTTGCCCCTGACGCCGTCGGCGCACAGCATGATATGATCGGGACGGACGCCCAGCACGATGTCCTGCTCCGGCACGTCCTTGGCGCTGAGCCGCGCCTGCTTGTCATCGGCCAGCTCCACGGTGATGCCGTCCAGCGTCACGGCGTAGCGGCCGTTCTGCTTGATGAGACGGGCGTCGAAGAAATTCATCTGGGGCGTGCCGATGAAGCCCGCCACGAACAGGTTGGCGGGGTGATCGAATACCTCCTGCGGCGTGCCGATCTGCTGGATGAAGCCGTCCTTCATGATCACGATGCGGTCGCCCAGCGTCATGGCCTCGGTCTGGTCGTGGGTCACATAGATAAAGGTGGTGTCGATGCGCTGGCGCAGCTTGATCAGCTCGGCACGCATCTGGTTGCGCAGCTTGGCGTCCAGATTGCTCAGCGGCTCATCCATCAGGAACACGGCAGGGTCGCGGACGATGGCGCGGCCGATGGCCACGCGCTGGCGCTGACCGCCGGACAGCGCCTTGGGCTTGCGGTCCAGATACTGGGTGATATCCAGGATCTCGGCGGCCTCCCGCACCTTCCGGTCGATCTCGTCCTTGGGTACCTTCTTCAGCTTCAGAGAGAATGCCATGTTCTCATACACGGTCATGTGAGGATACAGGGCATAGTTCTGGAACACCATGGCGATGTTGCGATCCTTCGGCTCCACATCGTTCATCAGCTTGTCACCGATCCACAGCTCGCCGGAGGTGATGTCCTCCAGACCGGCGATCATCCGCAGGGTGGTGGACTTGCCGCAGCCGGAGGGGCCCACCAGCACGATGAATTCCTTGTCCGCGATCTCCAGACTGAACTGCTGGACGGCCACTACGCCCTCCTCGGTGATCTGGAGGCTGCTCTTTTTCTCCGCAGACTCCTCGCCCTTCTTGGCCTTTTTCTTCTTCTCGGTGTTGGGGTAGACCTTCTTCAGATCCTTCAAAATCACCTTTGCCATACAACTTGACTGTAGCTGCCCTGCCTCCGCAAACGACAGCCTCACGCGGGGCGGAAAATGTCCCTCGCGTCTTACGGCAAGTCTCCACATTGCCGCACCGCCAGCCACAGCGGCTCATTCCTCCTTTTCATTTGCCGGTGCGGTGCAAAAAGTGGAGTGCGCCGTACCGGTGGGGATAGATGGTAGTATAGTACACGAAAACGTTTCCAAATGCAAGCACTTTTGTGAAATCTGTGAGAAAAAAGGAGCGCCGCGCCCACAGCAGAGAGGGCGCGGCGCTGTATCATAGATCGACGATCACGGGCGCATGGCCGATGGCGGGCAGCAGCGTTTCCAGCACATCGGCGGTTTTCAGCCGCAGGGTGCTGGTGCAGATGCAGGGGTGGCAGGAGAAGCAGGGGGCGTCATAGACCTCCCGGTCAATGAGCAGCTGCACCCGGTTTTCCGTGTCGTTGGCAAGCCCCAGCACCGTGGCGGAGCCGGGGGTGCAGTGCAGCAGCTCCCACAGCAGCTCCTCCGGCGCGAAGCTCAGCCGGGAGGAATTGATCTGGGCGCTGAGATCCTTGGTGTGGAACGGCTTGTCCGGCATCATGCACAGCAGATAGAACGCGGTCTTTTGCCGGTTGCACAGGAACAGGTTCTTGCACACGCTGACGTCCAGCGCACGGCCCACCTCGGCGCACAGCTCCATATTGAAGGCGGCGTCGTGGCTCACCCGGTCATAGTCGATGCCCAGACGCTCCAGCAGGTCGAAGGCGGCGGCCTCCTGCTCCGGCAGCACGCCGGCCGGACGGGTATTGTGACACACGGGGGAGAGGGTCATTCCGCGTCACCTCGCTCCAGCAGCATTTCACCGGCACGGTAGATGTCGCCGGCGCCCACGGTGAGGATCATGTCCCCCGGCTGGGCCAGCCGTGCCAGCTCGTCGGCCACCTGCTCCAGCGTGGCGCAGTACACGGCGCCGGGGATGCGGGCAGCCAGATCGCGGGAGGAGATGCCCAGCTCGTTTTTCTCGCGGGCGGCGTAGATCTCCGCCAGCACCACCTTGTCCGGCTGGCGCAGCACCCGGACAAAGTCATCGAACAGCGCGGCGGTGCGGGTATAGGTGTGGGGCTGGAACGCGCAGATCAGCCGCTTGTGGGGCAGGGGTCGCACGGCGCTCAGAAGCGCCTCCACCTCGTCGGGATGGTGGGCGTAGTCGTCGTACACCTCTGCGCCGTGGTAGACGCCCTTATGCTCGAACCGGCGTCCCGCGCCGGTGAAGGCGGCGAGACCCTCCTCCACGGCCTTGCCGTCCACCCCCAGCAGGTAGGCGGCGGAGGCGGCGGCCAGCGCATTGGATACGTTGTGCTTGCCGGGAACGTGCAGCGTCACATGGGCGTAGTACTGCCCCCGGATGACCACATCGAACGCGCCGAACCCGTCGAAGAACGCCACGTTGTCGGCGCAGCAGTCGGCACTGTGATCCCTGACGCTGTAGGTGAAAACGGGGCGATCCAGACCCTCTGCGGCGGCGCGGGCGCCCTCATCGTCCAGATTGACCACGACCCTGCCGGTACCGGCGGGTACCAGCTGGGCAAATTGGTGGAAGGAGTGCTCAATGTCCGCCAGATCCTTGAAGAAGTCCAGATGGTCGGCGTGTACGTTGAGGATCACCGCCACGGTGGGGAAGAAATTCAAAAAGGAGTTGCAGTATTCGCAGCTCTCCAGAATGATGGTGTCGCCCTGTCCCACCCGGTAGCCGGCGTGGAGCAGCGGCAGGGTGCCGCCGATCATAACGGTGGGGTCCTTCTGCGCCGCCATGAAGATATGGGTGGCCATGGACGTGGTGGTGGTCTTGCCGTGGGTGCCGGAGACGCACAGGGCGTTGCGGTAGCCCCGCATGATGCCGCCCCACGCCTGCGCCCGCTCGTACACGGGGATGCCCCGTGCGATGGCCCCGGCGATCTCCGGATTGCTGTCGTGGATGGCGGCGGTGCGGATCACCGCATCGCAGTTTTTCAGGTTTTCGGCGGAGTGACCGATGGCCACCTGGATCCCCAAGGAGCGCAGGTGCCGCACCGTGTCGCTCTCCGTCATATCAGACCCCTGCACCACAAGGCCCATGCCCTGCAATACCTCCGCCAGCGCGCACATGGACACGCCGCCGATGCCGGCCAGATGGACGCGCTTGCCGGGCTGTAACAGTGTGCGGATATCCGCAGCGGGATGCATCATAAAAAAGACCTCCAAACGGCGCGGATGCGCCGGAATAAGCTGTACGCAAATTGACAATTCTGAAAAATATGCTAATATCTATCCTGTATGCAACGATTCATTATAATACACGCAAAGACGAAGTGCAACCGGCTTTTTAGGCGGTTTTCGGGAGTTTGGCGCGAAAGGAGGCGGTGAATATGTTTCCCCAACAGATCGGCGTGATCCTCACACGGCTGGAGCAGGCCGGTTTTCCGGCCTACGCCGTGGGCGGCTGCGTCCGCGATACCCTGCTGGGCCGCGTGCCAGAGGATTGGGACGTGACCACCGCCGCCCGACCGGAGCAGGTGTCCGCCCTGTTTGCGGGACACTGTATCCCCACCGGCCTGCGCCACGGCACCGTCACCGTCCGGCAGGACGGCCTCTCCGTGGAGGTCACCACCTTCCGCGCCGACGGCCCCTACTCCGACCACCGCCGTCCCGACGCCGTGTACTTTTCCGACTCGCTGGCGGAGGATCTGGCGCGCCGCGATCTGACGGTGAACGCCATGGCTATGGACGTGCGGGGGGATATCACCGACCTGTACGGCGGCAGGGACGATCTGCGCCGGGGCATCCTGCGCTGCGTAGGCGACCCGGACAAGCGCTTTGATGAGGACGCCCTGCGCATCATGCGGACGCTGCGGTTCGCCGCGGTGCTGGGCTTCACCGTGGAGGCGCATACCGCCGCCGCGCTGCACCGCTGCGCCCCGCTGCTGCGGGATATCGCCGCCGAGCGGCTGCTGACGGAGATGGATCGGCTGCTGTGCGGCGGGTATGTGCTGCCGGTGCTGCTGGCGTACCCGGATGTACTGGGCGTATTTTTACCGGAGCTGCTGCCCTGCGTGGGACTTGACCAGCGGAACCGGCACCATCTCTACGACGTGTGGGAGCATACCGCCCGCTCTGTGGCGGCTATTCCACCGGAGCCGGTGCTGCGCTGGGCCATGCTGCTCCACGACGTGGGCAAGCCCGCCTGCTTCACCGTGGACGGACAGGGCGTGGGACACTTTTACGGACATCCCAAGGTGTCGGCAGCGCTGGCGGAGGAGATCTGCCGCCGCCTGCGGATGGACAAGCGCACCGCCCATGAGATCGTGACGCTGGTGCAGTGGCACGACCGGGACATTCCCCGGACGGAGAAGGCCATTGCCCGGGCCGTCCACCAGCTGGGGGAGGATACGTTCCGCCGCCTGCTGTCGATAAAGCGGGCGGACAATCTGGCACAGCACCCGGACTACCGCGGCCGCCTGACGGAGATCGACAGGGCGGAGGCGATACTGGAAGGGCTGCTGGCAAAGCAAGCGTGCTTCTCCCTGCGGGATCTGGCGGTGAACGGCGGGGATCTGCTGGCGCTGGGACTGCGCGGCCCCGCTGTGGGCCATACGCTCAACGTCTTGCTGGAGCAGGTGCTGGACGGTACGCTGCCCAACGAGAGAGAGGCACTGCTGGACGCCGTCCGGCGGCTGCCGTAAAAAGAGCACCTCGCGGCGCCGCCGCGAGGTGCTCTTTTTCTATGTTTTCAGCCGGAAGCTGCTGCGGTAGAATTCCAGCAGACCCTCCCGCTGCATCCGCCCCAGCTCCCGGGACAGGGCGCTGCGGTTGACCCCCAGCACCTCCGCCATCTCCTGCCGGGAATAGGGGAGCCGGAAGTAGTCGCGGCCCGCCTCCTCCCGGCAGTCCCGGAGGAACAGCAGGATACGCCGCCGCAGCTGCGGCTCTGTCAGATAGGCCAAGCGCCGCCGCAGCTGCCAGAACTTCCGGGATGTCTCCGCCAGCAGATTCCGCCGCAGCGCGATGTGACAGGCACAGCCCCGCCCACAGTCGGACAGGATGCCGTCCAGCGGCAGAAACAGCACCTCCGCTCCATTGGAGGAGGCCACCAGCGACAGGGGGCTGACCTGTCCCGCCGCCATCAGCAGGTCGCCGAACACGCCGCCCTTTTCCTGCCGCGCCGTCAGTGCTGCGGCGCCGTCCTCGCCGTACTGCACCGCGTCTACACAGCCGTCCAGCACGATACCCGCCATGGATACGGCGTCCCCGGCGTGCCATAGAAATTCACCCCGCCCGTACCGCCGTACCGGACAGTGGAGACAGTCCAGCAGCCGCCGGATGTCGCCGTCCTCCATGCCCTGAAACAGGGCGGTCTGCCGCAGCAGCCCGGTATCCACGTCCATGTGCGCCCTCCTTTCGTTGCCATGGCAACGTATTTCTCTGCCGGACATGATATCATAGAGAAAATCAAAAGGGAAGAGGTTTCTCACATGAAAAACAAAACTTACTGGATCGCTGAAACGGCGGTGATGATCGCCCTGCTGGTGGCGCTGCAATGGGCCACCAAGCCGCTTGGCCAGTTCGTCACCGGCTCCTGCGTCAATCTGGTGCTGGGCGTGTCCACACTGGTGGGCGGCGTCTGGTGCGGCGCGGTGGTCGCCATCGCCAGCCCGTTCTGCGCGTTTCTGGTGGGCGTCGGCCCCGCCAAGCTGCTGATCGTGCCGTTTATCGCCGTGGGCAACGTAGTGCTGGTGCTGCTGCTCCACTTCATCGCCGGCGGCAAGCCGCTGGGCCTGCGGAGCTATCTGGCGGTAGCGGCGGCGGCTGTGTGCAAGTTCGCGGCGCTGTTCCTGCTGGTCACCAAGGTGGCCATCCCGGCGCTGGGTCTGCCGGAGGCGGCAGCGGCCACCCTGTCCGCGTCCTTCTCCTGGCCTCAGCTGGTAACAGCGGCCATCGGCGGCGTTATCGCCGTCACCATCGCTCCCGTCATCCGCAAGGCGCTGAAGCGGTAACACAAAAAGAGCTGTACCCCGCGGGGTACAGCTCTTTTTTATGATAGGTCTGCGCTTTATCTCGCCAACAGCCACGCCGCCAGCGCGATCTGCGCCAGCAGGATGGCGGGTACGCCCCATACGAAATACCAGTGCTTCGTCTTGTGGCGGAACACCCGCATCCCCAGCGGCGCGCCGATGCTGCCGCCCAGCAGGGGCAGCAGGAACAGCGTCTTTTCCGGTACGCGCCACGCGCCCCGTCTGGCCCGGCGCTTGTCGATGCCGTATACCGCGAACGTGACGAGATTGATGGCGATGAGCCATACCGCCAGCGCCCCGGCGGGGGTGGTCAGCAGCTCCTTCACCGTCAGTCGGCCTTCCGCAGCTTGCTCAGCTCCACCGCCGTGGCCGTGGCCAGCCGGGCGTTGTTGTACACCAACTGGATGTTGGCGGCCAGACTGTCGCCGCCGGTGATGTCCTTGATCTTGGCCAGCAGGAAGGGGGTGGTGGCCTTGCCGTGGATGCCCTGCTCCTTGGCCTCCTCCACCGCCTCGTCAATGGCCTTGTTGATAACGTCCGCGTCCATGGAGTACGCCTCGGGGATGGGATTCGTCACCAGCATACCGCCCCGCAGACCCAGCTCCCGCTTGACGTGGAACGCCTCGGCCAGCTGGGCGGGGGTGTCCAGACGGTAGTCCACGGCGAAGCCGGATTTCCGGGTGTAGAACGCGGGAAGCTCCTCGGTCTGGTAGCCGATGACCGGCACGCCGTGAGTCTCCAGATACTCCAGGGTCAGGCCCAGATCCAGAATGGACTTGGCGCCGGCGCACACCACCATCACGGGGGTCTGGGCCAGCTCCTCCAGATCGGCGGAGATGTCCATGGTGGTCTCGGCGCCGCGGTGGACGCCGCCGATGCCGCCGGTGGCAAACACCTCGATGCCCGCCATGGCGGCGATCATCATGGTGGTGGTGACGGTGGTGGCGCCGTCCCGCTTCTCCGCCACCAGAATGGGCAGGTCGCGGCGGCTGGCCTTGGTGACGCCTGCGCCGGTCTTGCCCAGATAGTCGATCTCCTCCGGGGTCAGACCGGCCTTCAGCCGCCCGCCGATGATGGCGATGGTGGCGGGCACGGCGCCGCCCTCCCGGATGATCTTCTCCACGTTCAGGGCCGTCTCCACGTTCTGGGGATAGGGCATGCCGTGGCTGATGATGGTGCTCTCCAGCGCCACAACGGGCTTGCCGGCCTTGATGGCCTCCTGTACCTCGGGTGCAACGTCCAGATAACGGTTCATATCAATGCTCCTCCTTGTGCAAAATATAATGGATGTTCTCCCAGCTCATGCCGGGGTGGATGGTCTCCGATGATGTGCAGGCCAGCGCGCCTGCGCCGATGGCCAGCTGCGCCGTCTCCTCCAGCGTCCTGCCGTGGGCGATGCAGGCAGCCAGCGCGGCGGCCACCGCGTCGCCGCCGCCGGTGGCGTTGGCGATCTGTACACGGGGGCAGGCTACCCGGGCGGTGTGTCCCTGCCGGTCGGCGGCATACAGCCCGTCGCCGCCAAGGGAGATGTACACCTGCTGCAGGCCCGTCTCCAGCAGCTTTTCCGCCGCCCGGGCTGCGTCGGCGTCCGTTTCGATGGCCACGCCGCTGAGCAGCTCCGCCTCCATGCGGTTGGGCTTCAGCGCCGTCAGGCGGCCCAGCACCGGCTTCAGCCTGGGGGCCTTGATGGTGGACACCGGGTCGGCCAGCAGGGGCGCGGTGCAGTGCTCACACAGCCAGTGCAGCGACGATTCCGGCAGGTTCGTCTCCACCACCACCAGATCGGCGTGGTTGATGAAATCCAGCCGCTGCCGCAGGAAGTCCGGCGTCATGTGGTCGTAGATGGCCATGTCGTTGACGGCCAGCGCCATGTCGCCGTCGCTGTCGTCGATGAACAGATAGGTGCCGGTGCGCCCGTTGGGGATGACGGCGCTGTGTGTCAGGTCAAGGCCGATGGCGGCGGCGTTCTCCCGCACGCTCTGGGCAAAGCTGTCCTGTCCCAGCACCGTCACCATGGACACCTGCTCGCCCAGCAGGCACAGGTTGTGGGCGATGTTGCGGCCCACGCCGCCCAGTGACGTGGTGACCCGTCCGGGGTTGGAGTCCCGGGCCACCAGCGGCGCGTGGGACACGGCGCCGATGTCCATGTTCACGCCGCCCACCACCACGATGTAGGGGTCGGTGCGCAGCAGATAGCCCCGCCCGGCGATGTAGCCCTTCTTCATCAGGCTGGAGATGTGTACCGCCGCGCTGGAGCGGGTGATACCGGCCTTTTCAGCCAGCTCCTGCTGGGAGATCATGGGGTTTTCCCGGATCCACTCCAGAAGCTGGCGCTCCCGCTGGGTCATGGTATCGCCTCCTAAACGAAAATTAAGTTTCTAATCACATGCTTATCATAGCGCGGCGGCAGCCGCTTGTCAAGAGGGAAAACTCCTCCTTGTAAAATTCAGCAGGGTAGTGTATAATATCATGTCACAGCATAAGACCCGAAATATCAACAGAAAAGGTGAAAGACTATGGAACGAATGAGAATCGCAGCGATCTTCGCCGACCAGGAGTCTCTGGGCGGCAGAGAGGTCACCGTCTGCGGCTGGGCGCGTACCATCCGCGACATGAAGACCTTCGGCTTCATCGAGCTGAATGACGGCTCCTGCTTCAGGAATCTGCAGGTGGTCATGTCCGCCGGGGAGCTGTCCAATTATAAGGAGATCGCCGCGCAGAACGTGGGCGCGTCCCTGATCGTCCGCGGCACCGTAGTGCTGACACCGGACGCCAAGCAGCCGCTGGAGGTCAAGGCCCACACCGTCGAGGTGGAGGGTAAGTCCACCCCCGACTATCCCCTGCAGAAGAAGCGCCACAGCGTGGAGTTCCTGCGCACCATCCAGCACCTGCGGCCCCGCACCAATCTGTTTTCCGCCACGTTCCGCGTCCGCTCCGTGGCGGCCTACGCCGTTCACGAGTTCTTCCAGAGCCGGGGCTTCGTCTATGTCCAGACCCCCATCATCACCGGCTCCGACTGCGAAGGCGCCGGCGAGATGTTCCAGGTGACCACGCTGGATCTCAACAACGTCCCCAGGACCGAGGACGGGCAGGTGGACTACACCAAGGACTTCTTCGGCAAAAAGACCAGCCTCACCGTGTCCGGCCAGCTGAACGCCGAGAACTTTGCCATGGCCTTCGGCGATGTGTACACCTTCGGCCCCACGTTCCGCGCCGAGAACTCCAACACCCAGCGCCACGCCGCCGAGTTCTGGATGATCGAGCCGGAGATGGCCTTCTGCGATCTGGCAGGCGATATGGACGTGGCGGAGGCCATGATCAAGCATATCATCCGCCGTGTGCTGGAGCGCTGCCCCGATGAGATCGACTTCTTCAACAGCTTTGTGGACAAGGGCCTGAAGGAGCGTCTGGAGCATGTGGCCGCCTCCGACTTCGGCCGCGTCAGCTACACCGAGGCTGTGGAGATCCTGAAGAAGAACAACGACAAATTTGATTATAAGGTGGAGTGGGGCACCGACCTCCAGACTGAGCACGAGCGGTATCTGACGGAGCAGGTGTTCAAAAAGCCGGTGTTCGTCACCGACTATCCCAAGGACATCAAGGCGTTCTATATGCGCCTGAACGACGACGGCAAGACCGTGGCCGCTGCCGACTGTCTGGTACCCGGTATCGGCGAGATCATCGGCGGCAGCCAGCGTGAGGAGCGTCTGGAGCTGCTGGAGAGCCGCATCCGCGAGCTGGGCATGAACCCGGAGGACTACTGGTGGTACTGCGACCTGCGTCGCTACGGCTCCTGCCGTCACGCCGGCTTTGGCCTGGGCTTCGAGCGTATGGTCATGTACCTCACCGGCGTCAGCAACATCCGCGACGTGGAGCTGCATCCCCGCACCGTGGGCAACGCCGATTTCTAAAAAGGATACGAAAGAGCGCCCTGCGGGGCGCTCTTTTACTTTGTAAAAGGTGTCCTCCGCAGGTAAAGAAAAATTCTCATCTCTGTAAGAAATAAGCAAAGAGTGAAATTTGGGGTAGAAATTCGCGGGCGGCTCTGCTATAATAAGCGCCTACGAGCAGCCGGGGTATTCTTTCGATGTAATATCGTATATTAGATGCACTTGTAAAACGCTGGATTTTATATTAGATATTTAGGAGAAATATATGGAAACACAGAAAAAGCGCCGGGGCGACCGCAAGGACGGACGCCTGCTGCGGGAGCTGGATTCCCTGCACTTTATCACCGGCATCATCTATCCAAACCGCTGCGACAACGAGGCGTATGTCTCCGAGCGCATCGATCTGACCGCCATGAACGCCTATCTGGCGGAGAAGAATCAGACGGAGACGGAGTTTCCCTACACCATGTTCCATCTGGTGGTGGCGGCACTGCTGAAGACCATCACCCTGCGGCCCAAGCTGAACCGCTTCATCGTCAACAGCAATTTCTACCAGCGCAACGAGGTGTCCGCCGCGTTCGTGGTGAAAAAGCAGTTCTCCGACAAGGGCGCCGAGGCGCTGGCGGTGCTGCACAGCCGGGAGGACAACACGCTGGAGGACGTCCACGCGTACATCCGCCAGCAGGTGACGGAGTGCCGCAGCGAGAAGGTCGACCCCACCACCGGCGTCATGGATTATCTGAACAAGATCCCCCGCTTTATCAGCAAGACCGCCATCCGCATCCTCATGTGGCTGGATAAGCACGGCTGGGTGCCGGCGGATATCATTGCCACCGACCCCTACTATAACTCTGTGGTCATCTCCAATCTGGGCTCTATCAAGCTCAAGTGCGGCTATCACCACCTGACCAACTGGGGTACCTGCTCGATGTTCTGCATCATCGGCGAGAAGAAGCTGTCGCCGTTTTTCGATGCAGAGGGCCATGCGACCATGCGGGAGACGCTGGATCTGGGTCTGACCATCGATGAGCGTCTGGCGGATGGCTACTATTACTCCAAATCCGTGCGCCTGCTGAAGTACCTGCTGGAGCACCCGGAGGAGCTGGAAAAACCGATGAAGGAGGAAGTGCAGTATGAGTGAAGTAAAGACCCCGTGGAAGCCTTATATGGGTGATGTACCCATGCATCTGGACTATTTTCAGGGCAGTATGTTCGACGCTGTGGAGCGCATCGCCGATATGTACCCCAACAATATCGCCTTTGACTTTATGGGCCGCTCCGTCACCTATCGCAAGATGGTGCAGGAGATCGAAAAGTGTGCCAAGAGCCTGAAGACGCTGGGCATCCGGGTGGGCGACAAGGTGACCATCGCCATGCCCAACTGCCCGCAGGCTATCTATATGTTCTACGCGGTGAATCTGGTGGGCGGTATCGCCAATATGATCCACCCCCTGTCGGCGGAGAAGGAGATCGAGTTCTATCTCAACGCCTCCGAGTCCACCACCGCCATCACGCTGGATCAGTTCTACAACAAGTTTGAGCATATCCGGCAGAACACCAGCATCATCAACATCATCATCGCCTCCGTAAAGGACGAGCTGAGCCGCACCATCCGCGCCGGCTATATGCTCACCGAGGGACGCAAGATCCAGAAGATCCCCGAGGATGCGCCTGTCATCCGCTGGCGGGAATTTATGGAGATGTCCCGGTACTGCTTCTATAAGAATTACCGGATGGAGCGGGGCTTCAACGATCCCGCCGTCATCCTGTACTCCGGCGGCACCACCGGCACCACCAAGGGCATCGTGCTGACCAACGGCAACTTCAACGCGCTGGGGCAGCAGATCATCGCCACCAATCCCATGTTCCGGCCCGGCGACCGGATGCTGGCGGCCATGCCCCTGTTCCACGGCTTTGGTCTGGGCGTGTGCGTCCACTCCATGCTGTCTCAGGGCGGACGCTGCATCCTGATCCCCCGCTTTACCGCCAAGAGCTACGCCAAGCAGATCGTGAAGTACAAGTGCAACTTCATCGCCGGCGTCCCCACGCTGTATGAGGCGCTGCTGCGTCTGCCCAGCATGGACAACGCCGACCTCAGCAGCCTGAAGGGTGTGTTCTCCGGCGGCGACAGCCTTTCCATCGAGCTGAAGAAGAAATTCGACAAGTTCCTGTACGACCATAAGGCCGTCATTCAGGTGCGGGAGGGCTACGGCACCACCGAGACGGTGACCGCCTGCTGCCTGACCCCCACCAATATCTATAAGGAGGGCTCCATCGGCCTGCCCTTCCCGGATACCTACATTAAGATCGTCAAGCCCGATACCGATGAGGAGGTCCCCTACGGCGAGGAGGGCGAGATCCTGCTGGCCGGCCCCACCGTCATGAAGGAGTACATGAACAACCCCGAGGAGACCGCAAAGACGCTGCGCAAGCACGCTGACGGCCTGACGTGGGTGTACACCGGCGATCTGGGCAGCATGGACGAGCAGGGCTTCATCTACTTCAAGGGCCGCGCCAAGCGGATGATCATCTCCTCCGGCTACAACGTGTATCCCGGCCAGCTGGAGAACATTCTGGACGCCCACGAGAAGGTGCAGATGAGCTGCATCATCGGCGTACCCGACGCCTATAAGATGCAGAAGGTCAAGGCGTTCGTCACCCTCAAGCCCGGCGTCCCCGCCGACGACAACACCAAGCAGGAGCTGCTGGCCTACTGCCGCAAGCATATCGCCAAGTACGCCATGCCCTACGACATCGAGTTCCGGGACGAGCTGCCCAAGACGCTGGTGGGCAAGGTGGCCTACCGCGTGCTGGAAGAGGAGGAAAAGGCGAAGCTGGCCGCCCAGCAGTCCGGTATGTAACACGCTCCGCCATATAGAAAGAAGGAGACTGACCCATGGAAAAGGAATTGAAACGGCACTATATGCTCATTGTGGATTTTCTGGGACACATTCTCGGCCCGGATTACGAGATCGCTCTGCACGAGCTGAACGATGACTCCAACGAGATCATCGCCATTGCCAACGGCGAGCTGACCGGCCGTCATCTGGGGTCGCCTCTGAGCAATAAGATGCTGGAATACGTGGCGGGCAACCTGTATGAGACCCAGAACTATGTGCTGAACTTTGAGTCGGTGTCCGCCACCGGCAAGACCATGTGCTCCAACTCCATGTTCATCAAGGGACGCTCCGGTGAGCTGGCGGGGCTGCTGTGCATCAACTTCGACGCCAGCCGCTATGAGGAGCTGGCCCGCCGTGTCATGGATCTGTGCGGCGGCAATCAGCGCCGCGGCGTACCCAGCGGCACCCGGCTCATCGCCGACAGCAACGACCCGGTGGAAACGCCGGTGCGCAGCGGCTACCCCACCTCTATCGCCGGCGCCACCGCCAGCATCGTCTCGCAGGTGGTGGCGGACTATCCGGTGGAGGTGGATCGCCTGACGCAGGAGGAGAAGATGGAGATCATGGATATCCTGAACCGCAAGGGCGTGTTCCTGCTGAAGGGCTCCGTGAGCTATGTGGCCCAGGCGCTCCACAGCTCCGAGGCCAGCATCTACCGGTATCTGGGAAAGCTGAACAACAAGTGAGCAAACAGGAAAAGAGCCGGACGGCATAGCCGTCCGGCTCTTTCTTGCTGTGTTTTCAGGCCAGATAGCTGGCGAGACTGACCATCAGCGGCATGGTCAGGGCGGAAAACGCCGTCTGCACCGACACCATGGAGGATGCCAGCGCCGTGTCCAGCTTGAACTTGGCGGAGAACATACTCATCAGGGCGGCGGGCGGTGCGCTGGCGGCGATGACGGTGATGACCGTCAGGCGGCTGTCCAGCCCCAGCGCCAGACAGACACCCAGCGACAGCAGGGGAAACGCCACCAGCCGCAGCAGCATGGATATCCACGAGTTGATGCCCTGCAGGGCGGCGCGGAAGTCGGCGTGGCTGAGCTGATAGCCCACCACCACCATGGGCAGCGGCGTGTTCAGATCGGACAGGTAGGTGATCGGCACCATCACGATCTCCGGCAGGGTGATCTGCAGCAGGAACAGCGCCATAGCCAGCACGATGCTGATGACGCCGGGATTCAGCAGCAGGGGGCGCAGCTTCAGCTGGGAGCGGTCATCGGTCATGGCGAAGACACCGTAGGTCCATGTGAGGAATGTGAACACCACCACATAGGCGGAGCCGTAGAACACACCGATGCTGCCGAACAGGGCGGTCATCAGGGGGTATCCCATAAAGCCGCAGTTGGAGAACACGGAACTGAACAGCATCAGACCCCGGCGGTGGGCGTCCTTCTCCCGGAGGATGAGACGGGACAGTACGATAAACGCGGCATGGAGCAGCAGGGCGATCCCCAGTGAGATGGCAAACTCATGGAGCAGCTCGTGCTCCAGCGGGCGCTGGAACGCCACCAGCAGCATACAGGGGGAGACGACGTACATCACCAGATTGCTCATGGTCAGGGAGCCGCGGTCGTCGATGAGCTTGACCTTGCCCAGCACAAAGCCCACCGCCATCAGCAGGTACAGCGTGATGATCTGACGGCCTACCGTCAGGAAGGATTCGATCATGGGGGAGGAGCCTCCTTTATCAAGATGGAGGGCTGCGGGAATTTGCCGCAGTCCTAAAACGCACCAGACAAGTCTACCACAAAAAGGAACACTGTCAAGAGTAACGGTTGTTTTACGGAGAAATTCGGCGTATAATATAACCACTTATGGAATTTTGGGAGGAGCCCTATGAAATTGATGGTTCTTGACGGCAACAGCATCGTCAACCGCGCCTATTACGGCATCCGGCCCCTGACCACCCGGCAGGGTCTGTATACCAACGCCATCTACGGCTTTGTCACCACGCTCCAGCGCCTGCTGGACGAGGAGAAGCCGGAGGCGCTGTGCGTCACCTTCGACCGGCGGGAGCCTACGTTCCGCCACCAGGCGGATGCGTCCTACAAGGCGCAGCGCAAGGGAATGCCGGAGGAACTGGCCATGCAGATGCTGCCGCTCAAGCAGGTGCTGACGGCTATGAGCATCCCCCAGTATGAGCTGACCGGCTACGAGGCCGACGACCTCATCGGCACCATCAGCCGCAAATGCGAGGCCGACGGCTGGGACTGCGTCGTGGTCACCGGCGATAAGGACAGCCTCCAGCTCATCACCGACCACACCAAGGTGAAGCTGGTGTCCACCCGCATGGGGCAGACCACCACGAAGGATATGACGCCGGAGACGTTCCGGGAGACCTACGGCTTTGCGCCCATCCACATGATCGACCTGAAGGCGCTGATGGGCGACAGCTCCGACAACATCCCCGGCGTACCGGGCATCGGAGAAAAGACCGCCATGGCGCTGGTGCAGGAGTACGGCAGCATCGATGCGCTGTACGCGCAGATGCCGGACGTTCACGCCAAGCCTGCCGCCCTCCGCAAGCTGCAGGAGGGGGAGGAGGCGGCACGGCACAGCTATTGGCTGGCCACCATCGTCACCGACGCGCCGCTGGACTTCAAGCCGGAGGACAACCTGCGCCAGCCCTTCAAGCCGGAGCTGTACGACCTGTTCCTGCGTCTGGAATTCCAGAAGCTCATCGACAAGTACGGTCTGTCCCCCAGCCGCACCGTGGAGGAAAAGCCGTCTCACACCGCCCATGCGGAGATCGTGGAGACGGCGGCGCGGGCGGAGGAGCTGCTGACCCTGTGGCGGGCGGCAGCGCACGTCACTGTATACGGCCTGCCGGATCTCTCTGCGCTGGCGGTAGAGTGCGAGGCGGGAGAGGATACGACCCTGATGGCGGAGCTGTACGAAAACCGCTACGCCGGGAACTGGCACGACCTGCTGGCGTCGCTGTTCGCGGCGGACATCAAGAAGGTGGGGCATCACATCAAGGATACCATGCGCGCTCTGCTGGAGCGGGAGCTGCCCGCCGAGGGCTTCGTGTTCGATACGGCGCTGGCGGCCTACCTCTGCGACGCCACCGCCGGCAGCTACGATATCCCCAAGCTGTTCCTCTCCTTTTATAACGAGGAGCTGCCCAAGCCCGCCCACCTGTCGCCGGAGGCGTTCACCTCCCTGCTGGGGGACGACGCGGCGGCACAGACGGCGCTCATCAGCTATACCTCCGCCGTGTCGGCGCTCCACGGGACGCTGGCGCCCAAGCTGCGGGAGCTGGACATGGAGGCGCTCTACGACGATGTGGAGCTGCCGCTGTGCCGGGTGCTGGCGGAGATGGAGACGGCGGGGTTTCTGGTGGATCGGAAGGCGCTGGCCCAGTACGGCGAGACGCTGCAGGGCGTCATGGACGAGACAGAGCAGGCCATTTACGACGCGGCGGGGGAGACGTTCAACATCAACTCCCCCAAGCAGCTGGGGGTCATTCTGTTTGAAAAGCTGGGCCTGCCCCACGGCAAAAAGACGAAGACCGGCTGGTCCACCAATGCCGATGTGCTGGAAAAGCTGCGGTACGACGCGCCCATCGTGGCGGATGTGCTGCGCTACCGACAGTACGCCAAGCTGAAAAGCACCTATGTGGACGGGCTCTTGAAGGTCATCGACCCGGACGGCCGGGTGCGTACCAGCTTCCAGATGACCGTGACGGCTACGGGCCGTCTCAGCTCCACCGAGCCGAATTTGCAGAATATCCCCACCCGCACGGAGCTGGGCAGCCAGCTGCGGCGGATGTTCACCGCGCCGGAGGGCTGTGTGCTGGTGGACGCGGACTACTCCCAGATCGAGCTGCGGCTGCTGGCACACATCGCCGGAGATGCGGAGATGCAGGCGGCGTTCCGGTCGGGGGCGGACTTCCACACCGTCACCGCCTCCCGCGTGTTCCACGTGCCGCCGGAGGAGGTGACGCCGGAGATGCGCCGCCGGGCCAAGGCGGTGAACTTCGGCATCGTCTACGGAATCTCCGCCTTCTCGCTGGCACAGGATATCGGCGTATCCGTGGCGGAGGCCAAGGCGTATATGGAGCGGTATTTTGAGACGTATCAGGGCGTGCGGCAGTATATGACCGATGTGGTGGCCAAGGCGGAGCAGGACGGCTATGTGCAGACGCTGATGCACCGCCGCCGCGCCCTGCCGGAGCTGAAAAGCAGCAATTTCAACCTGCGGGAGTTCGGCAAGCGGGTGGCGCTGAATATGCCGGTACAGGGTACCGCCGCCGATATCATGAAGCTGGCCATGGTGCGGGTACACCGCCGTCTGAAGCGGGAGGGGCTGCGCGCCCGGCTTCTCATGCAGGTACACGACGAGCTGATCGTGGAGTGTCCGGCATCGGAGCAGGAGCAGGTAGAGCGCCTGCTGACGGAGGAGATGGAGCAGGCCGCCAGCCTGTCCGTCCCTCTGATCGCCGAGGCGCACAGCGGCAAAAACTGGCTGGCGGCAAAGGAGTAAGATATGAAACAGGTAAAGATCGTACCCATGGCGGCGGAGCATCTGGACCGGCTGGAGCAGCTGGAGCGGATGTGCTTTTCCCGTCCGTGGTCTAAAAAAATGCTGGCGGAGGAGCTGGACAACCAGTGCGCCGCCTTTCTGGTGGCGGTAGAGCCGGAGACGGAGCAGCCGGTGGGCTACGCCGGACTGCTGGTGGTGGCCGACGAGGGCTATATCACCAATGTGGCGGTGGACCCCGCCTGCCGGCGGCAGGGTGTGGCAAACCAGCTTTTGCAGGTGTTCGACAGCTTCGCCCGGGGTAACCATCTGGCGTTCCTGACGCTGGAGGTGCGGCCCTCCAACGCGGCGGCTATCGCGCTGTATGAGGGCTTCGGCTTTGCGGAGGCAGGACGGCGCAGGAACTACTACGACCTGCCCAAGGAGGACGCCCTCATCCTGACGAAATACTATACGGAGGAGGCGGCGCAATGAACATTCTGGCTTTCGAATCCTCCTGCGACGAGACGGCGGTGGCGGTGGTGCGGGATGGACGGCAGGTGCTGTCCGATGCTATTTTGTCTCAGGCGGATATGCACGCCCTATACGGCGGCGTGGTGCCGGAGATCGCCTCCCGCAAGCACGTGCAGGCCATCGCCGCCCTGTCCGACAAGGCGCTTGCCGACGCGGGACTGACCAAAAAGGACGTGGACGCCGTGGCGGTGACGTATGCCCCCGGTCTCATCGGCGCGGTGCTGGTGGGGGTGTCCTTTGCCAAATCCGCCGCCTACGCGCTGGGCGTGCCGCTGATCCCCGTCCACCATGTGCGGGGACACATCGCCGCTAACTATCTGGCGTTCCCGAAGCTGGAGCCGCCCTTCGTGGCACTGGCCATCTCCGGCGGCAACACCCTGATCGTGGACGTGCGGGACTACACGGACATGACGGTGCTGGGTGCCACGCGGGACGACGCGGCGGGGGAGTGCTTTGACAAGGCCGCCCGTGTGCTGGGGCTGCCCTACCCCGGCGGCAGACCCATGGATGAGCTGGCACAGCAGTCCGCCGGCGGCAAGTACGAGCTGCCCCGCGCCCATGTGTCCGGCGCGGAGCTGGATATGAGCTTCTCCGGTCTGAAGACCGCCGTGGTGAATCTGGCCCACAACGCCCAGCAGAAGGGGGAGGCGCTGGACGCCCCTGCGCTGGCACGGGATTTCGCCTGTGCCGTATCCGGCGAGCTGGTACCCCGCGCCATGCGGGCGCTGGAGCTGACGGGCCACACCAAGCTGGTGGCAGCCGGCGGCGTGGCGGCCAACTCCGTCATCCGCGCCGATCTGGAGCGGGCCTGCCGCCGGACGGGTGTGGAGCTGTTTCTGCCGCCGCTGCGGTGGTGCGGCGACAACGGCGCCATGATCGGCGCCCAGGGCTATTATGAGTATCAGGCGGGTCGCACGGCCGGCCTGGAACTGAACGCCTACGCCACCATGGATCTGGGTACATTGGAATAACGCGGCGTCCCCGTTCTGTCGACCGACAGGGCGGGGGCATTTTTTGCGTCTAATGCAAGAGAGAAGGTAACATTATGGTAACGTTGCAGTAAACTTCGACATTATGTAAAGTAAATCGGGGAATGATGACAGGGTATAACGCAGTTACCTGTGCTGGATATTTTTTGTAAAAAACCGTAAAACCATTGGAAATAAAGGCGTTAATGCATTGTGGATAACTCGGTGGAAAGTGTGGATAACTATATGTAGAGATTATGCGGTGTCGTATTATGTAAAATATTTGTAAAGGGAAGAGCTTGCGGGAAAACAGGGGAATTATCCGGTAAAAGTGGGAGAATGGGGGAAAGGGCTTCAATTTACGGGAGGGAGCGTACCGCGGAAAGAAGCACCAAATGTTCGGTACAGCACAAAAACGGAAGATTATGACAGCGTGATTACTTTATGTATTATTTTTTGCGCTGCGGAAAAAAGGTTGACGGAGGGGAAGGAGTATGTTATACTATCACCCGGTGTTTAACCATGCTTGTGTGGCTCAGCTGGCAGAGCAGCTCACTCGTAATGAGCAGGTCGCCGGTTCGAATCCGGCCACAAGCTCCAGACTCCTCGCGGATGACGCGAGGAGTTTTTCTATGTACAAGAGCAATGACAAACGATATGCAGCTTCCATGAAGAACGCGGAGGCCTCCGTCCGCATGGAGGGCTGTCAGGTAACGCCTCAGATGCGGGAGCAGTGCCAGCGGGTGCTGCGAGGCGAGGTGACCACGGCGGAGCTGCTGCGGCGCGGGGCGCAGGGCAGTTCGGCGGAGCGGACAAATTAAAAAAGAGGATGGCCGCGTGGCCATCCTCTTTTTTGTGCGTTACCGCTGGTATTCGAATTCCAGATCGTACATACTGACGATGTCGCCGTCCTGAATGCCCATGTCCTCCAGCGTGTCGAACAGACCACTCTGACGCAGCATCTTGTCGAAGTACATCCGGCTCTCGTAGTCGGAGAAGTTGATGTTGCCCATGAGCCGCTGGAGCCACGGCCCCTCCACCAGCCAGGTGTTGTCCTCCCGCTCGATGTGCAGCGGCTCGGTGGTGTCGATGACCGGCGGCTTGGGGACGTACTCCGGCTCGTACACCGTCACCGGCGGCAGCTCGCTGAGCCGCTGGCTGATACGCTGCACCAGCTCCCGCGTACCCTGATGGGTGGCGGCGGACATGGCGAAGAACTCGTAGCCCAGCCCCTCCACATGGGCGCGGAAGGCGTCCAGCTGCTTCGTATCCGCCAGCAGATCAGTCTTGTTGGCCACGGCGATCTGGGGGCGGGTGGCCAGCTCCGGGCTGTACTCCCGCAGCTCGGCGTTGATGGCGTCAAAGTCCGCGATGGGGTCGCGTCCCTCGCTGCCGGACACATCCACCAGATGCACCAGCAGACGGCAACGGTCGATGTGGCGCAGGAAGTCGTGACCCAGTCCGGCGCCCTCGCTGGCGCCCTCGATGATGCCGGGGATGTCCGCCATGACGAAGCTGACGCCCTCATCCACGTAGACCACGCCCAGATTGGGGTACAGGGTGGTGAAGTGGTAATTGGCGATCTTGGGGTGGGCCTTGCTGACCACGCTGAGCAGCGTGGACTTGCCCACGTTGGGGAAGCCCACCAGACCCACGTCCGCCAGCAGCTTCAGCTCCAGCACCACATCGTGGCTCTCGCCGGGCAGACCGGCCTTTGCGAAGCGGGGTACCTGTCGGGTGGGGGTGGCGAAATGCTGGTTGCCCCAGCCGCCCCGGCCACCCTTGCACAGCACAAAGGGGGTGTCGTCAGACATATCCTTGATGATCTTGCCGCTCTCGGCGTCGCGCACCAGCGTGCCGCGGGGGACGCGGATGGTCAGGCTCTCGCCGTCCTTGCCGGACTTGCGGCCGCCCTGTCCGTCCACGCCGTTGCCTGCCACATATTTGCGCTTGTAGCGGAAGTCCATCAGCGTGGACATATTGTCGTCTACCTTCAGGATGATGGAGCCGCCGTTGCCGCCGTCGCCACCATCGGGGCCGCCGGCGGCGATGTACTTCTCCCGATGGAACGCCACCGCGCCGTTGCCGCCGTTGCCGGCCCGCACGGTGATCCGCGCCTTATCAATAAAACCAGTTGCCATGGTGCTTACCTCACTGTATCTGAAAAATGTACCTACTGACCCACAATATATATTCTACCCGAAAACGGGGAAGAGGTCAACAAAAAAGCTCCCGCCGGTGGCGGGAGCTTTTGCTGTGTGTTTACTCAGCGGGGTAGACGGAGACCTTTTTGCGGTCCTTGCCCAGACGCTCAAAGCGGACGACGCCGTCAGCCTTGGCGAACAGGGTGTCGTCAGTGCCCTTGCCCACGTTGGTGCCGGGGTGGATATGGGTACCGCGCTGGCGCACCAGAATGTTGCCGGCCAGCACGAACTGCCCGTCAGCGCGCTTGGGGCCAAGGCGCTTGGACTCGGAATCACGGCCGTTCTTGGTGGAGCCCATACCTTTTTTATGGGCGAAGAACTGCAGAGAAATGTTCAGCATATTTCAGTACCATCCTTTCTGTAAGATACTTTCGCGGGAACAGGAGAATTTTACGCCTCCAGAACCTCGATATGATCCGGATACTCGTCGTGAAGCTCAGCCAGATAGACCATCAGGCCGGTGAGCAGGTTCTGACACGTGCTCTCCGCCGTCTGCGCCAGCCCGCCGGGCAGCCGCAGGGAGATGGAGGCGTCCTTCTCGTTGACTTTCACCGCGGCACACAGTCCCATCACGTCGTTGACGGTGGATTCCACCAGCCGCACGGCGCTGGTCACGGCGGCGCAGACGATATCCTCGCCCTCCTCCGCGTAACCGCTGTGGCCTTTTGCATCAAAACCGATGATGCGGGATTCCTCCGTGAGGAATGTAACAGTGGTCATACTGCCTTAGAACGTGATCTTGCCGATCTCGACCTTGGTGTACGGCTGACGATGACCCTGCCGTTTGCGATAACCCTTCTTGGGGGTGTACTTGAAGATACGGATCTTCTTACCCTTGCCGTTCTTCACGACGGTGGCATCCACCTTCGCGCCCTCCACCACGGGAGTGCCGAACTTGGTGTTCTCGCCATCCACGATGGCCAGCACCTGATCGAAAACCACGGAATCACCAGCGTTGACGTCCAGCTTCTCGATGAACAGAGTGTCACCCTCGCTGACGTTGTACTGCTTACCGCCAGTCACGATAATAGCCTGCATTACTTGTTGCACCTACCTTTCCTTCATTACGGACTCGCTGTCGGGGGCGTCCGGACGCGCCGAAACTTGATACCCATTCAAAGCGGCTTATCAAGTATAACAGCGGATATCCTGTTTGTCAACAGAAATACCCGCTGTTTTTGCAAAAAACTTTATTATTTTGTGGGATAGGCCAGCTTTTCCTCGGTCCAGTCCGCGATGACCGCCGCATAGTACCGGCAGCAGTCCCGTGCCAGCGCCACATCCAGATTCCGGTAGTTGCCGCACTCCGCCGCGCTGCATCCCGGCATCTCACCCTCGTAGGATGCGCCTGCGGCAAAGACCTGCTGCAAAAGGCGGATGGCCTCGCCGTCGGTGAGCTGCGCTCCGTCAAACAGGAAGTAAAACCCGGTCTGGCAGCCCATGGGCCCGAAGTAGATCACCGCGTCCTTCTGCTCGGAGTTTCGCAGCAGTGTGGCGATGATATGCTCCACAGAGTGCATCTCTGCGTTGGTCAGCAGGTCGCCGGTGTTGGGCTTTTTGAACCGCAGGTCGAAGGTCACGGTGTTTCCGTCCCGGCGGCTGAGGTACAGACCCGGCGTCAGCACGTTGTGATCCACGGTGAAGCTTGCGATACGCTCCATGGCTCAGCCCTCCAGCAGACGCTGTGCCAGCGGCAGCGCAGTTTTATTCAAGTCCCGCATAGCCTGCGGGAAATTGAAGTAGAAGTCGTGATGCGCCAGCACGCAGTCGGACACGGACTTCAGCGCCAGGAACGGCACGTCGTTGCGCCAGCACACCTGTGCCGCCGCGCAGCCCTCCATCTCAATGAGCAGGGGGTGGAAGGTGTCGGCGATCCAGCGGGCGCGGTCGCACTCGGTGGCGAACCAGTCGCCGGTGGCCACGCTGCCCACCCGGTAGGTGCATCCCAGCGCGTCCAGCGCGGCCTTGGCGGCCTCCTGCCGTGCGGTGGGGAAGTCCATACGGTTCACCGTGGAGATCAGCCCCACGGGGTCGCCGATGCCGGAGGTGTCCATGTCGTGCTGCATAAACCGATCCGGCAGTACCAGCGTACCGATAGGCAGATCCTCAAAGCAGCCCGCCACGCCTACATTCAGAATGAGGTCGGGGTGGTACAGATCGATAAAAAGCTGGGTGGCCATGGCGGCGTTGACCTTACCCACACCGCCGCAGCAGGCGATGATGTCCTCCTGAATGCGGTAGAACAGCACCCCGGCCTTTTCCTGCAACAGCGGCGTCTCCTCCGTCAGCAGGCTCTCGATCTCACCCTTCATGGCGTACAGCAATCCAATACACATGGGTCATATCCTCCTGTAAAAAACCATTATCCTCATTGTAATGACCCCGGTGGGGAAAAGTCAAGAGGCGCGTTGCAATATGCGGGTATTTCGTGGTAAAATAGCCGAAAGAACGACGACGGGGGAGAGCAGCTATGTCCGTTGCAGGCATTATTTGTGAATTTGATCCGCTCCACACCGGCCACGCCTATCTGATGGAGCAGGCGCGAGGGGGCGGGGCGGAGGCGGTGGTCTGCGCCATGAGCGGCAGCTTCACCCAGCGGGGCGGCTTCGCCGTGGCGGACAAGCTGGCCCGGGCGGAGATGGCGGTGCGCTGCGGCGCCGATCTGGTGCTGGAACTGCCCACGGTGTGGGCCATGTCCACGGCGGAGCGATTCGCGCAGGGCGGCGTGGACATCCTGACGCGCACCGGCGTGGTGACGGAGCTGGTGTTCGGCTCAGAGTGCGGCGATCTGGCGGGGCTGCGCCGTGCGGCGGACTGTCTGGAGAGCCCGGAATTTACCGCGTCGCTGGCATCGCTGCCGGAGGACGGGCGCACCTTTGCCGCCCGGCGGCAGGCGGCGTTGGCCACCCTGCTGGGAGCGGAGGAGGCGGCGCTGCTGGAAAGCCCCAACAACACGCTGGCGGTGGAATATCTCCGCGCCATCCGACGGCTGGAAAGCCCATTGACCGCCCGGACGGTGCGGCGTACCGGCGCACAGCACGGGCAGGAGGCATCCGGCGGCTTCGCCTCAGCGTCCTATCTGCGGCAGATGTTGGCGGCGGGGGAGCCGGAGCAGGCGGCGGCGTATATGCCTCCGGCGGCGGGGGAGATCCTCCGGCGGGAGCTGGCAGCGGGACGTATCACCGACGGGACACTGTGCCAGCGGGCCATATTGTCCCGGCTGCGCACCATGACTGCCGAGGACTGGCGGCGCTTTGACGGCGGCGGCGAGGGGCTGGGCAACCGGCTGTATCAGGCGTCCCGCACCGGCGGTACGCTGGAGGCGGTGCTGGCTGCTGCCAAGACCAAGCGCTACCCCATGGCACGGCTGCGGCGGATGGTGCTGGCGGCGTGGCTGGACTTGCCCGCACCGCCGGAGCGCGCGCCCTACCTGCGGGTGCTGGCCGCCAATGATACGGGACGCCGCCTGCTGCGGCAGATGCGGGATGCGGGCGCGCCGGTGCTGACCAAGCCGGCGGACGTGTCCCTGCTGGGGGGCGAAGCGGAGGCGCTGTTTGCCGTGGAGAGCCGGTGTACCGATCTCTACGTGTTGGCGCGCCCCGAGCCGGCGCAGATGACGCCGGGGCAGGAGTGGCGCATGACCCCGGTGATGCGGTAAATGGATCAGAAAAGCAAACGCTGCTGTGCGGCTCCACGGAGCCGCACAGCAGCGTTTTTGTGCCTGTATATAGTACTTTTGCGCGGGGAGATCAGGTGCGCTCCTCCACCTCGTACCCTGCGCGGCGCAGGGAGGAGAGGATCTCCTGAATGTGGGCCTTGTCCCGCGTCTCCAGCGACAGCTGCACCACGCAGGAGCCGATGGCGGCCCGGAGGTTGCGGCGCTCGTGACTCACGTCCAGTACGTTGGCACCCATGGACGACACGACAGTCAGGAACGACGCCAGCGCGTGGGGCTGGTCGGGCAGTACGGTGGAGAACGTGACGGTGCGGCCCTCCTTGGCAAGGCCGCGGGTGAGGATGCGCTCCAGCATGGTCACATCCACGTTGCCGCCGGACAGCAGGGCGCAGACCTTCTTGCCCTCGATGTTCACCTTGTGGTACATGGCGGCGGCGATGCCCACGGCGCCTGCGCCCTCGGCCACCAGCTTCTGCTTTTCCAGCACGGTCAGGATGGCGCTGGCGATCTCGCCCTCCGTCACCGTCACCACCTCGTCCACATACTTCCGGCACATATCGAAGGTCAGGTCGCCGGGGGTCTTGACCTTGATGCCGTCGGCCACGGTGTCTACACTGGAGAGGGTGATGATCTCGCCCTTTTTCAGGGATTCCGCCATACTGGGCGCGCCCGCCGCCTGTACGCCGACAACGCGGCAGTCCGGCTTCAGGTTCTTCACGGCGTAGGCAAGGCCGGCGATCAGTCCGCCGCCGCCGATAGGTACGAAGATCACGTCCACATCCGGCAGCTGCTCCAGAATTTCCAGACCGATGGTGCCCTGACCGGCCATGATGTGGTAGTCGTTGAAGGGATGGATGAACGTCAGACCCTGCTCGTCCCGCAGGCGCACCGCCTCGGCGTAGGCGTCGTCGTACACGCCGGGTACCAGCACCACGTTGGCGCCGTAGCTGCGGGTGGCCTCGATCTTGGAGATGGGCGCGCCCTCGGGGATGCAGATGGTGGCCTTGATACCCATGTCGCGGGCGGCGAAGGCCACGCCCTGGGCGTGGTTTCCGGCGGAGCAGGCGATGACGCCCCGGGCCTTCTCCTCATCGCTGAGGGTGGCGATCTTGTAGTACGCGCCCCGCAGCTTGAAGGCGCCGGTCTTTTGCAGACAGTCGGCCTTGAGGTAGAAGTCGCAGCCGGGGACGATGCCCTTGGTAGGGACCACGGGGGTGTAGTTGATAACGGGCGCCAGCACCCGCTGGGCGTCGCGGAGCATATCCATCGAGATCATGGGGAAGCCTCCTTTATATTTGTGGTGAGATGGGGGTCACTGTACGAAGCCGGACACCAGCTCCACCAGCACGTTGGTCATGGTATCCAGACTGGCGGCGGGGATCCACTCCCGTACACCGTGGAAGTTGTAGCCGCCGGTGGACAGGTTGGGGCAGGGCAGACCGTCCCAGGACAGGTGTGCGCCGTCGGTGCCGCCGCGGATAGGCACGCAGGCGGGCGTCACGCCGCTTTTCCGGAAGGCGTCCTCCGCCCGGCGGATCAGCTCCATGTGGGGCAGGATCTTCTCCTTCATGTTGTAGTAGCTGTCGGTGGTGACGGCCGTGGCCGTGCCTGCGCCGTACTTGGCGTTGATGGCGTCGGCGCACCGAAGGAACAGTGCCTTGCGGGCCTCGAACTTCTCCCGGTCGTGGTCGCGGATGATGTAGTGCAGCGCGGCCTCCGTCACGTCGCCGGACATGGCGTGCAGGTGGAAAAAGCCCTCGTAGCCGTCGGTCTTCTCCGGCACCTCGTCCGACGGCAGCATGGCATGGAACGCCATAGCCACGGTGGCGGCATTGACCATCACATTCTTGGCGCTGCCGGGATGGACGCCCACGCCCCGGAACGTCACATCGCCGGAGGCGGCGTTGAAGTTCTCGTATTCGATCTCACCCAGCGGGCCGCCGTCCACGGTGTAGCCATAGTCACAGGCCAGCTCTGCCACGTTCAGACCGTCTACGCCGCAGCCGATCTCCTCATCGGTGGTGAACACCACCCGAACCTCACCGTGGGGACGGCCTTGCAGCACCTCCACGGCGGCCATGATCTCGGCGACGCCGGCCTTGTCGTCGGCGCCCAGCAGGGTGGTGCCGTCGGTGACGATCAGCTCCTCACCGGCGTGGGCGGACAGGCCGGGACACAGTGCCTCCGTCAGGGAGACCGTGTCGGACAGGGGCAGGTCGCCGCCCTCGTACCGGACGACGCGGGGCTTCACGTTTTCACCGGGGGCGTCGGGAGCGGTATCCATGTGGGCGATGAGCGCCACCACCGGTGCGGTGACGCCGGGGGAGGCGGGCAGCGTGGCGATGACGTTGCCAGCGCTGTCCATGCGGCCGGCCGTAAGGCCCAGCGCCGTCAGCTCCGCCAGCAGCACGCGGCCTAAATCCTTCTGCCGCTCCGTGGAGGGGGAGGCGCCGGTATGCTCATCCGAGGTGGTGTAATAGGTCACATAACGAAGAAAGCGGGAACGTGCCGTTTCCATGGTGAGATCCTCCTTTAATGTCAGTAGTTTCCTGCATACAGTGTAGCACATCTGGCGGCGGGCTGCAACGGGAAATGCGGCTTTTCCCGTTGGCATAGGGACTGGCCGGCGTGGCATAGGTTCAGAAAAAGGGAGGTATGCGGGTATGCTATCGGCGTTTTTGCTGTTGCTGTGCAACAGCCTGTTTTTATCGCTGCACCTGTCCGGCGGCGCGGGGTCGTTCCCCAAGCCGCTGACGGCCCAGCAGGAGCGGGAGTATCTGCGGCGTTGCGCGGAGGGGGACTTAGAGGCGCGGAACCAGCTGGTGGAGCACAACCTGCGTCTGGTGGCGCACATTATCAAAAAGATGTAGTCCAAAATGCCAATCGGGAAGCCGGAACGCGGAAAAATACAAGGCGGAAGATGCCTCGGCGGAGGATTGGCGGCGTACCTTTGGCAGAACCGCCGCGCCGGAAAGCCCGCCCGACAAAATCA